>ERZ824598.78-NODE-78-length-153230-cov-7.417614_pt1 | contig 153230 bp, 149 predicted proteins | sample MGYA00519934_ERZ824598 | MGnify/ENA primary metagenome ERZ824598 (study PRJEB31778, sample SAMEA3449177) | human gut metagenome | biome: human gut; feature: human-associated habitat; material: faeces | place: United Kingdom | collected 2010/2012 ... | reverse complement strand
TCATGCGGTATCTAACTGATTAACAAATTAACAAAGAGACTGTGGTTAGAGCCTTCAAAAAACCATCTAGTGGTAGGAGTTGAAAACTAATCCACAGTATCTAAAACAGCATAGCTTAAATTTTTATTAAAAGCAACCTAAGCTATGGCTATATTATACGAGGGAATATAGATTATAATGAAGCAGTGTATTGGTATAAAAAGTCTGCAGAATTAGGATATAGGTCTGCTTATTATCAACTTGGAGATTGCTATAAATATGGATCAGGTGTAAAAGCAGATAGTGAAAAATCACAAGAATATTATATTGAAGCATTTTTAGCAGGCGATGAAGATGCAATAGAGGAAATAGACAGTGATTTGATATATAAAAAGGGTTATAGCATTTATCGCAAAAGAAAATATGCAGAATCATTAAGGTATTTAAAGATTGCTGCTGAATTAGGAAATGTTGAGGCGAATTATTTACTAGGATGTTTTTATGACTTTGGATATGGAGTAAAAATTAATTATGAAAAAGCCTATGACTACTATTTGTGTGCAGCAGAAAATGGACATGCGCATGCACAATATGATGTTGGATTTGCTTTTAGGTATGCTAGAGGTATAGAACGAAATCTTGAAAAAGCAATCTATTGGTTTAAAAAGTCAGCAGCATTAGAATGTGATGCTGGTCAATATGAATTAGCTAACTGCTATTGGCATGGGATTGGTGTTGAAGAAGACAGGAGATTAGCAACAGAATATTATTTGAAAGCATATGAGCAGGGATATGATAAGGCTGGCTATCGATTGGTAAGGTGTTATTATTATGGCTTAGATATTGATAAAAATCTTGTTGAAGAATTTATTGACAATTATGTATGCTTTGGTGGAGATAATGATAAAGAGTTCTTATTTTATCTGGGAGAAATGTATTATGAAGGAAATTTGGTAGAGCAGGATTATAAAAGAGCGGTAGAATGTTTTGAAGAAGCAATAGATATCGATTATAATAGTTATTATCATCTAGCTGAATGCTATTTTTATGGTTTAGGAACTGAACGTAATTTGGCAAAAGCGTTTGAGTATTACCAAGAAGCTTCGTATAATCCTAATATATACAAGGAAAAAGCAAGTGAAAAGATGTATGCTTTATTGTTAAAAGGATATTGGAAAGATGAAATCGATGATGACGTATTTGAGAGTATTGCATATGATGCGGAAAAAGGAGATTGCAAAGCGCAGTTTATATTAGGTAATTGTTATTACAATGGCTATGGCATAGATGTTGATTATGCAGAAGCATTATCCTGGCGGGAAAAAGCTGCTGAAGCAGGAGATGCGCAGACGCAGTTTTTAGTGGCACAGCAATATTTCAGCGGTATCGGTACACTGATTGATGTCGAGAAAGCGAAACATTGGTATACATTGTCTGCTGAAAATGGTAATGTTGAAGCACAGTTTGAACTGGCCAAGCTATTAGAAAATGGTAAAGACAGAGTTAAAAAGAATCTGGCAGGAGCTTTTTATTGGTATAAGAAGGCTGCGGAAGCAGATGATATTTATGCAATTTTAAAAGTAGGGCAGATGTATGATGCAGGTATAGGTATAGGTAAAAATATAGAAAAAGCATTATATTGGTATGAAAAGGCGGCTGCGAAAAATAGTATAGATGCAATTTATTATTTAGCTAATATGTCTTTATATATTCACAGAGATATCTCAAAATGTATTGCCGGTTATGAGAAAATTTTAAAACTAACTCAAAATAAAAAAATGAAAGGTTTGGTATTAACCAAATTAGGAATTTTTTATAGTCAGGGAATAGGTGTAAAAAAAGACACGTATAAAGCAATGTACTATTATCGTGATGCTGTTGCAAATGATTCTGCCGAAGCAGCATATTTATTAGGCAATTTCTATTTACAACAGAAAGATTATGGTGCTGCTAAACGTGCTGTTGAGGTTTTTATGCTTGGTGCAGATTGTGGCAGTATTGCTTGCCGGAAAAAGCTTGCTGAGTTATATATTAATGGTATTGTTGTGCAAAAAAGCAAAAATAATGCTATCAGATGGCTAGCTGAAGCAGCAAAAAGCGGAGATGTGGAAGCTGAAATTAAAATGCTTGAATTGCTGCAATCTGATGATGAGAGTCAGCATGGTGAAGAAAAAGCATCGGAGGAAAAAGCGGATGGCTTAAATTCTAATCTGGCAGATAAATTAGCCGATATCTTTTCATAAAATATAGAATGAGAGGAAAACTTATGAAGTATGAAAACATTATAAAAAAAGCAGAAAAATATCATCAATGTGCGAAGCATGTAGATTCTTTAGCTTTTACTAAATGGGAAGCTAATTTCGAATTAGAGTATACTCATGAATCTACAGCGATTGAAGGCAATACCTTATCACTTTTAGAAACGAAAGTGGTCTTAGAAGATGGAATTTCTATTGGCGGCAAGCATTTGCGCGAAATTTTTGAGGTTGTTAATCATAAAAAAGCATATGAATTTATAAAGCAGAAAATCGCTGATGGTTTCTCTTTAGACGAAGCAATGACAAAAGATATTCATAGCATTTTAATGGAAAATATTTTTGCTGGCGGATTCTATCGTAATGTGAATGTCCGAATTACCGGCGCTAATCATATACCGCCTGAGCCCAATGAAGCATATAGGCAGGTAAAGAATTTTTTTGCGGATTTGACATGGAAATATAAAGATGATCCTATTACTTTAGCTGCTTGGACGCATGCAGAATTTGTACGTATTCATCCATTCATTGACGGCAACGGACGTACAAGCAGATTGATAATGAATTACCAATTATTGGCTAACCGGCTTATACCCATATCTATTCCTAAACTTGACAGATTAGAGTATTTTAAACGCTTAGAAGAATATGCATTACATGGTAATATTGAGCCGTTTGCTGATTACATAGCTTCATTAGAAGAAAAGAGATTGGATGAATTTCTGGCTATGTATTTGTAATCGCAAGAGCTTATAATGATGGTGTTTTTTAAGAAAGGAGCATCCTTATGCAAAAACTTTTAGCGTTCTTCCTGGCGATGCTGCTTAGCGTTAGCATAATTGCTGGCTGCGGTAGTAACAGTCCCAAGACTAACGATAAGCAGACAACCCAGACAACAACTGTTAATACAACCAAGAGCAACAACGGCCAAAACACTGCGGCCAACGTTAAGGTCAACAGCGGCAAAATCAAAATCAGCGAAAGTGCTGCCTATACCGACAAGGAGCACGTTGCTGCCTACATCAACGAATATAAGCGTCTGCCGCACAACTATATTACGAAAAACGAGGCTAAAAAGTTAGGCTGGCAGACAAAAGGCACACTCGACAAGGTTGCGCCAGGTAAATCCATCGGCGGCGACCGCTATGGCAATTACGAAGGCAAGCTGCCGAAGAAAAACGGCCGTAATTGGAAGGAATGCGACATCGATTATGTGAAGGGTAATCGTAACGCGAAGCGCATTGTCTTTTCCAACGATGGCCTGATTTACTATACCGGTGATCACTACAAGTCCTTCAGCAAGCTTTACGGAAAATAAGGAGATTAACATGAGAACAATTACATTAGACCTTGAGCGCATGACCTCTGTGCCTGCGCTGCATAAATATCTGCGCAGTGAGCTGGCATTGCCTGCGCATTACGGCGCCAATTTAGACGCTCTGTATGATTGCCTGACAGAAATTGCCGAGCCGACGCAGATCGTTGTGCCTGCTGATATTACCGACAATGAAAAGCTGGGCTGGTATGGCGAGCAGCTGCTGCAGGTTTTGCAGGACGCAGCAGAGGAAAACGAAAATTTACAGGTAACAGTGAAATAGCAATACGAAGGGCGAGCCTTGGCGGTTCGTCCTTTTTACTTTTATCCGCAGGCGTGATATAATTTTAGAGTGTAAATTTTTTACAGGGAGATAAGTAAAATGATTTTAAGTGCAGAGGATTTGTCGTACAGCTATGGCGACAGATTGTTGTTTGAAAATATTACATTTAATGTAGAAGAGGGCGACAAGTACGGTATTATCGGCGTCAACGGCACCGGTAAAAGTACCTTGCTGCGCATGATTGCCAATCACGAGGCCGGTGACGGCAAGCTGACGATTCCCGGCGGCGTGGTGATGGAATATCTGCCGCAGGATCCGCCGTTTGAGGCAGACGCAACTGTTCTGGAGCAGGTTTTTAAAGGCGATTCGCCGCTGATGGTGCTGTTGCGCGATTACGAAACTGCGGTGGAGCAGGCTGCAGCTGAACCTGATAACAAAAAGCTGCAAAAGCATTTGCTTGATTTGCAGCAGCAGATGGATGATAAATATGCCTGGCAGCTGGAAAGCGAAGCTAAGGCAGTGTTAACGCAGCTTGGCATTACTAATCTGCAGCAGCAGATGGGCGAGCTGAGCGGTGGACAGCGCAAGCGTGTGGCCTTGGCAGGCGTGTTGGTGCGTCCGTCGGACCTGCTGATTTTGGACGAGCCTACCAACCATATGGATAACGCCACTGTTGCTTGGCTGGAGCAAAAGCTGTTGGCGCGCAAGGGCGCTTTGCTGATGGTAACCCATGACCGTTATTTCTTTGACCGTGTTGTTAACCGCACCTTGGAGATAGACGGCGGTAAGGGTTATGTTTACGTCGGTAACTACAGCCTGTTTTTGCAAAAGCGTGAGGAACGCCGTATTGCGGAAGCCTCTGCTGCACAAAAGCTGCGCAACATTTACCGCCGCGAACTGGCATGGATCAGTCGTGGCGCGGAAGCACGCCGTACTAAAAAGAAGGACCGCGTGGAGCGCTTTGCTCAGATTGAAGCGGAAGTGAAGAACGTGAAGACGGAAGCAAATCTGGAAATGTCCTCCGTCAGCAGTCGTCTTGGCAAAACAATCATCGAGCTGGAAGACATCGGTATGGTGTGGGACGGCAAGGATTATATCAAGAATTTCAGCTATATCCTGCTGCGTAATGACCGTATCGGTATCGTCGGTCCTAACGGCGCAGGCAAATCAACGCTGATGGATATCATCGCCGGCAAGCTGCAGCCTACAAGCGGCGAAATGCGCGTGGGCCAGACTGTGAAGATTGGTTATTTTGCACAGCACAGCGAGTTTCCGGACAGCAATATGCGTGTACTGGAATATATCAAGGAAGCAAATAATTATATTGAAACGGCCGATGGTCAGCGCATAAGTGCGACGCAGATGCTGGAACGCTTCCTCTTCCCGCCGGAGCTGCAATGGGTGCCGGTGTCCAAGCTTAGTGGCGGTGAAAAACGCCGCCTGTATCTGCTGCGTGTGCTGATGACGGCACCGAACGTGCTGCTTTTGGACGAACCGACAAATGACCTAGATATCCCGACGCTTTCTGTTTTAGAGGATTATCTCGACAGCTTCGCCGGTGCGGTCATTGCTGTGTCCCATGACCGCTACTTCCTCGACCGTTTTGCGCAAAAGATTTTCGCGTTGGATCAGGATGGCAGCATCAAGCCATATATCGGCGGTTACAGCGATTATGTAGAAGCTCTGCAGGAGGAAAGCGCACAGCAGGCGCAGCCTGCAAAGGCTAAGCCGGTGGCTGCAGCAAAGCCTGCCGAAGAGCCTGCGAAGAAGAAAATGACTTATGGTGAGCGCCTGGAGCTGGAGCGTCTTGACCAGGAGATTGCGCGCAGCGAGGCAGAGCTGAAAATGCTGGGTGCGGAAATCAACCAATGCGGCAGCGACTTTACACGTCTGGCTGATTTGACCAAGCAGCAGGAGGGTGTGCAGCAAAAGCTGGATGAGATGGTGGAACGCTGGGCTTATCTTTCCGAATTGGCAGAAGCAGAAGACTGAGCTTGACAAGCAGGCTGCTTATTGTTAAAATTAAATTTGAAAAATTGTTGTGGATTTTTTCTGATTCAATAGTCATCTTTTCGCCACACGACTGTGTTTGCAGCCGTGTGGCTTTTGTTATATTAGGGAAAATGGGAGTAATGATATGCTAAAAATTTTACACAAGGATTATAAGGATAAGGTTAAGTGTCTGCTGAGCGTTATGCTGCCGATTATCGGCACGCAGATTGCGATTATGGGTATGAACTTTTTTGATGCCAGTATGTCCGGTCAGGCAGGCGATGCAGATTTGGCCGGCGCTGCTATCGGCGGCAATATCTGGATGCCGGTGCAGACCTGCTTTGCAGGCATCTTGCTGGCGGCGATGCCTTTGATTGCCAACCTTTTGGGAGCAGGCGAAAAAGAAAAAATCTCTACGGTAGTACGTCATGGCATGCTGTTGGCTGTAGCCTTTTCCTTGCTGATAATTGTCGGCGGCGTTATCTTTTTACCGCCGTTTTTGCAGGGCATGGGCCTGGCACCGGAGGTTTATCACATTGCGCTGTGGTATATGGCCGGCCTGGGCATAGGCGTGTTGCCGTTCTTTCTCATCACGCCGTTGCGCAGCCTTGTCGATACACTTGGCTATACCAAGCTTTCGATGAAGATTTATCTTATGGCGCTGCCTGTCAACGCCTTCCTGAACTATGTGCTGATTTTCGGCAAGCTGGGCTTGCCGCGCCTGGGCGGCATTGGCGCTGGCGTAGCAACGGGCATCACCTTTTGGCTGCTTTTGGTGATGTTCGCGGCGGTGGTGACGAAGCTGCAACCGTTTAAGCAGTATGATGTGCTGGGCTTTGTGCGCCCTGTTAAGCAGCTGGTAGCGGAATATCTGCGCATTGGTGTGCCTATGGGCGTGGCCATTTTTATGGAAACGAGCATTTTTGGCGTTGTGGCGCTGTTTATTGCCAAATTTGGCACGGAGGTGATTGCTGCGCATCAGGCGGCACTCAACTTCTCCTCACTCATTTACATGTTCCCCATGAGCTTCTCGCTGGCGCTGACGATTGTGGTGGGCGTTGAATACGGTGCGAAAAACTATCAGGGAGCGCGTGATTACACGGCGCTTGGCCTGGAGCTGAGCCTTTTTATCGCTATGGTTTATATGGCGCTGGAGCTGGTGGCACGCGAATATATTGCGCTCATTTATACAACGAATCCACACGTTATTGAGCTGGTGAAGGTGTTTATTATCTACGCTATTATGTGGCAGGGAGGAGACGCAATCGCGGCGCCGATTCAGGGCATTTTGCGTGGCTATAAGGATGTTAATGCTACGTTTTGGTGCAGCATGCTGGCCTATTGGGCAATTTGCCTGCCGGTGGGCCTGCTTTTGGATTACAAGTTTAATAACGGTGCCTTTGCTTATTGGCAGAGCCTGGATATCGGCGTAATCTGCAGCGCTGTTGTTTTGTCGCTGCGATTAATCTTGCTGCAGCGCAGGATAAAGAAGTATGAGGAATAGGTAGGGAGCGGCGCAAGCTGCTCCTTATTTTGCATTTGAAATGTAGTTGTATAGTAGAATAATGTGCGCACATAATATTCGTTAGGAAAAATGATAGAATATTAAACAATGCCAATAGTTTAGAGTTTGGGTGAAAAAACGCCTAAACACACTTCTAGTAGCAGGTAAAAAAGCAAATTTGAAGTTTTATATGCCAATTTCAGTAAAATATTTTCTAAAACAGGCTTATAAAATTGATTTTTAGCGTTTTTAATGTTACAATGAGCATGAAAGGAGTTGATTTCATGCTCTGTCAATTTTCATTTAAAAATTTCAAATCATATAAAGATGAAACAGTTTTTGATATGCAGGCAGCTAATCTGCCTGAGTTTGCCGAAAATATTATTTACTGCAAGCCAGCGAGTAATCTTTTACCTGTAGCAGCTATCTATGGACCTAACGGCGGCGGTAAAACAAATATGCTGCAGGCTTTAACCTGCCTTATCTCCACCGTGGTAAAACCCATCTACGATATGGAAAAAACTCGTACTAAGCTTATAGTACAGCAAAAAGTATCTTGCACGCCCTTCCTGTTTGATGAAAAAACCTCTAGTGAGCCTACAGAATTCCTGCTTTACTTCCGTACCAATGGCTATGAGTACCGCTATTACCTTTCTATGCTGCATGATGAAATCATTGCCGAAGTACTGGACAGAAAAAAAATAGGCGGCAAACGTACCGCCCATGTTTTTGACCGAGAAGGGAAAATTATTACTTTAGGCTCCAGTATAAATAAAGCATCTATCAATAGAAACGTAAATCCAAAGATGCCCTACTTATCGTTCTTGGCAATCAACTATGATATCCCTGCTGTCAATGACGCTCAAAAATGGTTTGAAAGCTGCATTATCCGCAGCTATGCTAATCCTGAAGCTGAATTACAGATAATGCTGTCTGATAACAAAACCATACGCCGGCAATTTATCAGTGCTTTAAATGATATGGGCATTGATATCAACGGCTATCGCTATGACAGTGATAGTAAACAACTCATTATGCAAAGAACACTGCATGGAAAAACCTACGAGTTATCCTATAAAGATGAATCCGATGGTACTAAAAAGCTCATTGCAGCATTGCCGATACTACTGATTGCTTTAGCAGAAGGACGGCTGGCTGTTATTGACGAATTAGATGCCAAGCTTCATCCGAAGCTGCTGCGTTACATCATAGCTCTGTTTAAAAATCCTAAGATAAATACGCATGGAGCGCAACTAATCTTCACCTCTCATGATATAGCGACTATGAAAAACACTGTTTACCGCCGTGACGAGATTTGGTTTGCTGCTGAAGGAGATGATTACAGCAGTGAGCTGTACTCTCTCTATGAGATTCGCAAAGAAAATAACGAGCGTATCAACAATACTGCCGCCTATGACAAGCAGTATCTTGAAGGACGTTACGGCGCAGACCCATACTTACAGAATATGCTGAAGGATGGTGAATGGCAATGAGCTTAAAACCTCCGAAAAAAGGCGACTTGAAAAAATCCTGGCTTAAACCCAGACGTGACACTCCTAAAAAGATTCAGCCTGAGTATCATCTTATAACTACCGAAGGTATAAGTACAGAGCCAGCTTACTTCCAAGGTGTCAAAAGCACTATCAACAGCAAGTATCGTGGCAGAGTGCAGTTAGATATCATCGGTGTAGGTGATAATACTCTCAACCTTTTACAGAAAGTAAAGCAAAAAGTTGCCAAAAGCTCCAATATCTATAAGCACGTATGGATTGTCTATGATACTGACGATTTTCCTGCGCAAAACATTGATAAGGTTGTCGACCTTTGCCATACTTATAGTAACGAAAAAACTAATTATCACGCGCTTTGGTCAAACCAATGCATTGAACTATGGTTCCTGCTGCATTTCTCGTTTATTCATTCCGATTTACATCGTCAGGAATATTGGGCAAAGCTCAGTTCATGCCTGGCTAAATTAAACACAAGTGAATATAAGAAAAACAGATCTGATATGTACTAGCTTTTGGAACCTTATATGGAGCAGGCTATTAGCAATGCCAAGAAGCTTGCCAATATCAATAAAGGCAAGAAGGCTTCTCAATCAACGCCCGGAACAGAAGTATATCGCCTAATAGAAAAGCCGCTTCCGTATCTGAAATAATATAAGTTTGTACAGTATTATCCCCTTGGCGTTTATTTGTCAGGGGGATTTTTAGTGCAACTGGTATTGGAGATAACAAAATAGTGAATTCAGTAGGGATTAAACTGATTTCTTAATGAAAATCTCCATGTTTGACGATTGTAGTAAATTTTTCAATTTCCTTATTTTGCATTTAAAATGTAGTTGTATAGTAGAACAATGTGCACATGCAATATTCGTTAGAAAAAATGTCAAAAATTGCATTTTTTCGTAGGAAAAAGTGCAATGAATTACATTTTTCTTGACGAATGGGTGGTTTTTGAGCCACAATAAGGAGAAGAGATATCTGATAGCTTGAAAATATCTGGAAAGATGTTGGAATGTTTTATATTTGAACGTAAAAAAGTGATTGTGTTTGACGTGTAGAGAAAACGGTATTAATGATAGTTTTAAATAAGCGTGCTGCATGGCTTATAAAGGAGCAAACAATGTTTCATCAAGAAAAGTTTGCAAAAAATCATTTTATACAAGAAAAAATCAATTATGAATGCTTAGCTAGTAAAGATACTAATAAGATCATTCATATTGCATTTAATATCAATGACGGTTTTTTTATGCAGATGGGTGTGACGGTAACATCTGTTTTAGAAAACAATACTGATAAAGCCTTTGCTATCCATATTTTTTGTGACGGTGTGAGCAAAGAGAATTTGACCAAGACTAGGCAACTGGCAGAAAAATATCAGCAAAATTTTTATGTATATATTATGGATATGAAGCCTTTTCAGACGTTTCATATTAAAACAAGGCATTTTTCACGAGTGACTTATTTACGTTCGGTAATGCCTAAAATACTTAAGCCTTTAACCGATAAATATTTGTACATGGATGCAGACATGCTTTGCGTTGGGGATATCAGTGAAATAACTGACATCGACCTGCAAGGATATCCTTTTGCTGCTGCCAGTGAAACACCTCAAGCAGTGGCGTATAAAACAAAATTCCTGCATCAAAAAAGCGGTAAACATTTTAATGATGGCTTGATGTGGATTGATATTGCCGAATGGGAAAGAGAACAGATTACGGAAAAGGTTTTTTCTTATCAAGGTGCTGATCCTAGTCGTTTTTCCGGGCAAAGCCAGGATATTATGAATCTCGTTTTAGATGGGGATATACTATTTATTGACAGGCGCTATAATGGCGGTTCTGATAAGGGAACGTTAATTTACCATTTTTGCGGCAGAAATAAACCATGGCATATGGTTTTAAATGATGCTGATGCATTATGGCGTCATTATTTGGATTTATCACCCTGGGATAGCATGCCGGATCCATTACCCCCGAAAACTCCTCAGCATTATTTTAATTATAAGCTGTTAATGGAACGTTCATGGCAAAAGAGGGAGTTCACTAATTGTCTGCAATACCTATTTTGGTACACAGTGCTGAAAATTGAATTAAAATTAGGATTAAAGTGAATGTGAGCAGGGAGTGATATACTGAAGAAATAGTGCTGGACGTAATGTTTAGCACTATTTTCTTTGGATAAAATATGTAGCTATGGTATAATATATATATACCTTAAAAGGTATATAGTGATGGAATGAATACTATTTATCAATACATTCATTTAAGATGAAGCGATTTTTAAATATGGGGAAAATAAAAATGAGCAAAGTTACTGTAGTTATCTTAACTAAGAACGAAGAAAAAAATATAGCTGCTGTTGTGCAGAATGCCAAGAAAGTAGCGGTAGAGGTGCTAATAGTTGATTCCGGCAGCACTGATAATACAGTTCAATTAGCAGAAGAAAATGGTGCGAAGGTTATTTATCGTGCTTGGGATAATGATTTTGCGGCACAGCGTAATTTTGCTTTGCAGCATGTAAAGACCGAGTGGGTGCTGTATCTTGATGCAGATGAAAGAATGAATGATGAGTTGATAGTTAATATTGCTAAGGCGGTTAACAGTAATCAAAAAGCTATGTATAGGCTTGTAAGGCGTAACAGTGCTTTTGGCAGGGATTTTAAATATGGTGTATTGGGGCCTGATTCTGTTGTGCGTTTGTTCCCAACCGAAGGTGTAAAATGGGAAAGCAAGGTGCATGAACGGCCTGTTGGTGATTTTGCGGAAAAAACATTGGGAGGCTATATTAAGCATTACACATATGCTTCATTTGAGGAGTATTTAGACAAAATGAATAAGTACTCCAGCATAGGCGCAGTTGATAGAAATTTGCGCGGGAAAAAGTGCTCAATATTAGGAGATTTAGTTTTGAGACCGGTATTTGCTTTTTTTAAGATGTATGTTTTGAAGGCCGGTTTTTTAGAGGGGTGGCTGGGATTTGTGTTATGTCTTAATTATGCTAATTATACGCTTAATAAATATGTAAAGTTGAAACTGATGGGAGATAATAATTGATGAAAATATTAATGGCTAATTGTACTAAAATGGTACAGGATAGTGGCGGCGTAGCAAAGGTTGCTTGTGCTTTTTCTAACGCTATGGTTACTCGTGGACATAAAGTTGAAGTGATATATACTGACGAAAAAAAAGGAGAGTTCTATTTTCCAATTTACGCAGAAGTAAAATGCAAAAATTTAAATTTAAAAGAAAATGGAGATGTAATAAAATTCCCACTTTATTTAAGAATTTTGCGTGAGATATTACGCACATTTTCTAAACGGTTGGCCAGAACTGTTAATGATTATTTTCAAGAGCATTATTTACTGGAAAATATGAAGAAATATATTTGTGAATTTAAGCCGGATGTTATAGTTTCCTATCAACCTGCTGCGAGTAAGTTGATTTTATCAGACTTAAAATTAATGATTCCGGTTATCACTATGTCTCATGGGGATCCGGAGGACTATTTTTATACATATCCGACAAAGGAATTACCGTCGTTGGCACAAAGCGAGGTTTGCCAAGTATTAATGCCTTCTTTTGAGGATAAAATCAAAAAGCATATGCCAGAGGTTAAGACAATAACTATTGGTAATGCGATTCCACAATTTGAGTTTTCATCTGATCTTGAAGGTGAAAAAGAACAACATAAGATAATTTTTGTTGGTAGATTAAATAGAAATCATAAGCGTCCTCATCTTCTTATAAAAGCGTTTGATGAAGTAGCAAATAGATATCCTGATTGGATTTTAGAGCTCTGGGGAGCGAAGGATAAAGCTAATTATTATAATGAAATGAAAAAAATTATAAAAGATGCTCATCTTGAAAAAAGAGTGCTTTTTAAGGGTTTTACCGACGATGTCCCTAATGTGTTGCGTGAAGCTGACATTTTTGCTTTTCCTAGTGCATATGAAGGATTTGGCATGGCATTGGCAGAAGGGATGAGTGTTGGTTTGCCTGCTATTGGATATAAAAATTGTCCTGCTGTTAATGAGTTGATTAAGGATGGCAAAACAGGATTTTTGTGTGATGATGGAGTTGAGCCGTTAGCGCATGCTCTTGAGAAACTTATGAGCGATAAGGAACTACGTGTAAAAATGGGTAAGGCCGCAAAGGCAGATATGGCACAATTTGCACCGGAGAAAATTTGGGATAAATGGGAAGATTTGATGAAGAAAATTGTTAAAAAGTAGTTGTCTATGAAAGAAGTTAGTGAAAATACAAATTTAAATATCCAATATAGGCAGAATTAAAGAAGCAGATGTGACTATTAATGGTATCACTGTGATTGCAGGTGAAAATAATACTGGCAAGAGTACGGTTGGCAAAGCACTGTATATTATGTTTAATTCGTTTTTGGATGTTAAGCAAAGGGTTGATGAAGAACGGATTGGAAGTTTACGACGTACATTGTATGTTTTTGTTAATGAAATCGATAGCTTTGATTTTCTTTATTGTCAAAAGCAAATTGCAATGTGTTTATTGAATTTAAAAATGGCAATATTGTTAAGAAAGAAGTATGCTGAGAGTATAATGGTCACAGGGAATTAGACCAGAGCTTGAAGAAATAAGCGTGTATGGAATATTAAAGCTATAAGAACAGGAGGGCAAAACCATGCCAAAGAAAAAGTACACGCCAACCTTTAAAGCAAAAATCGTTATCTCTATTCTTCAAGTAGAAAAAGAGTTTAACGAAATTTGTACTGAAAACAACTATAATCTCAATATGGTACGCAAGTGGAAGCAGTATAGTATACCCATAACAAAGGATACAAAAATAGTGTAGGTATTTCATAAAGCAGAGTTTTTGGAGAGAAGGAGAATTTTGTGGAAAATAATAAAGTTTTAGTAAGCGTTTATTGCTTAGCCTATAATCATGAAAAATATATAAGAGATTGCCTTGATGGATTTGTTAAGCAGAAGACAAATTTTAAGTTTGAAGTAATTGTACATGATGATGCTTCTACTGATGGAACTGCGGATATTATTAGGGAGTATGCTATGCAATACCCTGATATTATAAAGCCGATTTTTCAGAAAGAAAATCAATATTCTAAAGGTATAGATATAGTAACTAAGTATATCTTACCTGTTTTAAAAGGTAAGTATATTGCTGTATGTGAAGGTGATGATTATTGGTGTGATGAATGTAAATTGCAGAAACAAGTTTCTTTTTTAGAAACAAATGGGGACTTTATCGCTATAGTACATCCTACAAAAGTCTATAATTACTTAACTAAAGAAGAAAGTTTATTAAAAGCATACGATAGAGATTGCGTAGTAGGTGTGAGAGATGTGATATCAGTATTTATTCCGCTGTTTCATACAACTAGCGTAGTTTATAGAAAATCGGCTGCACCTAAAATTTTTGAAATGAAAGAAATGTCGTGGGATTATTCAAAATTGGTTTATTTAGCTGTTACAGGTAATATATATTATATTAATGATGTTATGTCAGTTTATAGAACGCAATTGCCTAATTCTTGGACTGCAGTAAATAGCGTAAAGAAGGATAGAAAAAAGAATTTACGCTTTCAAAAAGATATGATAGTAGCATTGGATTTTTGTAATAAGTATTCTCAGTATAAGTATGATAGATTTATTGATAAATCTATTTTAAATTTTGAATATCAGATATGGAGAGCAGAGCCTTACTTTAAATTGTTGTTTAATCCACGACTGTATAAGATTGGTAGATTGAGAACTATAAAAATGATCTTTAGATGTTTATTTTCTTTTAAATAAATAGCATGAGGTATATAAAATGAAGAAAATCTTACTTTTAGGTGGCTCTCGCTATCTTTTACCTGTAATTAAAAGTGCACATGAGCTTGGCTTATATGTTATAACATGTGACTATCTTCCTAATAATATTGCTCACATGTATTCTGATGAATACGTAAATGTCAGCATTATTGATAAAGAAGCAGTGCTTGAGGTTGCTAAAAAGCTTAAAATTGATGGAATTATGTCTTTTGCAACTGATCCTGGTGTTGTAACTGCAGCGTATGTTGCCGAGCAGATGGGATTGCCATCTGTTGGTTCATATGCAGCTGTTTCTATTTTGCAAAACAAGGGGAAATTTAGAAAGTTTTTGACTGAAAATGGCTTTAATGTTCCATTGGCAAAGAGCTATAAGGATATCGGTTTAGCTTTAAAAGATAAAAATTTATTTAAGTGGCCTATTATCATAAAACCGACAGATTCTGCCGGTAGCAAAGGTGTAAAGAAAGTGGAAAGTTTTGAGCAGATGAAATCTGCTATTGAATACGCATTGAGTTATTCTCATGATGATGAATTTATTATTGAAGAATTTATTGAAAAGAAAGCGTTTTCTTCTGATAGTGACAGTTTTTCAGTGAATGGAGAGCTAAAATTTGTTTCGTTCTCTAGTCAACAATTTGATGTTAATGCTGTTAATCCTTATACTCCGTCTGCTTATAGCTGGCCATCTTCGATTTGTAAAGAAAATCAAAATGTTCTATTTAATGAATTACAGCGTTTGATAAAACTATTGGGGTTAGGGACATCTATTTATAACATTGAAGTTCGTGAAAGTATGGAAGGCATACCATACATTATGGAGGTTTCTCCTAGAGGTGGTGGAAATAGGCTTGCGGAAATGCTTAGATATGCAACAGGTGTTGATTTGATTAAAGGGGCAGTGAAAGCTGCTGTTGGTGAGAATGTAGAGCATATTGAGCAAAAAGATTTTAATGGTCATTGGGCAGAGGTTATTCTTCATAGTGATAAGCCAGGTGTATATGCTGGGTTAGAAATATCTGCAGAGATAAAAAGTAATGTTATTGAGAAAGATTTGTGGTTAAAAGAAGGTACTTTGGTTGGTGGATTTGAAGGTGCTAATGAAGCTATCGGTACATTAGTGCTTAAGTTCGAAGATACTAGCAAATTAACTAGGATTATGAATAATATAGATGATTACATAAAAGTCAAAGTAATTTAATGCTTGGAGGATATATTATAAAAGGAGCGTTTCCATGAAGAAAATACTTGTTTTTGGTGCTAGTGGTGATACTGGTAGATATTTCGTAAATTATTTCTTAGAGAACTACGCTGGTTCAGAGTATGAAGTAATTGCTTTAGGAACTCGTGATACAGATTATTTTAAACAAATTGCTGTTGAGTATATAAAAATAGATATCACTAACAAGGTAGATTTCGATTTATTGCCTAAGAACGTTTATGCAGTTGTGGACTTGGCAGGACTTATGCCAGCTAGAATGAGGGGATATAATCCATACCAATATATAGATGTCAATATTGTGGGCAATTTGAATATTTTGGAGTTTTGTCGTAAAAATCATGTTGATAGAATATTGTTTGCGCAAAGCTTTGGAGATATAAAAGATTGGGCCGAAAAAGAAATTACTTTAACAGTAAATATGCCTAGAAATTTTAGCTTTACTACTGATCATACTATATATGTAATGAGCAAGAATTTTGCTGTTGATATGATTGAAAACTATCATCAAATGTATGGCTTGAAACGTTTTATTTTTAGACTTCCAACTATTTATTTATATTCTCCTATAGATCAGTACTATGTAGATGGAGAAGTTAGAAAGATAGGTTATAGAATTTTGATTGATAAGGCTATTAAGGGAGAACCGATAGAGATTTGGGGAGATGCAAATAGAGAGAAAGATATGGTTTATGTAAAGGATTTCTGTCAAATGCTTTTTAAAGCATTGTTTGTTGACAGGAGCGAGGGCTATTATAACGTTGGCACTGGAGTTGGTACAAGCTTATTGGATCAAATTAAAGGTATTGTTCAAGTATTTTCTAAGCCCGGACATGAATCTACAATTACTTTAAGACCAGATATGCCTAATGCTCCAAAATATATTATGGACATAGAACCTGCTGTAAGAGAATTAGGATATAAACCACAGTATGATTATCTTAGTATGTTGAAAGATTTTAAAGCTGAAATGGAAAAACAAGATAATATAAAGGAGTAAGTAATCATGTCTAACAATATTCTTGTAACTCGTTCTTCAATGCCTAGCCTTGAAGAATACGTAAATGAAATAAAAGACATTTGGCAGTCGCATTGGCTGACCAACATGGGTGTAAAGCATCAGCAGTTGCAAAAGGATTTAATTGACTACATGGGTGTAGAAAAGCTGGATCTTGTGGTTAATGGGCACTTATCTTTGGAGCTTTCTTTGCAGGCGTTGAACCTGCAGGGCGAAGTAATCACTACGCCGTTTACCTTTGCTTCGACAACACATGCTATTGTGCGCAATGGTCTGAAGCCTGTGTTCTGCGATATTGATCCTGTGACCTATTGCATGGATGCAACGAAAATAGAAGAGCTGATTAATGACCGTACCTGCGCAATCATGCCTGTGCATGTTTATGGTCATATCTGCGATGTAGAAGAGATCGAGCGCATTGCCAACAAGTATGGCCTAAAAGTTATTTATGACGCAGCGCATGCCTTTGGCGTTAAGTACAATGGCCGCGGTATAGGCAGTTATGGTGATGTTTCTTGCTACAGCTTCCATGCTACGAAGGTATTCAACTCTATCGAGGGCGGCTGCGTTTGCTATCATGATGCAGACTTCGGCAGAAAGCTCTATGAGCTGAAAAACTTTGGTATTCATGGACCGGAAAGCGTTGAAGCAGTTGGAGCAAATGCGAAAATGAATGAGTTCTGCGCAGCCATGGGCCTGTGCAACCTGCGTCATGTGGATGGCGAGATTGCCAAACGTAAGGCAGTAGTAGAACGCTATAGAAGTTATCTGGAAGGTGTTGAGGGCTTGCAGCTCAGTCCGCTGCAGGAGGGCGTACAGCCGAATTATGCTTACTTCCCGGTTATTTTCGATGAGAAGGTATTTGGTGTAAGCCGTAACGAAGTGTTCGACGCCTTGGCAAACATCGGCGTAGGCGCACGCAAGTATTTCTATCCGCTGACCAGTAGCTTTGAATGCTTCCATGGTAAATATGATGTTATGGAAACTCCTGTCGCCGTGCATATCAGCAAACGTGTGCTGACGCTGCCGTTGTATGCAGATTTGGCGCTGGAGGATGTTGACAGAATTTGTGAAGTAATTTTGGGGTGCAAAAAATGAAGGGTATAATTTTAGCAGGCGGCTCCGGTACAAGACTTTATCCGCTGACGAAGGTAACAAGCAAGCAGCTGTTGCCGATTTATGATAAACCGATGATTTATTATCCGCTGTCCACGCTGATGCTGGCAGGGATTAAGGATATTTTGATTATCTCTACACCTGACGATACACCGCGCTTTGAAGAGCTGCTTGGCGATGGCTCTAAGTTCGGTATCAACCTGTCCTATGCAGTACAGCCGAGTCCTGATGGTTTGACGCAGGCTTTTCTCATTGGCGAGGAATTTATTGGAGATGATACCTGTGCAATGGTACTTGGCGACAATATATTCTATGGCAGTTACTTCCGTAGAAATCTCGCTGATGCAGTGAAGGCAGCAGAGGAAGGCTATGCGACGATTTTTGGTTACTATGTAAAAGATCCTGAGCGTTTTGGCATCGTGGAATTTGATAAGAACCGTAACGTAGTTTCCGTAGAAGAAAAGCCGCAGCATCCGAAATCCAATTATTGCATTACAGGCTTGTATTTCTACGATAACAGAGTCGTAAAGATGGCAAAGCAGGTTAAGCCTTCCGCCCGCGGTGAATTGGAGATTACTGATTTAAATAGATTGTATTTAAATGAAGGCAAGCTTAAGGTGCAGTTGCTTGGTCGTGGTTTCGCATGGCTCGATACGGGAACTATGGATAGCTTGATGGAAGCGTCTATTTTTGTGCAGACAGTACAAAATAGACAGGGGGTAGTAATTTCCGCACCAGAGGAGATTGCTTATATGGAAGGCTTGATTACGAAGGAGCAGCTTTTGGAATCTGCTGAGATGTATGGTAAATCTCCGTATGGCGAGCATTTGAAGATTGTAGCTGATGGCAAGTTTGTTTATTGATGATATATAAATGACCTATTGATTCGGAATCAGTAGGTCATTGGTTGTGAGGTGTAACGGATGAACATTATTGTAACTGGTGGTGCTGGCTTTATTGGCAGCAATTTTATTTTCCATATGCTGAAAAAATATCCTGAATATCGCATTATCTGCTTGGATAAATTGACTTATGCAGGCAGCTTGTCTACGCTTGAGCCTGTAATGGATAAGCCTAATTTCCGCTTTGCAAAAGCAGATATTTGTGATAGAGAAGCAGTGAATGAACTGTTTGAAGATGAACATCCTGATATTGTAGTTAACTTTGCAGCCGAATCTCATGTTGATCGTTCTATTGAAGACCCGGGCGTCTTCTTACAAACGAATATTATCGGCACTGCTACGCTCATGGACGTTTGCAGGAAATATGGCATCAAGCGCTACCATCAGGTTTCTACAGATGAGGTGTACGGTGATTTGCCTCTTGACAGACCTGACCTGTTCTTTACGGAAGAAACTCCTATTCATACCAGCAGTCCGTACTCTTCTTCTAAAGCTGGCGCAGACCTGCTCGTAATGGCTTATCACAGAACCTACGGCCTGCCAGTGACTATCTCTCGCTGTAGCAATAACTACGGTCCGTATCACTTCCCTGAAAAGCTGATTCCGCTGATGATTGCGAACGCTTTGGCAGATAAACCGCTGCCGGTGTATGGTGAAGGCCTGAATGTACGCGATTGGCTTTATGTTGAAGATCACTGCAAGGCTATTGACTTGATTATTCATAAGGGCAGAGTAGGCGAGGTATATAATATCGGCGGTCATAATGAGATGCGCAATATTGATATCGTAAAGCTGATTTGCAAGGAGCTTGGCAAGCCGGAGAGCCTAATTACGCATGTAACGGACCGCAAAGGCCATGATATGCGTTATGCAATCGATCCGACTAAGATTCATAATGAGCTGGGCTGGTTGCCGGAAACAAAGTTTGCCGATGGCATTAAAAAGACCATTAAATGGTATCTTGAGAACCAGAAGTGGTGGAAAGATATCATTAATGGCGAGTATCAGAATTATTATGATAAGATGTATGGGAACAGATAAGAAAACCGAGGTCAGTGTTGCTGACCTCGGTTGCATTATAACTTGGTTTGTCCACAATTAGTTCTTAAATCTTTACGCTTATACTTAAATTTTTCTGATGCCAGCGAATTAGCTTCATCAAAGTGATTCGATTTGATATCCAATATACTGCATAACAGCTCATAGGCTAAGTCATTAGTCCAATAAAAGTTTTCATGCTTTTTCAGTGTATCGTATACTTCTTGATGCTGTGCTATATAATCATCAGCAAAATAAGTAAAAAACGGAATCCTTACGCTCGCCAAGCCTTCAAAGTTTGGTGAGCGTCTTTTATCTGGAACAGTAGCATGATCAGAAAAATAGACCATCGCCTGCAAGTTCAGCTTATCCTTAGCATAGTTAAAAATTTGCTCAAGCACATAATCAGTATAGGCGATTGAATCAGCGTAATTTACTTCCAAATCGTATTTACCTGGAGTGCCAAACTTGGTGAAGCTTTCCGGGAAGCGGTTAAGGAAATTGAAGTGGTTACCTTTTAAATGTATAACGAGGAAATTATTTTTTTCCGGATCCAGCTCGTCAAGATAAGGAAGCAGTGATTCATCATATTGAACCTGGTTAAGCTCCTGCTTCGTCCATTTGGCAACATCTGCTGTATTGGCAATTAAAGTAACAGGTGTATCAGCGCAACCAAGATGTCCCTGATTGCTATACCAATGAACTTTATATCCTGCTGCATGAGCTATATCAATAATAGAGCAGGATTCATAAAATTTTTTATCATTATATTGGTTTATTTCTGTCATAGCATTAGAAACTGCAGTAACAGTATGTGGCAAAATGGAGAATGCATTAGGAAAAAGAATAAAATTTTTGCTTTGCGCCATCTTGTTGAGCCAGGGCGTAGTATCAAATTTGTAATCTTTGTTGAAGGCCTTCATATAGTCGCGTGATGCAGATTCACCGATAACCAAAAGAATAGTGTGCGGTTTATCAGTCTTGTTCAATAATGTAACCTGTAATTCACTGATGCGTTCCTGCATATTTTGGCTGTATTGCAGATTAGTTGCCAGATATTCTTTTACATCCAAATAAAATTCTACAATAGCTGTGCGGATAAAAACGCCATGCTTTTTCTTCCAAAGATAGGTAGATAAAAAGATTGCTATAGCAGCGATTATTGCGAGATTAACGATAGGGGTATTCTTTTGGATTATCATTTCCTGATAATTTACGAAGAGAGCTGTGGCTGTGACGCAAATGCTGCCAAGGAAAGTAACGATGTTAAGCACAAGAGGCATGGATTTAATGAATTCAATGATTTCATTGTAGTGAGTTTCCTGAATCATTTCCATACCGTTTTCGTTGATACAGGCTTTGTAAAGACCATAGTAAATTAGTTGTGCTACAGGAATAGAAAGCATAATTAATTCTGCAACAGTAATAAGGATAGTGGCAGGAATAGCAAGCCAGCTAATCTGTTGCATGATAATTCCCAAAGAAGAAATCCAGGCGATGAAATAAAGGCCGAAGACTGCTTCAAAGTGAAATTCAAAGTCAGAAGATACCTTGTGATTGCTGATGAAGTAAAGAGTTGGGTATGCAACAATCCAAAGAATAGCTATAATGGTTGGGATGACGAATAAAGGTGAGGTTAAGGGTAAGCCGGCTAAAGCAGCAGGCAGCACCGATAAAATGGCACATGGGATAAAACGTCGCAGTTGCAGATATGTAGCTTTATTGCCTAATCCGTGTGAAATCTTAAGATAGTAAATATAGGAAAACAGGTAAAAGACGACAGCGGTTATAATATATATTGTATCAATGTAGCTCATAATATCAAGACTCCTTTACAGACCAATATTCGTTTAGTTTGAAACATACTTATCATAGCAGAAAACTACTATTGAGTCAATTTTCATAAAATCTATGCTAATATAGATGTGCTTAGATTTGTCGAAATGCTTGAGTATTGTTAACATTATGCAATTATGTAAGAATATTATTGAAAATCTATAAGGAACAAGAAGAAATTTGATACCTTGATTTACTCAAAGCCTGCTTAATGTTATAATATAAGCAGTTTGAAAGTAGTATGGTGCATTTAATGCTTATAATGGATTTAGAAAAGCTTTATATCAGCAATTAACTGGCTTGGTGCACCTCAATTTTAGGAGTGAATGAGATATGTTGACAATGTATAAGTGGGATGATCCTGCATTAAAGCAAATTTGGCAGAAATTGTATGCCGATAATTCCTACTTGTTTCCGTATTCTTCATGGGAATATAATGAGCAGATATACAAGTATATGAAAGTAAAGCCATCTTCTATGTTTCAAAAGAACTTTTTTTTAGTATACGAAGAAGAGAAAAAACCTTTGGTGTTGTTTCCGTTATATTTGAAGAAAAATAAGCTACGTCTTTTTGGCGAAAATATAAGTGGTGCAGGCCATCTGGATTTGTTATATGATGAAGCAATTACGACAAAGCAATTTGAGAATGCTTTGTCCGAATTGAAGAGTATGTTCCCAGGAAAAATACTGGAATTACGTATGATTAATGAACGCTCAAAGATTTACCGATTATTACAAGAAATGTCTGTTGCTGGAGCAGATACTTTTTTTCCGGTAAAAGCAGAAGAAGAGCGTGTATGCGTAAAAGTTCCTTTCAATGATAATTATGAAGAATATGAAAAAGGTTTATCACGCAACGCGCGTTCTAACCTACATAAAGCATATAGCAAGGTTCGTAGGAATGAGCTTGATATGAGTCTTAAGGTTATCCAAGGACCGTTTACAGATAAAGCGTTATTGTCTGAGGTTATGAAGATATATACAAAACGTGAGTCGGAACGAAAAAATCGCCGTATGGATTTTATTCCATATATTAAGCATCGCTATTTTTCCGCTCTAGTATGGGCTATGAAAAATATGGCTTCACATTATACGTTTTGTTTCTTCTTAAATAACCGATTAGTAGCATTTATGACAGGCTTTGCTACAAACTACAATGAAATAGTTTTTCCTTATGTAGCTATTGATAGCAAATATGGATCCTATGCTCCTGGAAAATTGATGATTGGTGAAAGTATAAAATATTTACAGGAGCATACATCGATTAGAGGACTTGATTTATCGCGTGGAGATGAGCGATATAAATTAGAAATGGGTGGCGTACGTCATTACAATTATAAGTTTGAAATCCAATTATAATAATTCTTGACTTTGTACAAAACATAATTGCTTAAGGTAACAAGGGAATAGTAGACAGAAAAAGCGCTTGCCGGATGGCAGGCGCTTTTTTGGTAGCAAGAGCCTACAGCTCCTTAGCGAACATCTCCTTAAAGTATTGGCGTTCTTCGGGCGGTGTTTTTAAAATATCCATAGCTTGGTCAATGGAGACATTCAGTGTAGACATAAGATTTTTGATGCTTTCAGTCTTGTCTTCAGCTCTTCCGTCATTAATTCAAGCTTCATAAATTTGCTTGCTGAAATTATCCATAGTTGTAAGTCCATCCCTGCTAATCTTACATTAGCAAAATTAAGTAGCAGCTTAAATAACCTGCAAAGGAAGGCTGCACTCGTATAAATATTCCGGTGCAATATCAATTTCATCGCTCCAGGCTACGGAACCACAATCAGCCTTAGCTGTCAGGAAAAAACTGAGATTATTCAATGGCTTGTAGATTGCTTTGGCAAGAAGTGGGCGAGCATCAAAAAGCTTCTTTTCTCCGCTGGCAAAGGTTAAGATCAGCGTATAATCTTTTTGCGGTTGTGCGTTGGTAACTACCCATACTGGCGTTTTCATAATCGTGGTCACTCCTTTTAACGCAATGGTTCGATTTTGTATAAGGGTTCTTCGTTAATAGCCAGTTCCCAATTGGCTATTAGCTCATCTTTGTGAATTTCTGTCCAGGTTGCTATAAATTTAATCTGTCTTTTTGGCATATCTCCTTCAATTAGCTCACCATTAAGATTGAAGGTAGCATAATATCCTTGATATGATGCATGGAAATGAGGCGGATTGTGTTCACCGTTGTTGTACATCTTAATAATAATACCATAAAACATTGAAATAGCCGGCATACTGTTTTCTCTCCTTTAATTATAATATTTGCTCCGGCAAAATACAACATAAGGTGCTAAACAAAAAAGCAGTACACATAGCATCCGGAAGTTCCGGATACCGTAGGTACTGCTAAATACTACCGACATGAGCCGGTAGGTCCTGCTTATTTTGTTGTGAATGTGAAGCTAAGTTAAGTATAAATAAAAGTACAGCGAAAGCCAAGCGAAGATTCTGAAAATAATAACGATGCTTATCATACAGGTGATACTGTGTGTGCTGAAATTTTTGCGTACTACCGTAAGCTCCCAATCTGCTGTATATGAAAAAATCAGGACCGTATTGCGGTCCTGGTATAAAAAATATAAGCTACAGCCAACTAATGGATTTTCTGGCGTCAGCAAATCGACATTGTCCTTTTGTGACAGGCCTGTTTTTTAGGTAGGCGAAGCTTACTGCTCGTTAGCTAACAGATCCTTTAAGTACTGGTGTTCTTCGGGCGGAGTTTTTAAATTATCCATAGTTGTAAGTTCCTCTTTTAGTGGTACGGTAGATGCCAGTGCTTTTTACTGTATTGGGTGAAACTATATTGGCACGCTATTGTAATAAAGCTCGTCAGGACAAATATCCTGACCGTCAGGCCAGATGACAGTAAATCCGTCTGCCTTTGCTAAAGAAAAATAAGAAAAATTCTTAAGCTGGCTATACCACGAACCTTTGATATAAGGCTTTACGTCGAATATTTTAGTTTCACCATTATCAAAAATAACCTTTAGAGTATAATCCTTTTGTACAGTTACGCTGATAGCGGTTGGTCTAAGCATAATTTTCACCTCTAATAATTGTTAACGTAATGGTTCGATTTTAAAATAGCCGTCACCGGCAGATAACAAAATCCAATTTGCGTTTAACTCATCTTCGTGTAAAGCAGTCCAAGCAGTTAAAAGCTTTAATTGCTTGCTGGGGAAAGAACCTTCTAAAATTTTTCCGGTAAAGTCCATAACTATTTCGTGCTCGTTGTAGACAGCATGTAAATGTGGTGTGTTATGTTTTCCGCCTTTTTCACTTTGCATACGAATAATAATACCATAAAACATTGAAATAGCTGGCATACTGTTTTCTCTCCTTTAATTATAATATTTGCTACGGCAAAATACAACATAAGCTGCCAAACAAAAAAGCAGTACACATAGCATCCGAAAGTCTGGATACCATAGGTACTGCTAAATTACTAACGGTGTGAGCCGCTAGGCACTGCTTATTTTGTTGTAAATTTGAAGCTAAGCTAAGTATATAGAAAAGGGGCAACAAAGTCAAGAGAAAATTCTAAAAATAACAAAAATAACATCAGCCATACAATTGCTACTGTAGATGTCGGTGCTTTTTGCTACTACCAACATTTTCCTGCAATTTCTGTAACCTACTTTACAAAATCTGCGCTATATACTTTTTCTGCGAGAAAACTGCAACTTTTTATTGACAGTTACAAAGAATTACTGTATTATCATGCACATAACTTAATAACGGGCGATGAAGAGAAGAGTAAATGTACGAACCTGGCAAAGAGAGCCTTCGTGACGGTGCAAGAGGGAGCAGGTGGTGACATTGAAGATGGTCTTGGAGCCGATGGGCTGAGATGCTGGCATTTAGGCCGTCCGGGTGCACCCGTTACAGTGCTGGAGTATTAAAGGGTAAACAATCCCTGCGTACTTGATGAGGTCCGTGTGGTGACATATGGATGAATTAGGGTGGTATCACGAAGCAACGCTTTCGTCCCTGTATTTTTACAGGAACGGAAGCTTTTTTATTGCTCTTCCTCCTGTAGCAAGTCGAAAATCTGAGTTAGGAAATGTAGGAGGAACAAACAATGCCGATTAAAATCAATGACCATTTATCCGCTATCTGCCAACTGCAGGAGGAAGGAATTTTTACCATGACAGAGCAGCGCGCGACAACGCAGCGTATTCGTCCGCTGAAGGTGTGCGTGCTGAACCTGATGCCGTTAAAGAAGCCGACGGAAATCCAACTGCTTCGCCTTTTGGGCAATTCTCCGCTGCAGATAGAGGTCGATTTCTGCCGTACCGTGAGCCGTGAAACAACGCATACTGATAATTCGTATCTCGACCGCGCTTATCTGGAGTTTGATGATGTTAAGGATCGCTATTACGATGCCTTCCTGATGACAGGTGCACCGGTAGAAACTATTCCCTTTGAAGATGTCGATTACTGGAAGGAAATCGAAACTTATCTTGATTGGGCGGAATATCACTGTTATTCTACGATGACACTTTGTTGGGGCGCACAGGCTGCCTTGTATCATTATTACGGCGTAAACAAAACGATTTTGCCGGCGAAGATGTTTGGCATCTTCCCATACGGCCTGACGGTGAAAAATCATCCGCTGCTGCGTGGCTTTGACGACAGATACTTTATTCCGCAGTCACGTCATACTGCGGTTGATGATGATGCGATTGATGCCTGCAAGGCGTTGCAGGTGCTGTCCCGTTCGGTAGAAAACGGTATCAACATCTGTGCGACCAAGGATTTGCGTCGCATCTTCGTTTTAGGCCATTTTGAATATGATCGCTATACTTTGGCTAATGAATATTTCCGCGATAAGAAAAAGAATTTGCCGATTGATTTGCCGGAATTCTACTTCCCAGATGGCGATACAACGCAGGAGCCTGTGTTTAAATGGCGCAGCTACGCGCATCTGTTCTATATGAACTGGCTGAACATCGTTTACCAGGATACGCCGTATGATTTGCACGAGCTGGCACCGGCGAGCGGTAACAAGTTGGATAAGGCTATAGGCGAATATAACAAAATTCTTTTGCAGCTGCAGCGCATGGGTGCCGCAATTCCTGCCAACCAATAATATAATGATAAATTGTTAAAGGAGCGATAGAAAATGAGTAAATTCAAGATTAATACAAAATGCTTAGTAGGCGGTTACAAACCGGGCAACGGCGAACCGCGTCAGATTCCGATTATCCAGTCAACAACCTTTAAGTATGATACTAGCGAGGCAATGGGCAAGCTGTTCGACCTGGAGGCTACAGGCTATTTTTACTCCCGCCTGCAAAACCCGACCTGCGATTTCGTAGCAGCTAAGATTGCGGAGCTGGAGGGCGGTGCTGCGGCAATGCTCACTTCTTCCGGACAGGCAGCGAACTTCTTTGCCCTGTTCAACATCTGCGAGGCGGGCAGCCATATTGTTGCTTCTTCTTCGATTTACGGCGGCAGCTATAATCTGATTGATGTAACGCTGGCGAAGATGGGTGTAACAGCGACCTTTGTTTCTCCCGATGCTACGGACGAGGAGCTGGACGCTGCTTTTCAGGAGAACACTAAGGCTGTGTTTGGCGAAATTATTGCTAACCCCGCACTGACGGTGCTGGATATTGAAAAATTTGCCAACGCTGCGCATCGTCATGGTGTGCCTCTGATCGTGGATAACACCTTCCCGACACCGATTAACTGCCGTCCGCTGGAATGGGGCGCAGACATTGTAACGCATTCTACTACTAAGTATATGGATGGTCATGCTGCCTGCCTGGGCGGTGCGATTATCGACGGCGGCAAGTTCGACTGGTTGGCGCATGCCGACAAGTTCCCCGGTCTGTGCGCACCGGATGAATCCTATCACGGAATTACCTACGCCGAAAAGTTTGGCAAGGAGGGCGCGTTTATTACGAAGGCAACGGCGCAGCTGATGCGTGATTTCGGTGCTGTGCAATCACCGCAAAGCGCGTTCATTCTGAATCTTGGTTTGGAATCCCTGCATGTGCGTATGCCGCGCCATGTAGAAAACGCTCAGGCTATAGCGGAATTTTTGGAGCAGCAGCCGCAGGTTGAATATGTCAACTATCCCGGACTTAAGTCCAATAAATATTATGCTCTTGCGCAAAAATATCTGGGCAACGGCGGCTGTGGCGTAGTTTCCTTCAACCTGAAGGGAGGACGCAAGGCAGCGGAAGCCTTTATGAAGCGCTTGCAGCTGGCGGCAATCGAAACTCATGTGGCCGACGCGCGTACCTGCTGCCTGAACCCGGCAACTACAACGCATCGCCAGATGACGGATGAGCAGCTGGCGGCGGCCGGTATTCCTGCAGGCTTGGTGCGTCTGTCCTGCGGTCTGGAGGATAAGGCAGATTTGCTGGCAGATTTGCAGCAGGCTTTGGCAGGCATTGAGTAAAAAGTATTAAAATTTCTAGCGGTACGGAAAGCAGTACATATTTTGCGGCTTTCCGTATCTTTTTTATTTTTATAATGGTATAATAGAGTGAAAATATTTTTATAGGAGGGCGGCTCGTGTTTTACAAATTAATTGAGCGCAAGCGTGATGCGTGGCTGGCGGATAGGCTGTGCCCTGTTGCTGATTTGCTGAAATATATTTTGCAGCGTGGAATGTTGCGAGATGCGCAAATAGAAGCGATAAAGACATATCTTTATTTGAAAATAGCCTGTGGCAATAAAAATTTAGCTCAGCTTTTTATTGATGGAACATTTAATACGCTGACGGAAGCAGAGCTTGATGCCATGCCATTATCTGTTGCTGCGCGCAGCTGCTTGCAGAAGAATAAGGCGGCGCTGGCTTTATATGAATATGCTTCGCTGAAGGATGATAGCGGAAATATGCTTTCGGCAAAGGTCGTTCAGGCAATCAAGGATACACCGGAGAGCATTGATTACGCAAAGGTTTGGCGAGATGCTTTCTATGGCGTAAGCTATACGGATTATCTTTTTAGTCTGCCTATGGGTGCAGGCAAAACGTATCTGATGGCCATTTTCATCTATCTTGATTTATATTTTGCTATGAACGAGCCGTCAAATACTGCTTTTGCACATAATTTTATTGTTTTTGCTCCTTCTGGGTTAAAATCATCTGTTGTACCAAGCCTGAAAACAATTAAGAATTTTGATACTTCATGGATAATTCCAGAGCCTGCAGCTTCTAATTTGCGCAAGCTGCTTATTTTTGAGGTACTTGATCAGAGCAAGACGGAGAAAAAATCTAATAAGGTTAAAAATCCTAATGTACAGAAGCTAGCCTTACATCAGCCATTTGACGATTTGTTTGGTCTGGTTGCGGTGACTAATGCGGAAAAAGTTATCTTAGACAGGGTTCAGGCGGACAAGGGCGGAAATATTAATTTGTATGTTGATTCCGCTGATGAAAAAGACAGGCTGGCGAATGAGCTGCGTAATCTTATCGGTAAAATTCCGCAATTAGCGATTTATATTGACGAGGTGCATCATGCTGTGAGCGATGAAATTAAGCTGCGTGCTGTCGTCAATAAGTGGGCGGAGAATGGCTCATTCAACAGTGTAGTCGGCTTTAGCGGAACGCCCTATCTGGATAAGAAGGAGAAGCTTGCCGTTACCGATACCCTTGCCATCGGTACTCAGGAAATTAGCAATATCGTTTATTATTATGCTCTTGTTAATGGTATTGGCAACTTTTTGAAAAAGCCTGAAGTGAAGATTGCCAAAAATGCTGATAGCAGCGAAATTGTAGAGGCCGGTGTGCGTTTATTTTTAGACAGATACAAGGATAAGGTGTACAGCAATGGCTGCTGTGCCAAGCTGGGCATTTATTGCGGACGTATTGAAAAGCTGGAGGAAGAAATCTATCCTGTAGTGGAGCGCGTGGTGCGTAATTATGGCTTGAATCCTGAAGAAGTCGTTTTGAAATTCCATGAAGGAAATAAGGAATACAAGGCTCCGGAGCGAGCACGTCTGGAGTTTGCGACATTGGATAATCCAATTAGCAAAATCAAAATAATTCTTCTAATACAGATTGGTAAAGAGGGCTGGGATTGTACAAGCCTTACTGGGGTTGTTTTGTCGCAGGCCGGTGCTTGTCCTAATAACATGGTGCTGCAGACAAGCTGCCGCTGCCTGCGTCAGGTGGATAAGCATACGCAGGAAACAGCGCTTATCTATCTTAATGAGAGCAATGGCGATTTGCTGAACAAGCAGCTTAAAAAGCAACATCATATTGATATTACGGAATTTGAACGTGGCGGCCTGGCCAATAATATTATTTTAGACCGCTTCGACCGCACGCAATATCTGCATTTGCCTAAGGTGGAATTTTGCCAGCTGAATGTGCGCTACGAAACCTTTACGCAGGATGAGGATGTACATACGGCTGAGCGTATTGCTATGGCGGCAGGTGATGCGCTGGCGCAAGAGGTTTATGTGACGACGCAGACTGATTTCAGTGGCAGGGGCGTTAATGATGTGGTGGAGCGTTATGGTTATGACAAACGCCCTGAGCATGATGAAGAGTATTTTGTGCGCTATGGCAGGGTGACAACCTTTAATAATTGGCTTTATGCTATATCTAAGGGCAGCTTTGGCAGCGTTACAATGAAAATGCTGCGTGCCTATGAAAAGGAGCTGCGTAGCTTATTTAGCAAGATAACCGTCAAGGAGGGTGAGGTTACGCGCTTCAGTGGCAGGTTTAATATTGAAACTGTCAACAGCAATATCAGAAAGGCTTTTTATGCGGTGCGAGATTTTGTCGTGAAGGAAGAAAAGCTGCCGCAAGAGGCAAGACTTTTACAGGTGGAGCACTTCACGCCTAAGGTTATGACGAATGCTGTGGATGTTGCGAGGTTTATGCCGGAGCAGCAGCTGGTGCATAAAATCATAGAGGCAGACAAGGGCGTTTTGGCGCTATCGGAGGATAAGCAGAAGAAGATAGATTTGCTGGAATCCTTGGGAGAGCATGGGCTGGCGGAAAAAGTGCGTCAGGAATACAGCAATGAGCCTGATGCTAGACGTTTATGCAGCTATCACTATCTGCCCTATAAGACAGACAGCAGCTTTGAGCAAAGGTTCTTTGATGAGGTCTTTAAATTAAAAACTGTGCAGCAGAAAAAGCTGGAGGTTTATTATAATGGCGATAGCGAGCTGACGGAGTTTAAAATCCGCTGCTACGAAGGTGGCAAGGGACATTGGCATTACGTTGGCCTATATACGCCGGATTTTTTGATCATCGAGCGCAAGGAAAATAATATACACAAGGCGCTGATTGTTGAAACAAAGGGCAGCCTTTATGCGCAGGATAAAAATTTTTTGAAGCGCCGAGCTTTTGTGGAAAAGTATTTTATGCCGGCAAATAATGCGGAATATGGCTATAAACGCTTTGATTATTTGTATCTGGAGGACAGCCTGAGTGATAATGTGCGCTTGGAACGCATGGCGACAATGGTGGACAGCTTTTTTGAGGAGGCGGACTGATGGCAGTTAAATATATACCGTTTTATCCTGAACCGATTGAAGGTCAGGCGATTTTAAATAACTTCCGGCGCACGCTGCGCTATAAGGGAGCGAACGACATCAACGCTCACCTTTTGCGCGGAATGCCCTTGTACGAGGTGCAGGAGACGGAGCAGGTGGGCAGCGACAGCGGGAATATGGTTATTCGCGGCGAGTGCGTGAGCACCTGCGCTTATCTGAAGGAGCAGGGCATTAGCGTCGACCTTGTGTATATTGATCCGCCCTTCGCCAGTGGTGCTGATTATGCCAAGAAAATTTATCTGCGCCGCAATCCCAAGGTGGCCGAGTCTATCGCGCAGGCCGAAACGCAGGTGGACAGCGAGGAGCTGCGCACCTTTGAAGAGAAGATGTACGGCGACGTTTGGGATAAGGAAAAATATCTGAACTGGATGTACGAAAATCTGCTGGCGATTAAGAGCGTGATGAGCGATACGGCGAGCATTTATGTGCATTTGGACTGGCACATCGGACATTATGTGAAGATTTTATTAGACGAGATTTTTGGAGAAGAGAATTTTAGAAATGAGATAATCGTAAAAAGAACCAAAAAGTCGATTCGCGAAAATGAACGAGTAAAATCATTAAATGTAGCTACGGATTCAATATATGTATATGTTACTTCTGAAGATGTACTTATGTTACCGCCAGAAAAAGAATGTTACAAGGAAGAACGATGGCATGCATTTGATGCTCCAGGTATTCGTACAGGGATGGATTATGATTTATTTGGCAAAAAGCCACCATCCGGAAGACATTGGATGAGGTCGAAAGATGTTGCTGATAAATGGATAGAGGAAGGTAGATTAAGACCGAAAGCTAAAACCGGGACTCCTGAATATAAAGTAGACGAAAGTAATACTATGTTGTGTGATACTTTGTGGGATGATATTAATGCGTATTATTTTGGTAATGATTATGCAACAGAAAAAAATCCAGCTCTGCTTGAACGCATCATCAAAGCCAGTAGCGACGAAGGCATGGTCGTAGCCGATTTCTTTGGCGGCAGCGGCGTGACGGCGGCGGTGGCGAACCGCTTGGGGCGCAGCTTTATTCACGGTGACATCGGTATCAACAGCATTCAGACAGCACGCGATAGGCTGGCAGCGGCGAAGGCTGCCTTTAAGGTGCTGGAAATCAAGGACGGCGTGTCGCTGTACCGCAATCCCGTACAGACGATGGATAAAATCAAAAGCCTTATCCCCGGTCTGCGCAACGAGGACGCAGTGGATGAGTTTTGGGAGGGCAGCATTCATGACAGCAAGTTGGGCATGGTTCCTGTATATGTGCCTAACCTGATGGACAGCGCAAGTCGTGTGTTGGATAAGGTGCTGGTCAACCGCATTATCCACGAAGCGATTCCTGACTTGCCGGATAGTGTGCAAAAGGTTATCGTTTATTATGTAGACATTGAGGATGAAGCAGGCGTGCAGAAATTTATTGCTGACGATGACAGCACGCTGGTTAAGCTTGAGCTGCGTGATTTGAAGGCTGTGCTTGATGACATAGTTATTGCGGATGAAGCAGAGTTTACTGTGAGCGAAGCAACGGAAGGTGTTTTGCCGGTTTATAGGGTGAGTGTGGATTGCTTTGCGAGCGACAGAGTACAGCAAAAAATTGACGCTTATAATCAAAAGGGTAAGCTGAACGAGAAAAAGCCCGGGGCCTTTAAGCCATTGCTGCTGAGCGAGGAAGGCCTGGAGCTGATTGAATACATAAGCGTGGACTGCGAAAGTGCCGAGAAGGGCGTCTGGCATTCAACGACGGAAATCAAGCTGGATAAGTTTGGCTACGTCATTCGTGACGGTGTAAAAACAAAGGAGCTGTGGGACGGAAGCATTACGTCTGCTAATAAACCTTTGCGCATAAAGCTGCGTAATATTTGCGGTGATGAAAGCCTGTGGCTTTTATAATGAAAGTTTGAAGGCCGGTCCTGTGGGCCGGTCTTCTTTTTTGCGTAGTTATGCTATACTATTTATTTACATCTTGCGTATTAAAGTGTACAATAAATGTAATCAAGTCTGGCAAAAAACAGATATTTTGCTTAGATAAAAGCTGTAATAAATGGAGGAAGGGGCTATGTGTATGGATTTGTATAATGTACAAAAGCTGCTGCAGGCAAGGGTTCTGACCGGCAGCGAGCTGATGCATCGCCAAATTGAGTCATGCTGCGGCAGTGACATGATGAGCGATGTTCTGGCCTTTACCAAACGCAACACCTTGCTGTGCACGGGACTGACAAATATGCAGGTAGTGCGCACTGCCGATATGACGGAGCTGAGCGCGCTGGTATTTGTGCGTGGAAAGGTGCCTGATGCTGATATTGTGGCAGCGGCGGCGGAAAATAATCTGCCGGTTCTGGCTACCGATTATACCTTATTTGAAGCCTGCGGCATTCTTTACGGAGCAGGTATCCGTGGCTGCAGCAAAAAGGAGTAAGCAAAATGACAGACAGTAAATCAGTAAAATTAGCCTTTGACTGCGTTGGCGGAGATTTTGAACGCGCAGGCGAAGCCTCTTCTAAAATAAAAAAGATGCTGCAGCGTCTGGGAATTCCGGCAGATATTGTACGCCGTATTGCCATCGGCACCTATGAGGCGGAAATGAATGTTATCATTCACGCCGGCGGCGGCAATGTAGCGGCCGAGGTGTTCCCGGATGCTACGGTTATTACGGTAACCGACCACGGCCCTGGCATCCCTGATATCAACAAGGCCTTGCAGGAGGGCTGGTCTACTGCGCCTGATTATGTGCGTCAGATGGGCTTTGGCGCCGGCATGGGTCTGCCTAATATGGTAAAGTGCTCCGATAAGTTTGATATTCAGTCCAAGGTGGGTGAAGGAACCTGCATCACGATGAAGTTCAAGCACCAGAGCGAGGATTTATAAGAGATTTTAGGAAACGAGGTGATACGCAATGGCTCCTCAACCAACAACATATTTCCATTCGGTGGAATTGCAGCGGAAGAAATGTCAGGGCTGCGTATCCTGCGTCAAGCTGTGTCCGACAGAGGCTATCCGCGTGCGCAACGGCAAGGCGGAGATTTTGGGGGACCGTTGCATTGACTGCGGTGCCTGTGCTGCAGGCTGTCCCTATCATGCCTTCAACGTAAAAACCGACACGCTGGATGGATTGGCAGATTATGCTTATAATATTGTGCTGCCTGCGCCTTCATTGTATGCGCAGTTCCCGGATAATATTCCGCTGGAAAGTATCTGGCAGGGTCTGCATAATATAGGCTTTGATGAAATTTTTGATGTTTCACTGGCTTCGGAGTATATCGCCCTGGAAATAGAAGAATATGTAAAAAAGAACAGCAATGGACGCAAGCCGTTGATTTCTTCTACCTGCCCCGCAGTTATGCGTCTGATTCAGGTAAAGTTCCCCGAGCTGATTAAGCAGGTGGTGCCTGTGCTGCCGCCGGTGGAGGCTGCTGCAATTTATGTAAAGCGTGAAGCAGCGGCGCGCAAGCAGCTGCCGAAGGAGCTGATAGGCGTATGGTTTATCTCGCCCTGTCCGTCCAAGGAAACGAATATCCGTCAGTCGGTAGATGTGCATCATACAGAGCTTACCGGCAGCTTCAGCCTGTCGGAGATTTACGGACTGCTGCTGAAGAATCTTGGCGGCACGCATGAGCTGAATGTGCGCACCGGTTCCTCCTATGGCATGGCCTGGGGAACCTATGGCGGCGAAATTGAAAGCGCCGGTATTACCAACGGTCTGGCAATTCATGGCATTGATAATGTGTATGACCTGCTGGAGCAGGTTTCTATGAATAAAATGCCGCAGCTTGATTATGTGGAATGCAGTGCCTGCAAAGGAGGCTGTCTGGGCGGCCTTCTTGCAGCAGAAAACAAGTTTGTAGCCGAATGTAACCTGCGCAGGCGTATCGCAGGCCTGCGGGAGCAGGAGCCGGCAGACAGGCGTGAGGCCATGGCGCGCACGATGGTGCTGGAGAATTTCCCGCATTCGGAGGCTTACCGCAAGAAGCTGGTGGCGCGTCCGATGATGCAGCTTGATGATGATATCATGGAAGCGATGAAAAAGTTCGAGCGCATGGAAGAGGTGCTCTGCTCATTGCCGGGACTGGACTGCGGTGCCTGCGGTGCCCCCAGCTGTCAGGGACTGGCGGAGGATATCGTGCAGGGCAAGGCGCATGAAATAGATTGTATTTTTAAATTGCGTGCCAGTGTACATAAATTGTCACAGGGCATGCTGGAGCTGGCTAAGCAGATACCTATTTATCACGAGCCGGCAGAAATAAATAAAACGGAGGCAGACAACGATGAAGGTTAAAGAAATGATTGAGAAGCTCGATTTGAAGCTTCTGACTAAGGATGTAAGCGAGGACGCTTTATATGCAGAGGTAGAAGGCGGTTATGCTTCCGATTTACTGAGTAATGCTATGGGTCAGGGCCAGCCCGGTATGGTTTGGGTAACGATGCAGGGACATCAGAATGTTGCTGCCGTTGCTTCGCTGATTGGCTTTGCGGCAGTTATCGTAGCAGGCGACGGTCCGGTAGCAGACGACACACTGCATAAGGCAAATCTGAATGATGTTGTTGTTGCGGCAACCGAAGCACCTGCCTTTGAGGTTATCGGCAAGCTGTATGAATTGGGTGTTGGCAAGAAGGACTAAGCAATGCAGACAGTTCTGGCGGATTTACATGTACATACGCTCCTTTCGCCTTGTGCCGAGGTAGAAATGACACCGCATCACATTGTGATGCGTGCCGCCGAGTATGGCATTGGCGCTGTTGCGATTACCGATCATAACGCCAGTGCCAATGTGCCGGCTGCGCTGGAGGCAGCGCAGCGCTACGGCGTGAAGGTGTTCCCCGGTATGGAAGTGGAAAGCAGTGAAGAGGCGCATATTGTGGCGCTGTTTGATACGCTGGAGCAGCTGCAGAGCTGGCAGCTGCTGGTTGATGAGCATATGAACGGTATGCTGAATGATGTCGAACGCTTTGGTGCTCAGTATGTAGTAGATGCCGAGGACGAGTTTGTGCGCGAGGAACAGCGTCTGCTGCACGCACCGCTGTTGCTGACTGCGGCGCAGGTTGTGCAGCAGGTTGCAGCCTTGGGCGGCCTTACCATTGCCGCTCATATCGACCGTCCTTCCTACAGCATTTTGGGACAGCTTGGTTTTATTGAGCCGGACTTCGGCTTTGCTGCTGCCGAAATTTCTGCAGCAGGCTGGCAGCGTAAGCTGCAGTCAAAGCTGCAGCGTTTGGCTGGTTATCTGCCGTTTATTACGAATTCCGATGCACATAATATTTATGATTTTGTACAGGGACCGAAAAATTTACTCCAGGTGGAGAAATTAACGATAGCAGAGCTGAAATTGGCGCTGGCAGGCAAGGGGATGCGTAATGTCCTGCCGGGACAATTTTTAGATTTTTGTAAAGAATAACATAAATAGAGTACACTATATAGCAAAAATAACATAAATAGTATTGTGTATTTGCTTGCAAAATGGTATACTGAGTTGGTAAATTTACAAAAAATCCTTTAGAGGAGGGGTAGTATGAACAATAGTGAAAACCGTCTTGAGCGTAAATGTAGCTGCTGCGGCGGCGAAAATCCGGAAAAGCAGCGCATAGATGCCATTCTGGAAAAGTACGCAGATGTTAAGGGACCGTTGATTCCTATTCTGCAGGAAGTGCAGAACCTGTACAACTATTTGCCTAAAGATGTACTGGAGTATATTGCCGATAAAACAGGTACGCCTATTTCCGAAATTTACGGCGTTGTAACCTTTTATTCATTGTTTCATCTTAATCCGCGCGGACGCAACGTTATCCGCGTCTGCCAGGGTACTGCCTGCCATGTGCGCGGCGGCAAAACAATTCTGCAGGCTTTGGAAAAGCAGCTGGGCATTAAGGCCGGACATACGACCGATGACCTGCGTTTTACTCTGGAAACTGTAGCCTGCATCGGTGCCTGCGGTTTGGCACCGGTTATGCAGATTAATGATGATACGCATGGACGCCTGACCACCGACAAGCTGGCAGGTATCTTGGCAAGGTATAAATAAAATGCGGGAGCTGGCATTACACATATTGGATATAGCCCAAAATTCTGTGGCTGCCGGTGCTCGTCACATCTGGCTGACTATCAGCGAAAATGAACAGGGGTACTTTGTTTTCAGCGTCCGCGATGACGGCAAGGGCATGGACAGCGAAATGCTGCAGCGGGTGCGTGACCCCTTTGTTACCAGCCGTACTACCAGAAAGGTAGGCATGGGGATTCCCTTTATCGATATGGTTACGCAGCAATGCGGCGGACATTTGGAGCTGCAATCTGCGCCCGGAAAGGGAACCGAGCTGACTGCATATTTTGCGGCAGATAATATTGACAGACCGCCGCTGGGAGATATTGTGAGCAGCGTGCAGGTACTGTTGGCGGGGGCGCCGCAGCTGGAGCTGGAATTTGCCTATAACGGCGTTAACGGCTCGCTGGTGTTCAGAACGCAGGAGGTCAGAGAAATATTAGGCGAAGCGTGTGACTTTGCCAATCCTGAAATATATGCCTGGCTGGGAGCTTATTTAAAGGAGCAGCTGGCACAGGTGCAGGGTAAGGAGGTATAAACGAATGAAGAGCTTAGCGGATTTACACGCTTTGAGAGATAAGCTGAAAGCAGATATCAAGCTGCGTCAGAGTTCCGGAACTAAAATTATTGTAGGCATGGGTACCTGCGGTATTGCTGCCGGTGCGCGCGAGGTTATGAGCGCTATCCTGCAGGAGCTGAACAAGCGTCATTTATTTGATGTGCAGGTGCAGCAGACAGGCTGTATCGGCATGTGCGAAAAAGAGGTGCTCGTTGACGTAGTGCGTCCTGGTGAAGCGCGTATTACTTATGGCAAGGTAACCCCGGAGGATGTTCCCAAAATTATCGCAGAGCATGTGGTAAACGGTCATATTGTGGAAGAGCTTGTCGTAGGCAGGCTGGATCAGGAATAAGCCGCAGGCAGGGTACACAGTTGTTGGAGAAGCTGATGTATCGTAGCTTGTAAACAAAACAGGTGGAGGAAAAATATTATGCAGCATATAAGAGCTCACGTTTTAGTGTGTGGCGGTACGGGCTGTAAGGCTAACGGCTCGAAGGAAATCCAGCTGACTTTTGCCAGAGAGCTGCAAAAGTTCGGTCTGCAGGATGAGGTGATGGTTGTTGAAACAGGCTGCCATGGCTTCTGCGAGCACGGACCGCTGGTTATCGTTTATCCGGAAGGCACCTTCTATTGCGGTGTAAAGCCGGAGGATGTTAAAACCATCGTTGAAGAACATTTATATAAAGGACGCATCGTACAGCGTCTGCTCTATCGTGAACCCATTAATCAGGAGCAGGTTCCGCGTTATTCGGAAATCGGCTTCTACAAAAAGCAGCATCGTCTGGTATTGGCTAACTGCGGTGCTATCAACCCGGAAGCTATTGAAGAGTATATCGCCGTAGGCGGTTATGAGGCGCTGGCTAAGGCTGTTACGCAGATGACTCCGCAGGAGGTTGTGGACGAGGTTAAAAAATCCGGCCTGCGCGGTCGTGGCGGCGGCGGCTTCCCGACCGGTATGAAATGGCAGTTTGCCAAAAACTCCGAGAGCGATAAAAAGTATGTTATCTGTAATGCGGACGAGGGCGACCCGGGCGCATTTATGGACCGCAGTGTTCTGGAGGGCGACCCGCACCGTGTATTGGAAGGCATGGCTATCTGCGGTTATGCTATGGGTGCGGATGAAGGCTATATCTATGTACGTGCGGAATATCCGCTGGCTATCAAACGCTTGCGTACCGCAATTGCTCAGGCTGAAGAAATGGGCCTGTTAGGTGAGCATATTTTTGAAAGCGATTTCAGTTTTACTATTCATATTAAAGAGGGTGCCGGTGCCTTTGTTTGCGGCGAAGAAACTGCCTTGATGGCTTCTATCGAAGGCAAGCGCGGCATGCCGCGCCCGCGTCCGCCTTTCCCTGCGGTCAGCGGCCTGTGGGGCAAGCCGACGAATATCAACAACGTAGAAACCTTTGCCAATGTGGCGCAGATTATCGTTAACGGCGCAGACTGGTACTGCCGGCTGGGTACAGAAAAATCCAAGGGCACCAAGGTTTTCGCTTTGACCGGCAAAATCAATAATACCGGTCTGGCAGAGGTGCCGATGGGCATTACCATGCGCGAGATTATCTATGATATCGGCGGCGGTATTACCAACGGCAAAAAGTTTAAGGCTGTACAGATCGGCGGTCCGTCCGGCGGCTGTCTGCCCGAAAGCATGCTGGATTTGCCTGTTGATTACGATTCCCTGATTGCTGCCGGTGCTATGATGGGCAGCGGCGGTCTGGTTGTTATGGATGAGGATACCTGCATGGTTGACGTTGCCAAGTTCTTCCTGAACTTTACGCAATCGGAATCCTGCGGCAAATGTACTCCCTGCCGCGAAGGCACGAAGCGTATGCTGGAAATCCTTACCCGTATTACGGAGGGCCAGGGACGTGAGGGCGATATCGAGTTGCTGGAAAACCTGGCCAAGAATATCAAGGAAACAGCTTTGTGCGGCTTAGGACAGACTGCTCCTAATCCTGTTTTGAGTACCCTGAAATATTTCAGAGATGAATATGAGGCGCATATCAAAGAAAAGCGCTGTCCTGCAGGCGTCTGCGAAAAGATGCTGCATTACGAAATCAGCGATGCCTGCCGCGGCTGCGGTCTGTGTGCCCGTCAGTGCCCGGTACAGGCTATCAGCGGTTCGCCGAAAACAAAACATGTTATTGATCAGAATAAATGCATTAAATGCGGTGCCTGCATGACGGCGTGTCCGTTTAAGGCAATCAGCAAGGCATAAGGAGGGGACTGATGATGCAGATGGTTAATTTAACAATTGATGGAAAACAGATTCAGGCCCCGGCGGGTTCCAGTGTACTGGAGGCTGCACGCAACGCAGGTATTTATATTCCTACACTGTGCTATCATCCGGACCTGCGTCCGGAGGGTGCCTGCCGCCTGTGTATGGTAGAGGCCAGCGGTGCGCGTACTCTGGTTGCCTCCTGCGTATATCCTGTAAGCGAGGGTATGGTAGTAAAAACTAATACCTCCAAAGTACGCGAAGCGCGTAAAACAGTACTGGAGCTGCTTTTGACCAATCACCCGAAGGACTGCCTGTGCTGCCAGAAGAACGGCGACTGCGAGCTGCAGAAAATTGCTGCTGACTTGGGCGTGCGTAAGCTCCGCTTCGAGGGTGGCGAAACAAGGGCGCGTACTATTGATAACAGCAATCCGTCGCTGGTGCGCGACCAGGAAAAATGCATTCTCTGTGGTCGCTGCATTCGTGTCTGCCGTGATGTGCAGGGTATGAGCGTTTACAGCTTTGCCGGCCGTGGCTTCAACACCATGGTATCTACAGCCTTTGAGCATGATTTGCTCAACAGTGCCTGCACCTACTGCGGCCAGTGTGCTGATGTCTGCCCGACAGGTGCTATCGTGGAAAAGGATGATACAGACAAGGTTTGGGATGCAATCAACAATCCAGAAAAAATTGTCGTTGTACAGACTGCTCCGTCCGTGCGTGTTGCCTTGGGCGAAGAGCTGGGCATTCCGGCAGGTCAGGTTGTTACCGGCAAAATGGTTGCGGCATTGCGTCATTTAGGCTTTGATAAGGTTTTTGATACAAATTTCTCTGCCGACCTGACTATTATGGAGGAAGGCCATGAGTTCCTGCAGCGTCTGCAGAATGGCGGCGTGCTGCCGATGATTACCTCCTGCAGCCCCGGCTGGGTAAATATGATTGAGCTGAAATATCCCGAACTACTGCCGCATCTGTCCACTGCCAAATCTCCGCAGCAGATGTTCGGTGCTGTTGCCAAAACCTACTTTGCGGAACGTGCAGGCATTGATCCTGCGAAGATCGTCAGTGTATCCGTAATGCCATGTACTGCGAAAAAGGCTGAGGCTGCACGTGAGGAAATGTGTGCCAGCGGTTATAGCGACGTAGATGTAGTTATCACTACACGCGAGCTAGGACGCATGATCCGCGAAGCGGGTATTGATTTTAACGCGCTGGAAGAAGCTGAGTTCGATTCTCCGCTGGGAACCGGTACCGGTGCCGCAGTTATCTTCGGTACTACAGGCGGCGTTATGGAAGCGGCTTTGCGTACTGTGGCCGAGGTTGTTGCAGGCAAGGAGCTGCCGAAGCTTGAATATAATGAGGTACGCGGCATGGAGCAGACACGCGAGGCTGTTATTGATGTAGCTGGCGTATCCGTGAAGGTTGCTGTAGTACATACACTTAAATCTGCTAAATTGATGCTGGAACGCATTAAAGCAGGTACCGCGGATTATCAGTTTATTGAGGTTATGGCCTGCCCGGGCGGCTGCATCGGCGGCGGCGGTCAGCCTGTTCCAGTTGATGCTTCTATCAGACAAAAACGCCGTGAAGCGATTTTTAATTGCGACCGTACAAGCGAATTACGAAAATCGCACGAAAACCCGGAAATAAAAACACTTTATGATACTTGGTTAGGCAAACCTCTTTCTGAAAAGGCTCATAGTCTATTACACACACACTACCGCGCGCAAAACCGTTAATTGTTCTATCTGGATAATACAAATCCCCCTTTTTTTCCTTGAAAAGAAGGGGGTATTTTGTAAATTTGTAAAGAAAAAGCTTGCAGTGTTACAATTTTATTGGTATTATATATAGCGTTGAGTGCAATTTGCCCGTTATGTAAAACACAGGAAAAATTTGACAGAAAAAAGTGAAGTTTTTCTGAAAATGTGTTATAATTGTAGCAGATAGTAAAGAAGCCATTGAAAAAATATTTATAGTATAAGCAGGAGTTTTCTCTTATATGTCGAAATGACTATATAGTCAAGTATGAAATATTTGTGAAGAGCTTGATATACGGTAATATCTTATTTGTAATGCCGCAAGGTATTGCCGATAAGTTATATGCAAAGGGGTAACACCCTTATAAAAACTCAATGTCCTAATTAAAAGGAGGAAGGTAAACATGATCGATATTAAAGATCGCATTTGTGACGTAGTAGCTGACAAAGTGATGAGCGCTGAAGCTGCTGCAGAATTCGTAAAAGATGGTGACAATTTAGGTGTCAGCGGTTTTACCCCGTCTGGCTATCCGAAAGCTGTTCCTCTGGCTCTTGCTGAAAAGGGCAAAAAAACTCCTTTCAAAGTTAACGTTTGGACTGGCGCATCTGTTGGTCCTGAAATCGACCAAGCAATGGTTGAAGCTGACATCATTGACCGTCGTCTGCCTTACCAGACCAACGGCACCATGCGTAAAGCTATCAACGCTGGTAAAGTAAAATACGCTGATATTCATCTGTCTCACATGGCTCAAATGGTTCGCTATGGTTACATGGCTGGCCGTCCGACCGGTCCGGATGTTGCAATCGTTGAAGTTTGCAAAATCAACGACCTCGGCAATGGCATGGTTGGCCTGATTCCGACCACTTCCATGGGCAACAGCTCCTCTTATGTAGCTGGCGCTAAAAAGGTTATCGTTGAAGTTAACACCACTCAACCGGTAGGCCTGGAAGGCATGCATGACTCCTATATTCCTCTGGATCCCCCGAATCGTCAACCGATTCCTATCACCGCTCCGGAAGACCGCATCGGTACCACCTACATTCCTTGCGAAGTAGAAAAAATCGTTGCAGTAGTTCCTTGCGACCGTCCTGACATCGTTCGTCCGCTGGGCGAAATCGACGACGACGCTAAACATATGGGCGCTAACCTCGTTAACTTCCTGAAAAACGAAGTTAAAGAAGGCCGTTTGCCGAAAAATCTGCTGCCGTTGCAATCCGGCGTAGGCTCCGTTGCTAACGCAGTTATCAATGGTCTGGTTAACTCCGATTTCGAAGACCTGACCGTTTACACTGAGGTTATTCAAGATGGTATGTTCGACCTGATCGACGCTGGCAAACTCCGCGTTGCTTCCGGTACCGCTCTGACTCCGTCTCCTGAGTGCCAAAAGAAATTCTACGAGAACGTAGAACACTACAAAAAATACTTGCTGCTCCGTCCGCAAGAAATCTCCAACAGCCCTGAAGTTGCTCGTCGTATCGGCGTAATCGCAATGAACACCGCTATTGAAGTTGATATCTATGGTAACGTAAACTCCACTCATGTTTGCGGCACCAAGCTGATGAACGGCGTTGGCGGTTCCGGCGACTTCGCTCGTAACGGCTACCTGACCGTATTCTTCACCAACTCTCTGGCAAAAGGCGGCAAGATTTCTTCCGTAGTTCCGTTCTGCAGCCATATCGACCATGCTACCCTGGATGTTGACGTTATCGTTTCCGAACGTGGCGTTGCTGACCTGCGTGGCCTGAGCCCGAAAGAAAAAGCTCCGATCATCATCGATCAAATCGCTAACCCGAAATATCAACCTTGGCTGTATGATTACTTCAAACGCGCTTGCGAAGCTTGCGGCAACAGCCAAACTCCGCACATCCTGGCAGAAGCATTCGATTGCTACAAAATGTTTGCTGAAACCGGTTCCATGGAAGGCATGGTTGAAGGTAAATAATTTAAAAAAACTTTGCGAAACCCCTTGTTAAGTTTTGCAAAATAGGTTAAACTATGTAATGTGCTTGCCGGTGGGTGAGATTCCCACCGGCAGGTATATACAGACAAAGCCTCACCCAAGGCATTGCCAAATAAAATCAGTTGACGAAGTCTCACCCTAGACTTTGCCATATATAGCCGTCATAGACGGAACACTCTCACCATCATTTCGGAACCGTCCAATCCGAAATATGAAACACAAATATTTTAAGGAGGATTTGAGAATGGCATTTGAAAACATTAAAGCTGGTTTAGAGAAATATCATGCTGAAGTTGAAGCTAAACTGGCAAAATTCCCTGAACGCGCAAACCTGGTTCCTAACAGACTGTACACCCCGGTAGATCTTGGTGAAAACTTTGACTACATGACTAAACTGGGCTTCCCTGGTGAATATCCTTACACCCGTGGTGTTCAACCGACCATGTATCGTGGCCGTTTCTGGACCATGCGTATGTACGCTGGTTTCTCCACCGCTGAAGAATCCAACAAACGTTATCGTTACCTGCTGGCTAACGGTGGTTCCGGCCTGTCCTGCGCATTCGACCTGCCGACCCAGATCGGTTATGATTCTACCGATCCGATGGCTGAAGGCGAAGTTGGTAAAGTAGGCGTAGCTATCGACTCTCTGGCTGACATGGAAATCCTGTTCGACCAAATTTCCCTGGATAAAGTATCCACTTCTATGACCATCAACGCTCCTGCTTCCGTACTGCTGGCTATGTACATTGCAGTAGCTGAGAAACAAGGCGTTTCCGCTGACAAACTGCGTGGTACCATTCAGAACGATATTCTGAAAGAGTATGCTGCTCGCGGCACTTACATTTTCCCGCCGAAACCGTCCATGCGTTTGATTACCAACATTTTTGAATATTGCTCCAAGAACGTACCGCTGTGGAACACCATTTCCATTTCCGGTTACCATATCCGTGAAGCTGGTTCCACCGCTTCTCAGGAAATCGCATTCACCATTGCTGATGGTATCGCTTATGTAGAAGCTGCTATCAAAGCTGGTCTGGACGTTGACGCATTTGCAGGCCGTCTGTCCTTCTTCTGGAATGCTCATAACAACGTACTCGAAGAAGTTGCTAAATTCCGTGCTTCCCGTCGTGTATGGTCCAAAGTTATGAAAGAGCGTTTTGGCGCTAAGAAAGCTAAATCCATGATGCTGCGTGTACATACCCAAACCGCTGGCTCCATGCTGACCGCTCAACAACCGAACAACAACATCGTTCGTGTTGCTCTGCAAACTGCTGCTGCTGTAATGGGTGGTACTCAATCCCTGCACACCAACTCCAAAGACGAAGCTTTGGCACTGCCGACCACTGAGTCTGTAACCATCGCTCTGCGTACCCAACAAATCGTTGCTTACGAATCTGGTCTGGCTGACACCATCGATCCGTTGGGCGGCTCCTACTATGTAGAAGCTCTGACCGATAAGATCGAAGCTGAAGCTTGGGAATACATTAAGAAAATTGACGAAATCGGTGGCGCTCCTGAAGCTATCGCTAAAGGCTACATCCAAAAAGAAATCCAAGACTCTGCTTACAAATGGCAGATGGAAATCGAAAAAGGCGACCGTATCATCGTTGGCGTTAACAAATTCACCCAAGAAGAAGAAGCTCCGAAAAACCTGCTGCGCGTAGACGGTTCTGTAGGCAAGCTGCAAGCTGAAAAGATTGCTGCTCTGAAAGCTCGCCGTGACAACGCTAAAGTAGAAGAAACTCTGGCTGCTCTGAAAGTTGCATGCGCAGACGAAAATGTAAACCTGATGCCTTACATCCTGGATGCAGTTCGTGCATATGCAACCGAAGGTGAAATCTGTGGCGTTATGAGACAAGTATTCGGTGAATACCAACCTCATACTGCACTCTAATTTGTAAACTCAACCAATATACGGAGGTAAACTATAATGGCAAACGTTAAAGTTTTAGTTGCTAAACCGGGTCTGGATGGCCATGACCGCGGTGCTAAAGTTGTAGCTCGTGCTCTGCGCGACGCTGGTTTTGAAGTTATCTACACCGGTATCCGTCTGACTCCGGAACAAATCGCTGAAGCTGCTCTGCAAGACGACGTAAACGTTGTTGCACTGTCCCTGCTGTCCGGCGCTCACAACACCCTTTTCCCGAAAGTAGTTGAACTGCTGAAAGAAAAAGGCATGACCGACGTTCTGGTTATCGGCGGCGGCGTTATTCCTGACGCTGACATCCCTGGCCTGAAAGCTGCTGGCATTGCTGAAGTATTCACTCCGGGCACTCCGACCAGCAAAATTGTTGATTTCATCAACGCTAACGTAAAATAATTTTATCCCTTAAAGCAAGCCGGGTTTGTCCCGGCTTGCCTTATAAAATATTCACTATCCAAAAACAAGGCGGTGTGAATTATGGAAATAGTAGATAAATTATTAAATCATTCTCGTCTTGCATTATCTAAAGCAATCACTGCTGTTGAAAATGAATACGATGATGCTGTCAAAATTATGACAGAGATTTATCCTCATACTGGTAATGCTTATGTAATTGGTATCACCGGCCCTCCGGGTGCTGGTAAAAGTACTCTGACTGATAAATTGGCTAAGGAATACCGTAAACGCGGCAAGACCGTAGGTATCGTAGCAATTGACCCCACTAGCCCGTATTCTGGCGGCGCTATCTTAGGCGACCGTATCAGAATGATGGATCTGACCGCAGACGAGGGCATTTTTGTACGCTCTATGGCAACTCGCGGCAGTCTTGGCGGCCTGTCTCAAAAAGCAGGTGACGCTGTTAAATTAATGGATGCTTTCGGCATGGATGTAATTATCGTTGAAACCGTAGGCGTAGGACAATCTGAGGTTGACATTGTTAAGACCGCAGATACTACTATGGTAGTAGTAATTCCTGGCATGGGCGACGATATCCAGGCTATTAAAGCAGGTATACTTGAAATCGGTGACCTGTTCACGATTAACAAAGCTGATCGTGAAGGTACAGACAAGCTCAACATTGAGATTGAGATGATGCTCGAATTAAATCCCGAACATGTTGGCTGGCGTCCTCCGATTAACAGGACCATTGCCAGCAAGGGTGAAGGTATAGAGGCTGTTGTGGACTCTATTGAGGCTCACAAGGCATATTTGATTGAGAGTGGTAAATTAAACGATATCCGTAAAGCTCGTATTAAAAACGAGGTTACCGCTATGCTTAATGACCATGTAAATCGCTACATCGACAAGAACGTCATTCAAACGGAAGAATTTGACAACCTGGTTGTTAAAATGCAATCCCGTGAGATTGAGCCGTACTCTGTCGTTGATGATATTGTTGGCAAGGTTTTAAAATAAACCGCCAAAAAAAACAATTTTAGGAGGAATTTATTATGGCATTCAAAACTATTTGTGTTGACCATGTAGGTATCGCTTGCGCTGGTACCTTGGAAGAAGCTGCAAAAATTTACACTGAGGTACTGGGCCTGAAAACTGACGGCACTGAAGAAGTTAAAGAACAAGGTGTTGCTACCGTATTTGTTCCCTGCGGCGAAACCCTGATTGAGCTCCTTGTTGATATTACTCCAAACAACGATGGTCCTATCGGCAAATACATTGCTAAAAATGGCCCTGGCATCCAACATATGGCTCTGCGCGTTGACGACATCAAAGCAGCTATCGCTGACCTGACCGAAGCTGGCATGCGCATGATCGACAAAGCTCCTCGTAACGGTGCTGGCCAAATGAAAATTGCTTTCGTTCATCCGAAATCCGCTGGCCTGCTGCTTGAGCTGTGCCAACCGGCTGCAACCTACAAAGACTAATTTATTAGCTTCGTAGATTCAGGGCGATTTAAGGTCCCATAATTTAAGCTACATAATGCTGAAGATATACAAGTGATATATCTTCAGCATCTGTGTATAAATTTGTTCTCCCAATAATGATGGAGGTGTAAGATTTGTCTACTCAAGAAAAAATTGAGAAAATGCTCAAAAAAGCCGAAGTAATTCTGGCTGCTGGTGGCGAAAAACGTGTTGCTAAACAACATGAATCCGGCAAAATGACTGCTCGTGAAAGAATCGCTGCTCTCCTCGACGAAGGTTCCTTCGTAGAACTCGACCGTTTTGTACGTCATCGTTGCTACAACTTCGGTCAAGAAAAGAAAGAACTGCCTGGTGAAGGCGTAACCACCGGTTACGGCACTATCGATGGCCGTCTGGTTTATGTATTCGCACAGGACTTCACCGTTGAAGGTGGCTCCCTCGGCGAAATGCATGCTGCTAAAATCGTTAAAGTACAACGCTTGGCACTGAAAATGGGTGCTCCGCTGGTTGGCCTGAACGATTCCGGCGGTGCTCGTATCCAAGAAGCTATCGACGCTCTGGCTGGCTATGGTAAAATCTTCTTCGAGAACACCATTGCTTCCGGCGTAGTTCCTCAGATTTCTGCAATTATGGGTCCTTCCGCTGGCGGCGCTGTATACAGCCCGGCACTGACCGACTTCATCTACATGGTAAAGAACACTTCCAAAATGTTCATTACCGGCCCTGCAGTAGTTAAATCCGTTACCGGTGAAGATGTAACCCAAGAACAACTGGGTGGCGCTATGACTCACAACAGCACTTCCGGTGTTGCTCACTTCGCTGCTGAAAACGATGAAGACTGCCTGCAACAAATCCGTTACCTGCTCTCCTTCCTGCCTTCCAACAACGTTGAAGGTGCTCCGATCGTAGAGACTGGTGATGACCCGATGCGTACCGACGACAGCCTGAACACTCTGCTGCCGGACAACTCCAACCACGCTTACGATATGTATGATGTAATCAGATCTATCGTAGATAACGGCGAATTCTATGAAAACCAAAAATACTGGGCAACCAACATCATCACTTGCTTCGCTCGTATGGATGGTCAAACCGTAGGTATCATTGCTAACCAACCGAAAGTTATGGCTGGCTGCCTGGATATCAACGCTTCCGATAAATCCGCTCGTTTCATCCGCTTCTGCGACGCTTTCGGCATTCCTCTGCTGAACCTGGTTGACGTTCCTGGCTTCCTGCCTGGCTGCAACCAAGAATACGGCGGCATTATCCGTCACGGCGCTAAGATGCTGTATGCTTACTCTGAAGCAACTGTTCCTAAAATCACTCTGGTTACCCGTAAAGCTTACGGCGGTTCCTATCTGGCAATGTGCTCTCAAGACCTGGGCGCTGACCAAGTTATCGCATGGCCGACCGCTGAAATCGCAGTTATGGGTCCTGCTGGTGCTGCTAACATCATCTTCCGTAAAGATCCTGATGTTGAAGCTAAGACTAAAGAGTACATCGACAACTTCGCTACTCCGTACCAAGCAGCAATGCGCGGCATGGTTGACATGGTTATCGAACCGAAAAATACTCGTCCCACCATCATCAACGCTCTGCAAATGCTGGAAAGCAAACGCGAAACCCGTCCGGCAAAACGCCACGGCAACATTCCTTTGTAATTCACAAGCAGTTGCTTAGTGCTTAAACAACCTATTTTAAGATAAGATGAGGTGAAATAAATGGGTCCTGTTACTACTAATCCTTGGTTGATTGCTTTAATCAATATGACCATCGTATTCGGCGTACTGATCGCTCTGGGCATATTGATGAACTTACTCCAAGTTATCGATCCGACTAAAAAAAAAGTTGCTAAACCGGCAGTAGCTCCTACACCGGCAGCAGCTCCCGCTGCAGCTCCGGTTGCAGCAGCTCAAGATGATAGCGAAATTATCGCTGTTATCGCTGCAGCAGTAGCAGCTTGCGGCGTTAGCGCAGACCAAGTCGCTTGCGTACGTCGTATTGATGCTAAATCTGCATGGACTGTAAGCAGTCGTGTTGAAGCTATTAGCGTTCGTAAAGAATGCTTCTAATGCATATAGTTTGCAATTTTAATTAAAAAACGAGATTTTAAGGAGGATTATATCCATGAAAAAGTATACTATCACCGTAAATGGTACCGCATACGAAGTTGAAGTTGAAGAAGCAGGCGTTGTTGCTTCCGCTCCGAAAGCTGCTCCGAAAGCTGCTCCGGCTCCGGCTGCTGCTCCGGCTCCGAAAGCTGCTCCGGCTCCGGCTCCGAAAGCTGCTGCTCCGGTTGCTGCTGGTGCAACCACCGTTTCCGCTCCTATGCCGGGCAAAGTTCTGTCCGTTAACGTAAAAGCTGGCGACGCTGTTAAATCCGGCGACGTTCTGCTGATTCTGGAAGCTATGAAAATGCAAAACGAAATCATGGCTCCGGCTGATGGCACTGTTTCCGACGTTCGCGTTTCCGCAGGTCAAACTGTTGCTACCGGCGACGTTATGATCGTTCTCTAATTCTTACTCGATAGTTCGCAATATCAGTAAGTCTTAAATACCCTTGATCTTTGGAGGGGGCTTTTCGCAGAGCCCCTTCCACAAATTGAAAATTGGGAGGATATTAAATGGAAGCATTTCTCGTTGCTTTGTCTTCCGTATGGGCAGATTCCGGTTTCTCTGCACTGACAGGCGGTCACGTAATCATGATCGTTGTAGGTCTGGTTCTGCTTTATATGGCTATTGGTAAAGGTTTTGAGCCTTTGCTGCTGTCCCCGATCGCATTCGGTTGTATTCTTGCTAACATTCCTAAAAACGGTTTCGAAGAACCTGGTGTTATGTCCGTTATCATGTATGGTATTCACCACGAAGTATTCCCTCCGTTGATCTTCTTGGGCGTAGGCGCTATGACCGACTTTGGTCCTCTGCTGGCTAACCCGAAAACCCTGCTCCTGGGCGCTGCTGCACAGGGCGGTGTATTCGTAGCTCTGCTGGGCGCTATGCTGCTTGGCTTCACCGTACAAGAAGCTGCTGCTATCGGCATCATCGGTGGTGCTGACGGCCCGACTTCCATCTACCTGGCTGCTAAAATGGCTCCTCAGCTGTTAGGTGCAATCGCAGTTGCTGCATACTCCTACATGTCTCTGGTTCCGCTGATTCAGCCTCCTATCATGAAACTGTTCACCACTGAAGCAGATCGTAAGATCGTTATGCAACAGCTGCGTCCGGTTTCTCACTTTGAAAAGGTTGCTTTCCCGATCATGTGCACCATCGTTATTTCTCTGCTGTTACCTTCTGTAACTGCTCTGATTGGTATGCTGATGCTTGGTAACCTGTTCAAAGAAGCTGGCTGCCTGGATCGTCTGTCCGACACCGCACAAAATGCTCTGATGAACACCGTAACCATTATGCTGGCTACCGGTACTGGTCTGACCATGAGCGCTGAGTCTTTCCTGAACGCTAAGACTCTGCTGATCATCGTTCTGGGTCTGGTTGCATTCGTAGCTGGTACTGCTGCCGGCGTTATCTTCGGCAAGCTGATGTGCATGGTAGACGGTGGCAAGACCAACCCGTTGATTGGTTCCGCTGGCGTTTCCGCAGTTCCTATGGCTGCTCGTGTATCTCAAAAAGTTGGTCAGAAAGCTAACCCGGCTAACTTCCTGCTGATGCACGCTATGGGTCCTAACGTAGCAGGCGTTATCGGTACTGCAGTTGCTGCAGGTACCATGCTGGCTATGATCGGTCCTGTTGGCAAATAATCATTAGCTAACTTCAAGAGCTCACACATTTGTGTGAGCTCTTTTTTGTATCTAAAATGTAAATTTTACTGCCGATGATACTCTTAGCCTCATATTTATAGTATAATAAAAAGGAACTGTTCAAGAATTGAATAGCATTTCTTTACTAGAGGAGTCTTGAGTATATGCAACGTTTTAACTTGACCAGACAGTTTTTTAGGGATGTCTGGTATCTTACTAAAAGCTATTGGCAGTCGGAAGAAAAGAAAAAGGCTTTCTTTTTATTGGGCTGTATCATAGCGCTGACACTTGGCGTGGTTTATATGCTTGTTTTGCTTAACCAGTGGAATAACAGCTTCTACAGTGCCTTGCAAAACTATGATGCTAAGAAGATTTTTGATGAGCTTATTCATTTTTCGTGGTTAGCTGCTATTTATATCTTATTGGCAGTATACTCATATTATCTGCAGCAGACATTGATTTTGAATTGGCGTCGTTGGCTGACAACGCGTTTTATCGACATCTGGCTGCAAAACAAAACCTACTACAATCTGCAGATGTTCGGTAAGGATACGGATAACCCTGACCAACGTATCAGTGAGGACGTGCGTCAGTTTGTTGAAATGACCTTGAGCTTTGGCATAGGGATCCTCAAGGCGTTTTGCACGTTTGCATCCTTTGTTGTCATTTTATACAATCTTTCCGGCAGTCTTAGCTTTACCTTTATGGGCAAAACGTGGACTATAAATGGCTACATGCTGTGGGCATCACTGCTTTATTCTGTCATTGGTACCTATATTACCCACATTGTTGGCCGCAAGCTGGTAAAAATCAACTTCATCCAACAGAAATATGAGGCGGATTTCCGTTTCAGTATGATTCGCCTGCGTGAAAGTGCGGAAAGCGTTGCCTTCTACCGTGGTGAAGCGCAGGAAGGCAGTGTATTCAAACAACGCTTTAAAATGCTTTTGGATAACTTCTGGAAGCTTGTTAATAAGCAAAAACAGCTTGTCTTTTTAAATTCCGGTTATTCTCAAATCGCTATTATTTTTCCCTTTGTTGTAGCCATGAACCGTTATCTTACGAAAGAAGTAACACTAGGCGGACTGATGCAGGTTGCCAGTGCCTTTGGCCGTGTGCAGGATTCGCTTTCGTATTTTGTTGATATGTATAGCAGTATTGCTCAATGGCAGGCTGTTGTTATGCGTTTAACTTACTTCGGCCACCATATGCACGAGGTTTCTCAGCAGGCAGAACGCTTTCATGTGGAACGCTTTGCTGCTGCAGATGTTGTTGAGGTTAACGATATGCAGATAAATCTGCCGGACGGAAAACCGCTTCTGGAAAATATCAGCTTTACACTGCATCCGGGGCATAATGTTTTGATTAAGGGTGTCAGCGGCAGCGGTAAAAGTACCTTGCTGCGTGCCATCTCCGGTATCTGGCCATTCGTCGACGGCAAAATCTTTCTTCCGTCACGTGATAAGCTGATGTTTATTCCGCAGAAGCCTTATCTGCCGTTAGGTACTCTGCGTGCTGCACTTAATTACCCAGGAAATAAACCGATAGATGATACTGAATTGATTTATCTGATGGATTTGTGCCAGATTGGTTATCTTAAGGATAAGCTCGATTTGGAGGCTGACTGGAGCCATGTGCTTTCTGTCGGTGAGCAGCAGCGTTTGGCCTTTGTACGTGCCCATATCCAGCAGCCACAGTGGCTTTTCCTGGATGAAGCAACCTCTGCTTTGGATGAAGACACTGAGGCGACTATGTACAGCCTACTACAGGAGCGTTTACAGCAGACTACTGTTGTCAGTGTCGGTCATCGCAGTACGCTGAATAAATATCACGAGCTTGTTTTACGCTTAAATAAATCAACTCGTCAAGTTACTCTTGAAAAATTATAAGGAGGTTTTCTTATGCTGCCATTGCAAATTGCAGAAAATATTTATGACGTTGGTGTTCAGGATTGGGCTGTGCGTGATTTTCACGGCTACAAAACAGAGAGAGGTGCAACCTATAACTCTTACCTGATTATGGATGAAAAGATAACCTTGATTGATACTGTTAAAGCGCCTTTTACCGAAGAGCTGCTTGCTAATATCAGCAAGGTAACACCGTTGGATACCATTGATTATATTGTCATCAACCATGTTGAGCCTGACCATTCCGGTGCTATGCCTGCGTTGGCTAAGGCTTGCCCCAAAGCAAAGTTCTATATTACGATGCAAGGCAAAAATGAGGCTATTCAGCATTACGGAGATATTTTTGCTTTTGAGGTTGTTAAGGACGGAGCAACCTTAAATATCGGCAAGCGTACCTTAACCTTCGCTTCCATGGCAATGCTGCATTGGCCTGACAGTATGGCTACCTATAGTGAGTATGATAAAATACTTTTCTCTAATGATGCCTTTGGTCAGCATTACGCTACCAGCAAGCGCTTTGATTGTGAAGTAAATCAGGACGAATTATTCTACGAAGCTAAAAAATACTTTGCCAATATTCTCTGGCCTTATGCCAAGCTGATTGGCAATGCGCTGAAAAAGCTTGGCGGTCTTGATATTAAAATGATTGCGCCTTCCCATGGTGTAATCTGGACGGAGCATATTGCCGATATCCTGCGTTGCTACAGCGAATGGGGCAGCGGTGTACAGGATGGCAGCCTTGTTATTGCCTATGACAGCATGTGGAGCGGTACGGAAAAGTTGGCGCGGGCGATTGCGCGTGGTGCAGCTAATGCCGGCATTGTTGTTAAAGTATTCAAAATGGGCGCTACACCTAACAGTACGGTAGCAGCAGAGCTCTTTACTGCCTCCGGTTTTTTGGCAGGCTCTTCAACTCTTAATTGCAGCATGCTGCCGAATATGGGTTCTCTGCTGATTTATCTTAAAGGACTTGGCGCTAAGGGCAAAAAGGCTGCTGCCTTCGGTACCTTTGGCTGGGGCGGTGGTGCGCAGAAGGATATGGAGGAGCTGCTGGCAAAAAGCTGCTTTGATGCAGTAGAACCCGGCTTCAACTGCAAGTGGACACCACAGCAGCCTGAAATTGAGGCTGCGGAAAAATATGGTTATGACTTTGCGCTTAAATTAAAGGCTGAATGAGCTGTGAATTTTGTGTAAAACAAATATATTTACTAATAAAAAAAGTACACAAATAACGATAATAGTGTATAATAGTATTATAACAATGAAAGCGAGGTCTTATGATGAATAAGAAAGCTGAAGTTTACAAGAAATTCCTTGAAGAAAACAAAATTAACTGGGGTGACGTTTTCGAAGTTCCGAAAGCAGACGAGGTTCCTGAAGAAAGCTTTATGCATCCCGTTGTTTTCCGTTCCGCTATCGGCATCCAAGGTCAAAATCTGCCAACTATGCTGGTAATTGACGACAGCATCTATGTAATGCTGCAGGTTCGCGTAGGTGCAGGCTTGGTTAAAGAAGCCAATAAGGCTGCTGTTCTGGAACACCTGAACGCTCTGAACGAAAACTACAAGGTATTCAAATATTATGCTGATGAAGCTGGCAATATCATCATTGAAAGCTGCATTCCTTCTACCGACGATCAATTCGTACCGCAAATGATTCATGCAGTAATCGATGTTATTGTTGACCACCTTAACACTGAATATCCTAAGCTGATGAAGGCTGTTTGGGCTGAATAAGCTAAATAAAATAATATGGTACTTTCTTAAATAAGGGGAGTAGCCGGCACAAGCCTTAGGGCTGGTGTTTACACTGCCGTCAGTACGATTCGGAAGAATCCGGCTTTGTAATTAAGTGGCGAGACTTTGTTGTAAAATTTTTATTTTACAGCATTGTCTCGCCCTTTTTTATTATATAATATAAGGTGAAGAGTGTACTTGCATGATTTACCACAATTTTCGACAAGTAGCAGACGTAAGGTCAAAGGAGGAAGAAAATGAGTAAATATGGCTTAAGCAAGGAGCAGATTGAAGAGTCACGGCGCAAGTACGGTGATAACACGTTGACGCAGCCGCCGCGGGAAACATTTTGGAGCAAGCTGCTGGGTAACTATCAGGATCCCATTATCCGCATCCTGATAGTAGCGCTGCTGGTAAATGCTTTTTTTGTGTATCTTGGTCATGGTGATTGGATTGAAACAATAGGCATTTTCCTGGCAATAATTTTGGCAACCTTTGTTTCTACCTGGTCCGAATACAGCAATGAGAATGCCTTTCAGAAGCTGCAGGAGGAGGCGAGCCGTATCCGCTGCAAGGTGTGGCGTGACGGCGAGCCGTTGGAAATCGCTATTGATGATGTTGTAGTTGGTGATGCCATTATCCTGGAGGCAGGTGATAAAATTCCTGCAGATGGTATTTTGCTGGATGGTACGCTGAAGCTGGACCAGGCTGCACTGAACGGCGAAAGCGAGGAAGCAAAAAAAGTCGCTGCACCTGCTGACTTTCAATGGGATGACGGTAAAATTGATTTTCTGGATGAACATAAGCTGTTCCGCGGCAGCGTTGTGGTAGAAGGCACTGCTGTGATGCAGGCGGTAAAGATAGGTGATAATTCCGTTTACGGCCAGCTGACGCAGGAGCTGAAGGATGATGAACGCGACAGCCCGCTGAAGCTGAAGCTGAAGGGCTTGGCAGAGCAGATAAGTAAATTCGGCTATGCCGGCGGTGTGCTGATAGCAGTTGCGGTAATACTGCATAAGATATATCTGGCAGGTAGCTTTGCAGCATATTTTGCTGATATGACAACAGTAATTGCCGATTTGGTGCAGGCTGTAATCTTGGCGATTATTATTATTGTTATGGCGGTACCGGAAGGTCTGCCGCTGATGATTGCGATAGTTTCTTCGCTCAATATGCGCAAAATGCTGCATGACCATGTATTGGTGCGTAAGCTGGTCGGAATTGAAACTGCAGACAGCTTGAATCTGCTGTTTACCGATAAGACAGGTACTATTACAAAAGGACAGCTGGAGGTAGTACGCTTTTTAACAGGCGATTTACAGGAAATTACTGATTTCACCTCATTGCCTGCACGTCTTAAGGAGCTGACCTGTCAGCAGGTTCTAATTAATACATCATCTACCGTTACCGACGGCAAGATTGTCGGCGGTAATATGACGGAAGCAGCGTTAAACAATTATGTCGGTACCTATCGTTTGCCGCAGCTGCCGCAGCGCCAGCGCTTTATTCCATTTAACAGCGCCAATAAATATTCCTGGGCGCAGGTTGCTCCCGCTGACGGCGGCGCAGCATATTGCCTGATTAAGGGTGCACCGGAAAAGCTGCTGCAGGCTACCGATTGGTATTGGTCAAAAGATGGCAGCCGTTTGCCGTTGACTGATGAGATGAAAGCAGCTTTGGATAACAGAATGCTGGAGCTTGCGGGACAGGCAATGAGAATGCTGGCACTGTGCACCTATGAGGGTGTGCCGGCTGACACGCTGCCTGATAAGGGACTGACGCTTGCCGGTGTTGTTGCCATCCGTGACGACGTGCGTCCGGAGGCAGTAGAGGCTATTAAAGCAGTACAGCAGGCTGGTGTGCAGGTTGTAATGATTACCGGTGACCGCAAGGAAACAGCCGTGGCTATTGCTAAGGATGCAGGCTTGCTGCAAAGTGCAGAGGACGTAGTCTGGACCTCCGACGAGCTGGCACAGATGAGCGATGATGAGGTCAAGGCTAAGCTGACGCATCTGCGTGTAGTGGCACGTGCTTTGCCGATGGATAAATCGCGTCTGGTACGCCTGGCACAGGAGCTGAATTTAGTAACCGGTATGACCGGCGACGGTGTAAATGATTCGCCGGCGCTGAAAAAGGCTGACGTAGGCTTTGCTATGGGCAGCGGTACCGAGGTTGCCAAGGAAGCAGGCGATATTGTTATCATGGACGATAATTTTCTGAGCATCAAGCAGGCAATTTTGTACGGAAGAACGATTTATAATTCTATCTGCAAATTTATTGTTTTCCAGCTGACGATTAACTTCTCGGCTGTGGCAATTAACTTTATTGCTCCCTTTATCAATATTGATGAACCGCTGACGATTACGCAGATTCTATGGATTAACCTGGTAATGGATACCCTTGCTGCGCTCGCCTTCGGTGGTGAACCGGCATTGGCGCAGTATCTGTGCGAGGCGCCGAAACGCCGCAGTGCGCCGCTTGTCAGCAAAAAGATGCTTACGAGCGTTATTGTAAGTGGTCTTTATATGACTATTGTGGGCATTGCCTTCTATAAGAGCGCATGGGTTGACCATCTGTTCCGTGATGCAGATAATCATATTTATACCTACACGGGCTTCTTCTGCGCCTACATTTTCATGGCAGTTGCCAATGGCTTTAATGTGCGTACTGACGGTTTGAACCTGTTAAAGAATATCAGCCTGAACAAGGGCTTTTTGCAGGTAATGGTGCTGATTGTTGCAATTCAGGTGCTGCTGACCTTTGTTGGTGGGCGTGTATTGCGTACAACACCGCTGAATGCGCATGAATGGGGCGTTGTCGTCCTGTTTGGCGCTTCCATTATCGTTGTTGATTTACTGCGTAAGCTTATCCGCAGCAGGTAAAGTTATACACAGTTGTTGATAAGTCTGTTGATAATCTGTGGGTAAAACACATAAGCTGTGGATAAGTATTCGTGGATAGAAGCACACTAATTGCTGTTACATTGTTTACAAATTTACTGTAAAAAAATAAATTTCAGAAAGATTATTGACAATTAAAAGCAGAGTGCGTATAATAGCATTCAACGAATCAAATATCGTCCCTAAAAAAACGGTGAAGGGAAGAAGATATGACCGGATGGGCTAAGAGAGTCGCTGGCTGGTGTAAAGCGATGTCAATGGTTATGTGCATACTGATCCCGGAGTTGCCTTTCTGATATGTAGGGAAGGACGTGTGGTCACGTTACAGGCAAAGGCCTTGTTGGAGGCTGAGAGGACAGCGCTGCTGAAGTGCTGTTGAAATAGGGTGGTACAGCGTGGAATTGTTCCCCGCCCCTAATTGTGTTATCAATAACACAGGTTAGGGACGGGGATTTTTGTTTATAATCGCTAAGAAAAGCTAGGAGGAAATTAATCATGCAGCAGGAGAAAAAATATATTCCGTTTGAACAAATAAAAATTACCGGCCGTCAATGGCCTGATAAAACGATTACTAAAGCACCTGTATGGTGCAGTGTTGATTTGCGCGACGGCAACCAGGCATTGGTAACACCGATGGGCATTCCGGAAAAAATCCGCTTTTTCCACACTCTGGTAGATTGTGGCTTTAAGGAAATCGAGGTTGGCTTTCCTTCCGCCTCGGAAACAGAATACGAAATTCTGCGTACCCTGATTGAAGGCGGCCATATTCCCGATGACGTAACTGTACAGGTTCTGGTGCAGGCGCGTGAAGAGCTTATCCGCAAAACCTTTGAGGCAGTACGCGGTGCTAAGAATGTTATCATCCATTTTTATAACTCTACTTCAACACTGCAGCGCAAAATTGTTTTTGGCAAGGATATGGACGGTATCACCGATATCGCTGTGCAGGGCGCGCGCCTTATCCGCCAGCTGACGGAAGAAGAGGTTGCCCGCAGCGGTATGAACATCCGCTATGAATATTCTCCGGAAAGCTTCTCCGGTACGGAAATAGATTTCTCTGTGGCAATTTGCGAGGCTGTAATGCAGGAAATGGGCTCTACCAAAGAAAACCCCATTATCCTCAATCTGCCTTCTACTGTTGAAATGTGTACACCGAACACTTATGCCGACCAGATTGAATACTTCTGCCGTCATATTAAAAACCGTGAAGCAGCAATTGTCAGCGTGCATCCGCATAATGACCGCGGTACGGGCGTTGCCTGCGCCGAGCTGGCACTTTTGGCCGGTGCGGACCGTATCGAAGGTACCTTGTTCGGTAACGGCGAGCGTACCGGTAACCTTGATATCGTAACTGTAGCACTCAACATGTTTACGCAAAATGTTGATCCCGAGCTGGATTTCTCGCATATCTTGGACATCAAAAAGGTTTATGAAGAATGCACAAAAATGCATGTGCCTGAGCGTCAGCCGTACGCCGGCGAGTTGGCCTTCACCGCCTTCAGCGGTTCGCATCAGGATGCTATCCGCAAGGGCTATGAGTACATGAAAAACAGCGGTACAGAATATTGGGAGGTACCGTATCTGCCGATTAATCCTGCGGATATTCATCGTGAATACGAGCCGGTTATCCGCATTAACAGCCAGTCCGGCAAGGGCGGTGCTGCCTTCGTGATGCAGCATACCGTTGGCTACAATCTGCCTAAGGAAATGCATCCGGAATTTGGCAATATCGTGAAGGCTGCGGCTGACGAATACGGCGACGAGCTTTCCAGCGAGCAGATTGTGAAGCTCTTCCGCAAGGAATACCTCGACTTTGTTGGCAAGTACCAGCTTCTGCGTCATCGCTTCACCGAGCTTAACGAAGCTGACGGCAGCATCCACAGCCGTTTTGAAGGTGAAATTTCGGTTGCAGGCGAAAAGAAGAGTGTAGTTGGTGTAGGTAATGGTCCTATCGATGCCTTCTTCCAGGCGCTTACCAGTGTCGGGATTAATGGCTACGAATTTGTCAACTATCATGAGCATGCAATTTCCAAGGGTTCTGATGCGAAGGGTATTTGCTACATCGAGCTGAAACAGAAAAACAATGGTCACATCTTCGGTGTAGGCATTCACTCTAACGTCAACGTGGCAGCGCTGCGCGGTATCATCTGCGCTATCAACCGCGCCGAGAAGTAATTAGTGGATATTAGTGAATAGTGGTCAGTGTTTAGTGGTTAGAAAATAGTTGGCAGTACGGGGCAAAGAGAAAATATATTAGAAAAATGCTCCTGTATATATTATTTTGCTAAAGGCCGGCGCCAGATAATAGATAAGCCGGCTTAGAGAAACCTCCAAAATAAGGGAAAGATTTTTGGAAAACAAGGGAAAGAACTAAAAATAAGGGAAAGAAGCAAGCGCCGTCGGCCGTAAGGCAGGCGGCGATTTGCTTTAACAAAAATATATTGCGAACAGTGTTGGGGGTGACGCCTATTTCAAGGGTTATTTTGTTGGGAGAGAGTTTGTCTTTGAGTCTGATTTCGATAATTACACGTTAATAACAAAGCGAAAACTATTGACAAAAGATTAGAAATGTGCAATAATTACAATTGATAATTAGTTTCAATCATTTTAATTTTAAGCATTTAAAAAAATAAAATAGTATGTCTTATTAGATAGGTGCGTTTGTGCTAGTATTGTGTGCAAATGCTTTATGGGGAAATCGGCGTAATTCCGATGCTGTTTCGCAACTGTAATAGAGAGCAAGACCGTCGCAACTCTTTGTTTTAAAAGAGTTACCTCTTACAAAGGGATGGTTAAGCAATGACCTCGAGCCAGGGTACCAACTGTTTAATGCGTAAATAGGGATGCGAAGAAACATTCTCGATTTTACAGTCCTATTGGTGTATATCATAGGATTTTTTGTAATTCGCGAAGTAAGTTATTTGAGCATGTCAATTCACATATTTTGCGAATTGACATGCTTTTTTATATATCTTTTTTATCTTCAGCGGTGTTATGACAGTTAAGGAGGACGAAAAATGAAGAAAATCAAAGGTAGGAAATTCAGCAAACGCTTGGCTGGTGCTATAACTCTAGCTTTGCTGGCAGCACAAGCAGGCAGTGCCTTGGCAGCAGATACTTACAATAAGCAAATTATTGAAAGTAATTATGCTGGCTCTGTACTTAGAACTTATTGGCAAAATGAGGGTATTAGCGATGGCAAACATAATTATACCTTCAAAGATGATGCTACATTATCAGTGAATTTGACTAATCAAGAGGATTTAAGCTATCAGCAATGGCTATGGAATGTATCTGCTATTGGCGTTAGCGGTTACAACGATACCAATATTGATATGCAGGGGCATAAACTGAGTATTGATATGAGCGGGGATAAGTATGACTCAGTAAATCTTAATATTAGGCCTATTCTCGTTAATAGCAATACGCTTACGATGAAAAATGTTAATGGTATAGATATCTATGTACATGATAGCAAAAAGGCTTATACAACTGCCATTCAGGTAAGCGGTGATGCTTCACGGGGTGCATATCAGGATGGAGAAGGCAATTCGGTGCTGAAAATTGAAAATGATAACGATCCTAATCATGCTGTTAAAATTCGTACTGATGAAAATGTATATTTCAGTCAAGGCGTTTTTGTAAACAGCAATTCTGGAACGGCAAAACTGGATATTAAGGGACTTGTTGATATTGATCTCCGCAAGAATCTGTATAAACCAACTGGCATTCTCGCGTTCGGCGATTCTAAATCTGGTGATTATGCTGAAACAAGTATTGGCGGCGGTAAAATTATCGTTGCTGATTCAGGTAATGCCGTTTATTCTTATGATAGCTATATTACAATCAATAGCGCGCTTGATGATAGTAAGGAAATTATAGCTAAAGACGTAAAAAATGATGTCGAGATTAATGGACGTATTCGATCGGCCGGAGCAAATGGCATTGTAGCCATAGCTTTGAATACCGATAAATCATCTTGGACAGGCTCCGTAGTGCAGGCGACAGAGGGCTCGACAGCTGGTTCTGTTCAACTTATTTTAAGCGATAAGGCTAAATGGAACGCGACAGGTGCGACTGCTATTACACGTTTTGCCGGTGGCAGCAGTTATGATGATGCTGGTAGCATTTTCCAAAAGGCGCAGGCGGGTGATCTTAATATCGCTAATTATAGTGGATATACTAATGTTTTTTATGAACACAGTAATAGCGGTACTGCTGCCGATGACTATACTGCAGGGGACGTAATAATTAAAAACGCGAACAAGGGCAGCGGTATCAGTATGATTACCGATAGCAGCAATATTACCATGAGCGATGAAGCTCAGGTGAAAGATGTCTTAAATACCTTGGCTAGCAAGTTGACCTATAGTGCCTATGTTGACGGGGAACATAATCTGCGCGGTATTGTCAAAATAGCGGATGGTTTGCTTACGTCCAGCGCGGAATTAAAGACTGGCAGCATTGCTTTTTCTGAAACGGATGGCAAGGGCAGCTATGGCGGTGATGTGAGCGATGTCGTGAATCCGAAAACTGATTTTACCACTACTATTACCGGCACGGACGCAGATACAGAATATAGTGAGAACGATATCGTTCAAAAGGACGGAACATATAAATTTGCCGAAGAAACAACTATTACTCCTGCGGCAAATGTTCAGGCTATAAATGTTAGCAAGGACACCGTAATTGATGCGAGCGGCAGAACTTTGCAAATTACTACGAAAGATGCAACCAATCAGATTAATGCGGTGGAAGCAGCATCCGGGAAAAAACTGGAGCTGACAGCTAAGAAGGTAAGTATTGATGTAACCGGTTCTTCTCGTACTGAAGGTGTACACTTGTATAATAGCAGTACTACGGTCAATGGTGACCTTGATATTACGTCTAAGGGTATCGGTTATGCTTTAGGCAGCTATATTTATGGTGACAGCACCTTGACCGTGAATGGTGATTTGAGCATAAATGTTGACGGCGATAACAGCGGCTGGGGATATTATGGCGCAAGCGGATTATATGTTGCCGGTCAGTTGAACACGGCAAACTCGATAGGTGGGCAGGCAATAGTTAATGGTGATGTAGATATTAGCGGTAAGGGAAATGGCATTTTTGCCAATATCGGCAATGCATTGGTTACAATTAACGGCGGCGGTACGATTGATGTTGATAGTAGTGTTAACAATTACGCAGCTATTCGTGCTGAAAATTCCACTGTTAATATGAATGTTAAATTGGATGATAATGGTAAAGCTATAGAGGGCGCTGGTAATGATGTTACTATTAATGGTAATATTGCTGTTTCTACTGGTGCTGTCAATCCTATTGATATAAAAGGCACCTTATCTCGTATCAATTTAGCATTGGATACAAAGTATTCTACCTTAAATGGTGTTGTTATTAACGGCTTTCCTGTGGATGGAAAAACTACTGGCGGAGTAACATTTACTGGTGAAAATAATTTGTGGCTACAAAATGGTGCGGTTTGGACTAACGAGAAGAATGGTGTTGTTGACAGTAAGTTCTCCGGAAGTTATGTTAACAATTTTGTAGGCGGTAGTACAGCTGAATCCGCTGGCAATATTTTCCAAAAGGACAGCAATAACATAACTTTTGCTAATTACAGTGGTAATACTAATATTTATTATACTCATAATAATAGTGGTACTGAGGCGAAGGATTACGAAGCAGGAGACACTATTATTAAGGGTGCTGCTAAAGGAAGCTCCATTAATTTGATCACCGATAACAGCAATATCACTATGAATAAAGACAAGGAAACCAACGCAGTTTTGGATGCTTTAGCTGGCAAATTATATTATAACGCTTACGCAGACGGAGAAAGGAATCTTTCCGGTACTGTAACCATTGCTGATGGTCTTACAACTTCTAGTGCTACATTGAAGAGTGGGGATATTACCTTTACGAATGAAAAAGGACAGGGTTCTTATGTAGTGCCAGAAAAAGCTGCTTATGAATTTGTTACGACCTTGACCGGTACAGAGAGCAACGACCAGGAATATATTGATCTCAATTTACGTCAAGAGGATGGCAGCTATAAATTTGATAAGGATGTCACAATTGATATTGGTGCTAACAAAGCTAATAAAGCCATTAAAGCGGATGATGATTTGGTGGTTGATGCTAAGGACAAGGTTATTAATATTGTTGGTAATCAGGTAGCAACCTATGGCACGCTTTATGGCGTATTAAGCCAGATGGTAAATACTACTATTAATGCTAAAGAAATTAATATTGATATTACTACGAAAAACGGCGATGTGCACTGTTTAGAGGCCCAAAATATTAAATATGCCGACAAGCAGTCTAAGCTGACAGTTAATAGTGATGTCAACATTAAGAATGCTCAGGGTGCTTTCGCCGTTTATGCTATTTATTCCCGTGGTAATTCTGCGTTAGAGATTAATGGCGATGTCACTATGAAGAATGAAGAGGGAGGCTATGGCCTGGTTCCGACTCAATCATATAGTTCGCCACGCGCGTTATATGCAACTGGAACTACTTACGGTCCTGCCTATATCACTGTTAATGGTGATACTGATATTGTTGTCGATGGCAATGGTGCAGGAGCGGAAAACTATGGCTCGGAAGTAAATCTTAACGGAGCTGTAAAAATTAAAACTAATCCGGGAAGAAGCAACAAATACGCTGTTTCTGCGGGCGGCGGTACAGTTAACGTCAATAATGGTGAACAGGCAAAAGACATTCAGATTGATGGTAATATTGGCTTATTGAAATCTGATTTAGGTGCTAGCATTATTAATATCAATATGAATACTGCTGATTCGTACTTAAATGGCGTTATTTATGATGAAGCCACCAATGAGAAAAGTGAACTGAATTTTACGCTGCAAAATGGAGCTGTTTGGACTAATAAACTTTACAATACCAATAGCAATTTTGCCGGCAGCACGGTAAGAAAGATTGTAGGTGGCAGTTCCGCAACCTCCGCAGGAAATATCTTCCAAAATGATACTAATAAGATTAATATAACCAATTATAGCGGTAATACTAATATTTTCTATGCGCATGAAAATAAGGGTACGTCGGCAGATGATTATATAGCTGGCGATACTATTATTGGAAATGCAGCTGTTGGAAGCAATGTGAGCCTCATTACAGACAACACCAATATCAATACAGTGCGTTTGAATGAAGTTAATCAGGTGATGAATGCTTTGGCTGGCAAACTGACCTATAGTGCTTATGTTGATGGCGAAAGAAACTTGAACGGCAAAGTTATTATTGCTGATGGTCTGCTGACTTCTAGCATGACTTTGAACACGGGTGATATTACCTTCAATACAGAAACTGGTAAGGGCAGCTATGAAGCACCTGCTACCGAACCGACAACTGAATTCACTACGCCGGTTACCGGCAATCGTGAGACCGATTGGGAGTACGATGACGCAGGCGTTATCAAAGAAGATAATGTTTATAAATTTGATAAAGACAGCAGTATTACGGTTAGTGGTGGAACTGCCGCAGACCTTAATAGTGTTTCTACTATTGACGCTGTTGCAAAGACTTTGGTTATTGACAATACTTCTACCGGCGGCACCAATATCGGACTTAATAAGACAGAGGATGGCAGAAGTAGCGTGGTTGCTAAAAAACTTAAAATTTCCGTTGTTAATGAATCTGGTCGTGCTGAAGGCATTCATTTAGCAAGCTCCAACAGTAATGGTAGACCTGAGTTAGTGATTGATGGTGATGTTGAACTTAATACCGAGGGCACGGATAATACCATTGGCGCTTATGTAATGGGTAATAGCAAATTGACTGTAAACGGCGACCTTAAGGCTCATATCGATGGGCATAATGGCGGTTATAGCTATTATGGCAGCGAAATTCTTTACGCGACCAGTAACATGGGGGCCAATTCTATGGGCAGTGAGCTGACTGTTGACGGCAATGTTGATCTTTCTGGCGTCGGTAATGGCATTTTCGCTAATGCCGGAGGCAGTGTAATTACTGTGACTGGCGGTGGTAAAATCGATGTGGACAGCAGCACTAACCCATATGCGGCGATTCGTGCGGAGGACGGCACTGTTAATATGAATGTCGTTTCGGATGATAACGGTAAGGCTATTGCATCAGGCAAAGAGAACGTAAATATTAAAGGCAATATTGCCGCGACAACAGGTGCTGTAAATAGAGTGGATAAAAATGGTACGCTTACCCAGATTAACTTGGGGCTTGCTACTAAAGAATCTTCTTTGACCGGCGCAGTTTACAATGCTTTCCCAGAAGAGGGAACGACCAGTGGAGATTTAACCTTTACTGGTGAAGTAAATATGTGGTTGCAGAATGGTGCAACTTGGAACAATCAGGTTCAAGGACAAATTGGTTCATCTTCCGGTGGCAAATCCTTTGAGGGCAGTATTGTAAGCAATCTTGTCGGTGGTGATAGTGCGGACAAGGCAGGCAATATCTTCCAGTCTGACGCCAATAAACTTACCATTAGAAAGTATAGCGGTTTTACTAATCTTTATTATGCTCATGATAATGCAGGTGCTAGTGCAGAAGATTATAAAGCAGGCGATACGGTTATTCAAAGCGCTTCTTCTGGCAGCGGTGTAAATCTTATTACCGGTAACAATGGTATTGATTTAACAAGTAAATCTGAGGTTGAGGAAGCCCTGAGCGCCTTGGCTAGGAAGCTTACTTATAGCGGTTATGCTGCTGGCGAGAAGAATCTTACCGGTAAAGTTGGCATTGCTGATGGTCTGACTACTTCAAGCGCAATGAGAAAGCTTGGTGATATGTCCTTTGCTAGTACTGACGGCAAGGGCAGCTATGTTGCTGGCAGCGTAAGCAATGTCGATGGAAACGATTTCCAAAAGCCGATTATTAAGGGCGATTATGAGAATGCTATTTTGAAAGGCGTTCGTAGCGCAATGATGACTTCCGCTTTGGATTGGCGCGATAACGCGGCTAATTTGAATGGTCGCAGCCTTGCTTTACGCGAGGCTGCTGAAGCTGGAGCCTGGGTACAAACCTATGGCGGCAAGATGAAATATGATAATGACGCTTTAGACTTCACTCACCAATATTGGGCAGGACAGGCTGGCTTCGATAAGGCTATTGCAAATGGCTGGAATTTGGGTGCGGCTATTGATTATCGTGATGGCAGTGCAAGCTACCTTAATGGTGATAAGGGTGATACTAAACTTTATAGTTTAGGCGTTTATGCATCTAAAAATGTAGGTAATAATGCGTATGTAGATCTTATGGCGAAAGCAGGTAAGGTGAAAAATGAATTTACTGTATATAATGATTTCCGCAACACTCCTGTAGAAGTTAAAGCTGATGGCGAATATTCTGCTACTGGGTACAGTGTAAGCGTACAGTATGGACAACGCTTTGGCAATACTAAAAAAGGTTATTTAGAGCCGCAATTACAACTAACTTATGCGCATTTAGGCAGTGACAGTTTTGCTGCTGACAGCAAGGCGGGTAAGCTTTTTGTTAACCAAGAGGCTTTTGATAGTCTTGTAGGCAGAATTGGTGTACAAACCGGTATAGAAAATGAACGTGGAGGCTTCTATGCGAAATTGAGCTTGGCACATGAGTTTAGCGGTGATGCCGGGGCAACCTACATTAGTACGGAAAAGGGTGCGGAGGCTAAGCATACCAGTTATGACTTAGGTGGAACTTGGAGTGAGCTCACTGTTGGCGGCAGCTACAACCTTAGCAAGTGCAGTAATTTTTATGCTGATGTTACTAGAAGTCTGACTGGTGATTATCAACATCAATGGAAATTGAATGCTGGTATCAACTTTAGCTTCTAACTGAAAATTAAATAATAGCTGATATCTTTATTCTTCTAAAGGTAGAAGAAAACGAAGACGCTGGTTTAATTACCGGCGTCTTTGTTGCAGTGCGCCCAGCATGGGCGATAACTAGGTGGTGAAAGTCCACTACGCGCTCGGTAGCAGGAAGCGTTAGCCGAAGGCAAGGGTGTCCATCGTGAGGTGGAATCTGAAGGAAGCCGGATGCTGTTGCGGAAAATCGACAGCGGGCAAAGTTCTGAGCCGACGAACAGAAACCTTATATAAGGCTGAATTAGAGTGGATAAGTCTGCGGCACAAGATGAAGTCCAATGCTACCCGAACTCTATACAGTAAATAAGGCGGCTACATGGAATGAAAGTTATCGTTCTTACCTGGGGAGGTCTCACAGACGTAAAGTAGGAAATCCGAAATACGGAGTAAAGCTTGCTGTGAGAAGTCAGCAGAGGTCATAGTACCGTTTTTTTTTTGACGGGAAGGACTGAACAAATGCCAGTCTTGAATAACTGGGGAAAGGAGTCCAACACAATGAAAGCAGAATACCGAAAGGACTGCCTGCAAAGGGATAGCGTGGAACGCGAAGGGTATGCAGGAGTGCCGAGTGTTGGAACTCGGGACAACAGAGAAAGAGACAATGCAACGCAGGATTTACTGCGAGAAATTCTTCGGGGTAGAAATTTACTCGAAGCAATGAAAAGAGTCAAAGGCAACAAGGGAGCTGCGGGAATTGATGGAATGACTGTCGATGAACTGGAACCTTGGTGCACTGAACATGGTCGAGAACTTGTGTCTGACATATGGTTTGGAAGATATAAACCAAACCCAGTAAGACGCAAGGAAATCCCAAAAGCAGACGGAGGAGTGCGAAAGCTTGGCATACCAACTGTTATAGACAGAATGGTACAGCAGGCGATAGCACAGGTACTGCAACCGATGTATGAAGGAACTTTCTGCAAAGGAAGCTACGGCTACCGAGTAGGAAGAAGTGCACAACAGGCAATGGAAAGCGTGAAAGAATATGCGGAAAAGGGCTACCAATACGTAGTAGAAGTAGATTTATCCAAGTATTTCGACACGCTGAACCATGACTTACTGCTCAACATACTTCGCAGAAAGATAAAAGATAAGAGGCTGATAGAGCTAATCAAGAAATTCCTCAAAAGCGGAGTCATGGACAACGGAGTAATAGTAAAGACAGAAGAAGGTTCGCCGCAAGGCGGGCCGTTGTCGCCACTATTGGCCAATATTTACCTGAACGAGTTCGACCAAGAAATGTCAAGACGAGGAGCAAATATTGTAAGGTATGCAGATGACATTATAGTCGAAGCAAAGAGCAAAAGAGCAGCGAAAAGACTGCTGGAATCCAGCAGAAAATATCTTGAAGATAAGCTCAAGCTAAAGTTGAACATGGAAAAGAGCAAAGTAGTAAGCGTATACTCACCAAAGTTCAAGTTCTTAGGATTTACGCTAGGCAAGAACAAAACAGAAGTAATGATAAGAGTACACAAACAATCCTTGATGAAAGCCAAAGCAAAATTAAAAGAGCTGACAGCTAGAAATCAAGGAAGAAATATACGTGTAGTGATGAACAAGGTAAAAGTATATGTAAGCGGTTGGCTGAACTATTACTGCATAGCAAGTATAAGACGCAAAATGCAGGAATGGGATGAATGGTTGCGAAGAAGATACCGTCAATATATATGGAAACAATGGAAGAAACCTAAAGCAAGGGTTACCAACCTAAAGAAGTTAGGGATACCAGAGGAGTATGCATATATGTGGGGAAATGCACGACTAGGTTATTGGTGAGTAGCAGGAAGTGTAATACTTAATAGGTCAATAACAAAAGAAAAGCTCGTAAAAGCAGGCTATTATGAACTAGCGGGCAATTACGAGCTTAAAAGACTTAAGCATTATGGTATTTGAACCGCCGTGTACCGAACGGTACGCACGGTGGTGTGAGAGGTCGGTAGGTAAATTAATTACCTACCTCCTACTCGATTTTTTGAAAGAAAAACAGTTAATATTTTTTTATGTTAACAGAAAGAATGAAACCTAGTATAATTGTCCTTAACATTTCTGCAGAGATGCACAAGCAGGCGGCGATTTGCGCTTTACAGAACAACATTTCATTGAATAAAATTGTGGAGCAGGCTTTGCAGCGTTTTTTGCTGAAAGAAAATTAAATATATGAAAAATAGGTATAGCGGTATGATATCTGGCCAAGTATATTACGTCAGACTAAAAATATAGTTGTAGGTTAGTTGACGTGTAATTACAATATAATAATATTTTAAACATTAAGGACTTCATTGTAAGAGAATGGGGTCTTTTTTCATTTATCAGGTGCCGTAGGCACCTGCAAGCCAAAAGTACTCGATGTACTTTTGCTTGACGGGGGGGGGGACAACATGCTATAATTCTAGCTGTGACTAATTATGTAATTAAAGTTATTGTAAAATAAGAAAAAAGCCAATATACATAATTAACAATTTAGAGAGTTTTACATGTAAGTAGTTTCCTCTTTGAGGAACTGCAAACACTGCATGATATATTGCTATAAAATTTAAGAACCTAACGAGAGAACAAAAGAATACAAGCGTATCAGGTGTATTTATACTTAATAGGTAAACAGGTGCAAAACCTGTGCTGTCCCGCAGCTGTAATGTGGAGCTGGCCTTATATAGTCACTGGGAAACCGGGAAGACAAGGCTGGCAGTGAAGCAGAGCCAGAAGAACTGCCTGATATAGGGCCTTTCAAACAACCTGCGATGTACAGGATTGCGCTTTCCCAGGGATAAGTGCGTCTTGCTGTCACAGTACGGCAAGGCGCTTTTATTTTGACTGCAATATTTGCATGAAGTGTATTTATTATTCTTGCATATTAACATCTGACAAGCGGAACAAGGATAGCTTGGTCAGATGCTTTTATGAAAATAAATTTTTTCCCAGTATGCTCAAGAATTACGAGAGAAAGGAGGAGCTATGAAAAGGATATTTATGCTGCTGACCTTAATTTTAGCGCTGATGTGCCCAGCACTTGCCGGTGCTTCTGAGTTATCAAGCGACAAAATGATTTTGGACTGGACAACATCCAAGGTATGGGTCAACGGCGGCGAGCTGTGTGTAACAGGTACCTTTGTCAACAAGCGCAGTGATTTGACCATTACTAAGCTGAATGACTTTATTATGCGTGTTACCTACACAGACAAAAATGGCGAGCAGAAGCAGTTTACCGGCAGACCGGTAAAATTTCCACTGTGCAAAATTCCTGCCAGAGGTTCACGCGACCTGAATCTTAACTTTGGCAAATTTGCTGACGAAACCGTTAGCAACTGGGTAACGGCGCAGACATATACGTTTACGTATATTAACGGTGCGCGGTTCTGATAATGTTTTTGATGAGTAGAGCATTTTTTGTGCTCTCAAAATGAATATGTGAATGTTTGTCGACATTCATAACAATCTAAGGAAGAAGTGTATGAGTAACATGAAGAGAAGATATACAGCTGCGGCTGCTATGATGATGGTAATGGGCCTGTGTGCAAGCGCAAGCGCGGCATATGACGAAAACCTGAACGATTATACCCTAGATACAATGGTAGTAGAGGCTGACGCAGTTAAAAATAAGTTCGGCGATACCATTACTGAGCAGTCCTACTATCGTACCGGCGGTGACGTAAAAGTTATCACTCGTCAGGAAATTGAAAAACGTCATTATACAGATGTTACTGAGGCTATTAAACGTATTCCTGGCGTATATTTCCAAAATCCCGGCTATCGTGGTAATGGCGAATATGGTTGGCTGCCTAGCCAAAATGGTGTTTCCATCAATGGCGATACGCGTGTTGTATTTTTGGTTGACGGCCGTCGTGTAGATAACCTTGTAAGTGAAAAATTTGGTTCCAATAGCAAATCTGGTTCTAAGGCAACCGGCACAAATATTGACCAAATTGTCAATATGGAAAATGTTGATAAGATTGAAGTTATCAAGGGACCTGGCGCTGCTCAATATGGCAGTGATGCAACCGGCGGTGTAATCAATATTATCACTCGTAAAGGTGGCACAGAAGGCAAGGGCAGTATCGACGTATCTACTGGTTCTTGGCATAAACATAAATATTCTTTGAACTATTCCGGTAGTGCCGGCAGTGATAATTCTTGGCATTATTTTGTATCGGCTAACCGCGATATGTCTCAGGATACAAAATATAAAGATGGTATTACAGGTGCAACTGGTGAGTTGTTTGGTTCCAGATGGAAAGAGGATGGTGCCAACATCCGTGTTGATAAAGACTTCAATGATAAACAGAATTTAAAAATCTGGTATAACTTCAAAGAAGGTAAAGATGGTTATCCTCTGACTGTTCCTGCAATGAAGTATATGAATACCAAGGATTGGAATGCAACTGTTTTCAGACAGGTTGTAGGTCAAAAGTGGGATGAAGCTGCTTTGGCTGATGGAAAATATAAGTTAGCATTAAAGGCGGACGGCACTCCTATGGGAGGCGCAGGCTGGAGCTTTGATGAGCCTGAAAAGTATCGTAATATGTTTGCTGTAGATGGTGCTTTTGGTGCATTCAGCAAATTTAAAAATCAGGATTGGGACATTCAGTATACCTTTGATAAAGAAAATGGCATGGAAAGCTATGTACGTATTTATGATCAAAAGCATAAATATAGTGCAAGAGACAAGTATGTTTGGGGTATTAACCCGGATGGAACTACCACAAGCTCTTCTAGCACTAAACTGACCAATAAGTATATGGAATTGTTCCCAAATGGTGCAACACAAGAGCAGTTAGATAAATTTATTGCTGATTATCTTGTACCATTCCCGGGGAATAAAGAGGCCATGAAGGAGTTCATCAATAAGGTTGGTGGCGGTGCAACTGAACCTACCAGTTGGCGTGAAGAAAACAATCGTGGTATTCAGTTCCAGTATGCGAAGACCTTTGGTATTAATGATGTAATTGCTAGTGTTTCTTATGATAAAGCGAAGAATTTATCAAAAAGATGGCAAAACGATGGTACGTTAAAAACTTCTTCTGTAGAACGTAAAACTACTACCGCTTATATGCAGGATAAAATCCATGTAAGCGATAAATGGGATTTGACTCCGTCTCTGCGATATGCTCATTATAGCTCATTTACTGGTTCTGGCACAGGCAGTGCAGAAGGCAAGGGCAGTACTCATCTGCTGACTCCGGCATTACAAACACAGTATATGTTTGATGACACTGCCAGCGTTTATGCATCCTGGGTAAAGATTTTCCGTCCTCTGCGTCGAGGTGATTATACCAGCACTGACCAAATTACCAGTGGTAACCTTGAGGATGAAAAAGGCGATGCATGGACTATTGGCGCTCGCAAGGATTTGAGCGATAAAACTACTGTTGGTGTAAACTACGATATTACCCGTATGTCTAACGCTATTGCAACTTTAGGCGTTGTTGATTTGAATACAGGTGATACAAAATCATATGCTTTGAATGCAAAAGAGGATAAGAAAGCCTTCAATTTGACTATTGACCATACTTTTGATGAGCATTTATCTGCAAACTTTGCTTATTCTCATATGAATAATGAATGGAAAGCAAAAAATGGTTGGGTATTAGCACCTAATTATTTAATACTGGCTGGCAATGATCCTAATGTTGCTATTAATCGTTTGCGTCCTGCTAACCATTATTCCATGAATATTTCTTATGAAAACCGCGATTTATATACCGGTTTACTGGCTAACTATTACACTGGTGCTGATGAAGCATTCTTCACGGATAAGCAGTTCTTAGTTCTTGATTTTAACATTAACTATAAGATTAATAAAGACTGGACTGTTTATGGTTTAGTATCTAACCTGACAAATGAAGCTTATGAAACTTCTTATAACAGCAGTTATGGTCGCGGTGCAGCTGCAATGCCTGGCCGTTGCTGGATGATTGGTGCTAAATATAGCTTCTAACTTTTAGCTGATACATCATACTCTATCTCTTTTTAGGCAAAGCACTACTGCTGATGCAGTAGTGCTTTGCCATATTCTTACTAAGCTGAGGAAGCAAATGAAAAAAATAATAACAGGAGTGCTGCTGGGATTGTGCGTGCTACTTACCGGCTGCGAGCGCAATATCTTTACCTTGCCGGTAAAGGAAAACCCAGAAGCGCTATTGCGCTTTAACCAACCGGTAGAATATGCCTATAACCCTGCGCACTATCCGGTAACTATCGAAAACTACAATACTCAGGGCGAGCCTGAGAAGATGACATATACGAAGCCGCCAGAGCGAGTGGTGGCAGTCTGGCAGAACAGCATTGAAACATTGCTGGCTTTGGGTGTGGGTAACCGCATTATTGCCGGTAACGGCGTGCCGGACAAAAAGTTTTTCCGCAAGGAATATCAGGAGCAGTACAGCAAAATACCTTATACCGGACTACAGCTTTTAGACTTGGAAACAACCATGATGCTGAAGCCTGATTTGCTTGTCGGCTGGCATTCTACCTTTGGTCCCAAGGTGTTGCGTACAACCGATTTTTGGCATAAGCGCGGAGTTAATACCTTTATCGCACGCTCGTCTATAGGTGACGGAAAACCGCGTACTCTGCAAAATGAATATAAGGATATTCTTGATTTAGGTAAAATCTTTGATAAAAATGAAAGGGCGCAGCAGCTTGTAGGGCAGATGCAGCAGGAGGTTAATTTTGCCATCAGTCAGACTGCAGGCTACAAAAAGCGCCCGCGGGTTCTAGTGCTGGAATTTTTAGGCAAGGAGCCGACGGTTTATGGTGAAAAATCACTGGCAGGCAATATCGTCAAAGAGCTGCACGGTGAACTGCTGGCAGAAAAGCAGCGTTCTATTGGCTTCGAACAGGTCGTTGAGCTTGACCCAGATGTTATTTTTGTTGTTGTGATTGAATCGCATTACGGACATGAGCAGGATATGGTTGACCGTGTTACAAAACACAAGGCACTAAAAAATTTACGCTGCGTGCAGCAGGGACGTGTGATTCCCTTACCATTTTATGGTATTTACAGCTCAGGCGTGCGCACCTATGATGGCATAAAAATTATTGCGGCCGGAATGTACCCGGATTTGTATAAGGAGAAATAATTATGGTTGATTTTTTGAAGAAGCAGGGGTACCTGTTCATCTGCCTGGGATTGCTTGCTTTACTGATAATTGCCTTGTTTTGGGCACTGTCCATTGGTACAGTCAAGCTGCCGTTGGTAAATATTTATAATACGGTTATAGAGCAGCTGTTTAGCGGACAGCCTATTGAAGGCGTTGACCGCGGACCTGTGCATGATATTATCTGGCTGCTGCGCTTGCCGCGTCTGGTGCTGGCTGCCTTAGTAGGCATGGGCCTTTCGGTCTGCGGCGTTATCATGCAGGCTGTAGTAAAGAACCCGTTGGCGGACCCGTATATTCTTGGTATTTCTTCAGGTGCCTCCTTAGGTGCGACGGCAGCAATTCTGTTGGGCATCGGCGTGGCGCTGGGTGAAAACTTTGTCGGCATTGCAGCCTTTATCGGTGCCTTTGCTATGTCGCTGGGCGTACTGTTTATCTCTAACCTGGGTGGTCGCAGCAATTCTGTAAAGCTGCTTTTGGCAGGCATGGCGCTGAGTGCAGTCTGCGGTGCATTTTCCAGCTTTATTGTTTACTTTGCCAATAATAAGGAGGGTATGCAGACTATCGCTTACTGGATGATGGGCAGCTTTGCCGGTGCCAAGTGGGAAACACTGGCAGTTATCGGACCAATCGTAGTGTTGGCAGTAATGTTCTTCTGGACGCAGAGCCGTATGCTCAACCTGATGCTTTTAGGTGATGAATCTGCGTTGACTTTGGGAACTGATTTACATATTTACAGACAGATTTATCTGCTGGTAAGCTCTCTTATCGTAGGCTTTGTAGTATACGCTGCAGGTATGGTTGGCTTTGTCGGCTTGGTAGTACCGCACGTTATCCGTATGCTGGTAGGCACCGACCATAAAAAACTGATACCTGTTTCCGCTTTAACCGGTGCAGTATTTTTGGTAATTGCGGACGGCCTTTGTCGTGTAATTATTCCACGCACCGAGCTGCCGATCGGTATTTTGATTTCACTTATCGGCGCGCCCTGCTTCGTTTACCTGATGATTAAGAAAACCTATGGCTTTGGAGGTAACTGATAATGGAGATTTTAGCAGAAGCAGTAAAAATGGCCTTCGGACCAAAGGAAATTCTTAAGGGAATAGATTTCAGCCTGCATAATAAGGAATTTGTAGGCATTATCGGGCCTAACGGCAGTGGTAAGAGCACCTTTCTGAAATGTGTTTACCGTGTGCAGAAGCCTACAGATGGCAAAATTACCTTTAACGGAACGCCGCTGGATGAGCTTTCCTACCGTGAATCGGCGCTGCAGCTGGCGGTAGTAGCACAGCATAATGTTTACAGCTTTGGTTTTTCGGTGTTGGAGGTTGTGCTGATGGGACGTTCGCCGCACAAGAAAATGCTGGAGCGTGATAATCTCAACGATTATCGTATAGCACGCGAAGCGTTGGCTACTGTAGGTCTGGCGGACTTTGAAGAACGCAGCTTTGCTACCTTGAGCGGCGGTGAGCAGCAGCGTGTAATTTTGGCGCGTGCGCTGACGCAGCAGACGGAATGCCTGGTGCTGGATGAGCCGACGAATCATCTGGATATTAAGTACCAGCTGCAGATTATGGATATTGTAAAATCACTTGATTTGACTGTTGTAGCAGCAGTGCATGACTTGAATATCGCAGCGATGTACTGTGACCGTCTGGTTGCAATTAAGGACGGACAGATTGTTGGCATGGGAACTCCGCGTGAGCTGCTGACGGAAAAGTTTATTTATGATATGTATGAGGTGCGCTGCAGAGTGGATGAGGAAAAGTCTACGGGACGTATAAATATTGTGTATCTGCCGCAACATTGGCAGTAGGACGGCAGCGGATAAGGCACCATCTGCGGCTTCACCGCTCCTCGACGTACTAAAAGTACGCCGTCGTCGCGCTTCAACCACATCTGCCACCTTCTACGCCGCCTTGCGTGAAAATAAGGTTTGTAATAGGACGGCGGCGTATAAGTCACCATCTGCGGCTTCAATTATCCTAATATAAGTTTTCTTGACATACTATATTTTTTCAGTTCAAGGAGGGTTAAAATGAAAAAGCTTTTATTGATTCCGGCATTCATGGCCATGTTCTTCGCCGGTAGCGTAGCAGTTCCTGCTGCCTTCGCTGCTCAGCCTGCACCGCCGCAGGAAAACAAAATGATGCTGCCGCCGCCCAAGGACGGCAAGCGTCCGCCGATGCCGCCGCGCATGCGTCGGCCACAGCTTTCCAATGCAGAGGCTGCGGAAAAACTGCAGTCAGCATATGGTTACCGTTATTCTGATATGCTGCGACTGTTGAATATCGGTCATAGCTATGGCGATATGAACACAGCCTGCTTGTATGCTTATCTGTCCGGTGAGCCGGTAGAAAAGGTGCTGCAGCTGCGTCAGCCTGCAACCTGGGGCAGGGTGCGTGCGCAGCTGGGACTTACGCCTAAGCTGTATGCCGAAAAATATATGGAATACCAGGCAAGCTATCTGCCTGCAGACAGCCTGATAGACAGAGAAACGGCGCTGAAATATCTGCGACAGGGTTATCCGCTGGGCGATATTCAGCAGGCTGCTAAGCTGGCCAAGGAGAGCGGTAAAACTTTGGCACAGGTATTGCCTATGCGCACTGTTACCTGTGACTGGAAGCAGGTTAAGGAAAAGCTGGGCTTACAGCAGGAACAAAAACAGGACAAACCTTTCGCTTTCAGAGGACGCGGTCAGCGTAGCGGTGCTGGCTTTGCCGGTTTGCATACGCGCAATATGACGGCAGAAAGAGCTGTAAAGATTTTCCACGCTGATTATCTTTTTGATGAAGCAGAGCTGCTGCCGTTGTACGAAAAATATGGCTTTGAAGGCTTGGAGGATATCTGCCTGCATGCCTACATGAGTAAAAAGACACTGCAGGAAATTATTGACCTGCGCGATAAATATTCTTGGGAGCGTATGAAATATGTGCTTGGCTTAACACCGCAGGTATATTTTGACCGTTGCGTGGATTATCAGGCGCGCCGTCTGGCAGAACGCATGGATATCCCGCAGAAGGTAACGAAAAAATATATGCATATGGGTTACGCAATGCATCATATCAACAGTGCTTATCTGCTGGCACAAAAGGCCGGTCTGGATATTAAGGATGTTATTGATTTAAAGACACCGAAGAATTCCTGGCAGGATGTGGCGCTGAAAATCGGTCTGACTATTGAAGATTGCCGGGAGGTTAAGAACAAAATCAGTAAGGACTTTGGGAGGCATGAATGAAACGTATTGTAATTTTACGCTGCCTGCGTTCCAATAATGTATGTACCGGTGCAGCCTGCATGCGTGCTTTCAATACAAAAAGCGGTGCCTTTGCCAGATATGGCGAAGAACCGCTGGAGCTGGAGGCTTATTGGAGCTGCAACGGCTGCGGCGACTGTCACTTTAAATACCAAGAGGGTATCGAAGAAAAGCTGGAGCGTATTATCGGCCTGAAGCCTGATGCTGTGCATGTTGGCGTTTGTGTTAAGCACCGCACGCAGGATGGCCAGGTTGTTACCTGCAAAACTATTGCGGAAATTTGTGAGCGCTTGGAGGCTTCCGGACTGACAATTGTGGAAGGTACGCACTGATGAATATTAAAAAATGCGATTATAACCGCAAAAGCAATAGAAAATAAGAAGTTTTGCGGTTGTAATCGCAAAACTATTGAAAAATGATACTTTTTGCGGTTATAGTCGCAAATTTAGTATATTTTTTGGTTAAGTGAAGAATATTGATTTTAGCCGGAGTATGCAAAACAGCAGGCTTCCGGAGTGACAATTGTGGAAGGTACGCACTGATGAATGGACTTAGATTTGCAGAATACAAGACCTACAATGAAGCCGAAATTATGGCGTTATATAGTAGTGTTGGCTGGAGTAATTATACCAATAATCCGGCAATGCTAAGAAAAGCTTATAATAATTCACTTTATGTTTTAGCTGCTTATGCTGATGGAAAGCTTGTGGGGATACTCCGTGCTGTCGGTGATGGCGCTTCTGTGGTTTTTCTGCAGGATTTAATAGTACTGCCGGAATTTCAGCGGCAAGGTATTGGCTCACAGCTTATGCAAAGAGTTATGGAAAAGTACGCCGATGTCTATCAACTGCAGCTCCTTACAGAAGCAAGTGAAAAAAATATTGCTTTTTATGAATTCCTTGGGTTAAAAAGAGTCGAAAAGTATGGCTACTGCGCTTTTATAAGATGAGGATGTTAACATCGGTTATAAGCTGTAATCAATGTAACACTATTGCAACAAATCTAAGCAAATTAGATAATTTTTGCAAATTTTAGCAGGAGTTTTCGTTCCTATAGCGAAATATAGAAGCAAAGGGATAAAGCCCGAGCCCTTGATAGAAAAATGGTAGCACCAAAGCAATTTGGCGACATACCAAAGGAGGCATTGATTATGAGTGTAAACGTAAAAGGCAGAAACATTGATGTGACCCCGGCTCTGAAAGAGTATGTGGAGAAAAAAATTACTAAGGTTACTAAGCAGTTTAAGACTGTTGGTGACATTTCTGCAGTACTGAAGGTTGAGAAAGGTAACCATATTGTAGAAATTACGGTTCCTGCAAGCGGCATTTTGCTGAGAGCACAGGAAACCACGAAAGATATGTATTCCTCCATTGATTTGGTTGTAGAGAAAATTGAACGTCAGATTCACAAATATAAAACTCGTCTGATGAAGAGAAAATACAGCAACTTTGCTGATACCGCTGTTCCTGCTCCGGCACCGGCTGCAGAAGCTGCTGATGAAGGCGAATTCGAAATCATCAAGAATAAACGCTTCATCATGCATCCGATGACTCCGGAAGAAGCAATTCTGCAAATGAATCTGTTGAACCACGATTTCTTCGTATTCTACGATCCTGATCTGGGTGCTACTAATGTGGTTTATCGCCGTAAGGATGGTAAATATGGCTTGCTGAGCCCGGAACTGAAATAAAGCAAATATTTTAACCTAAACTTCACAAAAAAGCACAGGATTTGCTCCTGTGCTTTTTGCTTTTTAAGAGAGATTCTGTTATAATTTAAAATTAAGTGTATAGTCTTTTTAGACACCATAATTTTAAGGAGTGATCGTGTTGCTCGAAGGCATTTTAAAGAAAATTTTTGGTGACCCCAACGAAAAAGAGATCAAGAATATTCGTGTAATCGTAGATAAGATTAATAGTCTGGAAAAGGATATGGAAAGCCTTAGCTCTGCCAATCTGGCAGCCAAGACCAGCGAATTTAAAGTACGTTTGCAAAAGGGTGAAACCCTGGATGATATTCTTCCGGAAGCATTTGCCGTTGTCCGTGAAGCGTCCAGACGTGTTACCGGCATGCGTCATTTTGATGTACAGTTAATCGGTGGTGTAGTGCTGCATCGCGGCAAAATTGCCGAGATGCGTACCGGCGAAGGTAAAACTCTGGTAGCTACTGCGCCTGTATATCTGAACGCACTGACCGGCAAGGGCGTGCATGTTGTAACTGTCAATGATTATCTGGCACGCCGCGACAGCGAGGATATGGGCCGTATTTACAAGTTCCTCGGTCTGTCTGTAGGTCTGATTGTGCATGATATGGACTTCCCCGACCGTAAGGCTGCTTATGCTGCAGATATTACTTACGGTACAAATAACGAATTCGGCTTTGATTACCTGCGTGATAACATGGTAGTTGATGAAAATCAGATGGTACAGCGTGAGCTGAATTACTGTATTGTCGATGAGGTCGACAGTATCCTGATTGACGAAGCGCGTACTCCGCTGATTATCTCCGGCCCCGGTGAAAAATCCACCGAGCTGTATCAGGTTCTGGCCCGTGTTGTTGCCAATATGGAAGAGGGCGAGGATTACACTGTTGATGAAAAACAAAAACAGGTAGCACCTACCGAAAAAGGTATTGCCAAGGCAGAAAAAATGCTGGGCATCGGTAACTTGTATGACAATGAGCATGGCGTGGACTATTCCCACCAGATTATGTGCGCTCTGAAGGCTAAGGCTTTGATGCATCGCGACCGCGATTATGTGGTTAAAGATGGTCAGGTTATCATCGTCGATGAATTTACCGGCCGTCTGATGTTTGGCCGTCGTTTCTCCGAAGGCCTGCATCAGGCTATCGAAGCTAAGGAAGGCGTAAAGGTAGAACGCGAAAGCCAGACGCTGGCAACTATTACCTTCCAGAACTACTTCCGTATGTACAAAAAGCTCGCCGGCATGACCGGTACCGCTAAGACCGAGGAGCAGGAGTTCCAGAAGATTTATAATCTGCCGGTTGTTGTTGTACCTACCAATAAGCCGCTGATCCGTATTGACTATCCTGATGTTATTTATAAAACACGTATTGCCAAATACAAGGCAGCAGTCAACGAGATTGAAGAATGCCATAAGTCCGGCCGTCCGGTACTGGTTGGTACTACTTCCATTGCTCAATCCGAAGAGCTGAGCGCTATGCTTAAACGCCGCAACATTCCGCATAACGTGCTGAATGCGAAGTACCATGAAAAAGAGGCTGAGATTATTTCTCATGCAGGCCAATACGGCGCCGTAACCATTGCTACCAACATGGCAGGCCGTGGTACTGATATTACCTTGGGTGAAGGCGTTCCTGAATTGGGTGGTCTGCATATCATCGGTACCGAGCGTCATGAAAGCCGTCGTATCGATAACCAGCTGCGTGGCCGTTGCGCCCGTCAGGGTGACCCCGGTTCTTCCAAGTTCTTCCTGAGCCTGGAGGATGATCTGATGCGTCTGTTCGGCAGTGATAATATTGCCGGCATTATGGACAAACTGGGCATGGAGGACGATGAGCCGATTGAACACAGCCTTGTTACCAAGTCCATTGAAAATGCCCAGAAGAAGGTTGAAGCACGTAACTTCAGCATTCGTAAGCATGTCCTGGAGTATGACGATGTTATGAATCAGCAGCGTGAGGTTATTTACTCTCAGCGTCATAAAATCCTGCATCAGGAAAATCTTAAGGATACCATCAAGGAAATGGTTGATGAAACCGTTGAACGTACTATGACCATGTACGCACCGCCTGAGGTTTACTCTGAGGATTGGGATCTGCAGGCTCTGATTAACTACGCTGAGGATTTCTATGCTCCGCGTGGTCTGCTGACCGTAGATTATCTGCAAAACCTCAGCCGTGAAGAGCTGGCTGAATATCTGCAGAAGGTTGCTGATGACAACTACCAGGCACGTGAGGATGCAATCGGTCCCGAACTGATGCGCGAGCTGGAAAACCTGGTTATGCTGAAGGTTGTAGACAACCACTGGATGGAGCATCTGGATGCTATGGATATGCTGCGTGAAGGTGTTGGCCTGCGTGCATATGGTCAGAAGGATCCGCTGGTTGAGTACAAATTTGAAGCCTACGATATGTTTGAGGCTATGATGGAGGCTATCAAGGAAGACGTTGTTCGTTACATTTACCGCGTCAATGTTATTACCCAGCCGCAGGTTGAAGACCCGCTGGAAAATGCTTCCACCAATAACCCGACTCCCGAGGGTGACGAGGGTAATTTGAAAGCTGAACCCAAGAAATAATTTGTAAGTCAGCAGCCTTGGCTGCTGACTTACTTAGCCTTGTTTGCAAGAACTCGGCAAAACGGCTGAGGCCGTAAATAACTAATATTTGCTACACGAAAGGTTGTGAGGAATTTTGTTGATTGAAGAATATAAGCCTGAAATTACAAATCTGCAAGCAAAATTAGAGGAAATGAGGGGATCTCTTTGACATCGCTGTCAAAGAAGATCGTATTGCAGAATTAGAACATAAAATGGGGGATCCTACTTTTTGGGATGATCCGGAAAAGGCACAAAAAACTGCGCAGGATGTTAACAGCTTAAAGGAAGAGGTAGACGGTTTCCATAAATTAAGCGCAGGTGTTGACGATTTGGAAGCTTTGCAGGAAATGGCTGCCGAAGAAAATGATGAAAGCCTGCTTCCTGAAATGGATGAGCTGCTGGCAAAATGCCGCAGCGAGCTGGAGCATCTGGAATTAGGTATGCTGCTCAGCGGTGAATATGATGCCAATAATGCTATCCTGACACTGCATGCAGGTGCCGGCGGTACTGAAGCTCAAGACTGGACCAGCATGCTGCTGCGCATGTTTACCCGCTTTGCTGAGCAAAACGGCTTTGCGTTGGAAATGCTCGACTATCAGCCGGGTGATGAGGCCGGTGTAAAAAGTGCTACCATTCAGGTTAACGGCCACAATGCTTATGGCTTTTTGCGCTCTGAAAAGGGTGTACACCGTCTGGTGCGCATTTCTCCGTTTGATGCCAATGCCCGCCGTCATACCTCCTTTGCTGCGGTAGACGTAATGCCGGAACTGGATGATACTGTTGATGTAAATATTAATATGGATGAGGTGCGCGTCGATGTTTACCGTTCCAGCGGTGCCGGCGGTCAGCACGTCAACAAAACGTCCTCTGCTGTACGTATGACACATGAACCGACGGGTATCGTTGTTCAATGTCAGAATGAGCGTTCCCAAATTCAGAACCGTGAGCGCTGCCTGCAGATGCTGCGTGCAAAATTATATGAATATGAAAAGGCTAAGCAGGATGCTCTTGTCAGCGATATTGCCGGTGATTACCAGAATATCGAATGGGGCAGCCAGATCCGTTCCTATGTGTTCCAGCCCTATACTATGGTTAAGGACCATCGTACCGGCTGCGAAACCGGTAACATTCAGGCTGTTATGGATGGCGATCTGATGCCGTTCGTAGAAGCATATCTGCGCAGTCAGCAGAAAAAGGTTTAATAAAGCGAGGTCTGGATAGGTGAATTTTATGAAAAGCCGATATAATCCTTTGCTTTTGGCAGTAATCGTAATCGGTCTGGTTTGTGCCTTATGGCTGAACGTTGTCCGTCACGATGTTGAACAAAAAAACAATACTGTAGAAATGGCTATGGAGTACGAGGGCTTACGTAAGCTGGCCGCTTTGCAGGGCCTGCCGGAGGAGGATGTACTGCGTCAGTTTAAGGATGCAGGCATCAACTCGCTGATGATTTTTGATACTACGTTGGAGCGCCTGACTAAAAACGGCGAAATCCAGACGGTAACTGGCGGTGAGCTGCGTCAGGCAGCTGTACTTGGTTCCGGCATGGGTGTTTTTGCTAATGTAGGCGCCGGCGATGTTGAAGAAAATGCTGCTTACGTTGCTGCTACTGACAAGCAGTCTGTCTTAGATGATGTAGAGCAGGATTTGTGCCTGCGCTACGGTGCTGACCGTGTAAAGGTTGTAAGTGAAAATCCGCGTATTATCAAAATCAAAGGCAGCACTACACTTCTGCCTGATGGTAAATACGATGAGCCTCAGGGACTGCTGCAGGCTCCGTTAGGTTTGCCGGTGCAGGATATGCGTAAGGTTGCTGCGTTGGGCTTCAAAATTATCGTACGTCCGCAAAATTATGTGGATGTAACTGATGAGCAGATTGACAGCATTTTTGCCCGCATTAAAGAAGCAGGTGTACCGGTTGATGCTCTGATGCCATGTGGCACCGAGGTTGTGGGTTATCCTAATAAAATGCAGCATTTGGGCGAGCGCATGAAGGAAAACAACATGACGCTGGTAATGCTGGAGCATTACACCCAGCTGCAGTTTGCCAAAATCGACGGTCTGTTGCCTTTGGCTGAGTTCAATGACTATAAGGCTGCCCGTTCCTATGTTATCGACCCGACCGAGCAAAAGAAAATCAGTGTGGGCGAGGCTTTGCGCCGTTGGGCACTGACGGACGAGGAGCGCAATATCCGCGTGAACTATATCCGTCCCTTCCTGATGCCTGAGGGTGGTCAGGATATTATGAAGACTAACCTGAAATATGTGCGTGATATTAAGGCCAGCGTTGAAGCGCGTGGCTATACTATCGGCGAAGCAGGTGTTTTCAGCGCTGAAAACAAAGATGGCTTTGCACCGTATTTCCCCGCTAAGGTAAGCTTTATTCCTATTGTATTGGCGATTGCCGCCGGTGTAGTGCTGTATCTTGCGTTGCTCTTTAACCTGGGCGGTAAGCAGCAAATAGCATTGTGGGCTGTTTTTTCTGCCGGTGCCTTGGCGCTGCTGTTTATCGGCCGCGGTCTGTTTACACGTCAGCTGCTGGCTTTGGCGGCAGCAAGTGTTTTCCCGGTGCTTTCGATGAATGTTATCTTTAACATTTGGGATAAAAATACGAGTGATAAGCACAGCCTGCTTGCTATTTGCTGGAACGGTATCTGGCAATTGGCGTTGGCTATTGCTTTGTCTTTGGTGGGTGCAGCCTTCCTGTCGGCTATTTTGACAGACAGCCGCTTCCTGTTGGAAATTGATATCTACCGCGGCGTAAAATTAACCTTTATTCTGCCGGTTATGCTGACAGCAGTTCTCTTTATGAAACGCTATGACCTGCTGCAGGTTGTGGGCAAAGGCTTGAAAACTCTGTGGGAGCGCCTGAACGGTCTGCTTGATACAGAGATTACCTTCCGCCATGTAGCAGTGCTTGCGGTGCTGCTGTTTATTGCTTATTATTTTGTCGGTCGCAGCGGTCATACCGGCGGTGTGCCTGTGCCGGCAATTGAATTGAAGATGCGTGCTTTCTTAGAGCAGCTGATGTATGCACGTCCGCGCGAAAAAGAATTTATGATCGGTCATCCGGCATTTTTCGTGGCAGTGCTTGCTGTTTACCGTTGTGCACCACGTTGGTGGCAGTTTGTACTTACCTGTGCTGCCGTTATCGGACAGGGCAGTCTGGTGCAGACCTTCTGTCATATGCGTACACCGGTTGTTATGAGCTTTGTACGTGCTCTCGACGGCTATGCTGTTGGCGTTGTGTTCGGCGTAATCGCTGTACTGGTGCTTGGCATGCTGTTGCCTTTAGTTGTTAAGTTTAGAAGGAGATACCTTGAAGAATGAGTAAGATCGTGATTTCCGGATACTATGGATTTGCTAATGCCGGAGATGAAGCTATGCTGACCGCGATCATTAAGGCTTTGCGCAGTACGGAAAAGACCGTGGAGCTGACGGTTATCTCAGGCAATCCGCCCGCTACTGCTGCAAGACACAAGGTGAATTCTCTTCATCGTTTCAGCTTTTGCAAAATTTTTGCTGCTCTCATGGACTGCGACCTGCTGCTCAGCGGCGGTGGCAGTCTGCTGCAGGATGTTACCAGCAAGCGCAGTCTGTTATATTATCTGTTTATCCTGGCTTTGGGCCTGTTGCTCAAAAAAAAGGTCATGCTTTTCGGCCAGGGTATAGGTCCTATCCATAACAGACTTATGCGCAGGCTGACTAAATTTATCTGCAGCCGGGTGGATTTAATTACCGTGCGTGATCAAGATTCTTTGTATGAACTGCGCCGCATCGGTGTACCGGCGGAAAAGGTGCAGCTGACAGCCGATTCTGTGCTGACTTTGCCGCAGGAAAGTAAGGAAAAAGGACTCGAGCTGTTGCAGCAGTTTGGGGTGCCGCAAGATAAAATGCTGATAGCTATAAGTGTACGTAAATGGCAGGAGGATGATAAGTACCTGCTGGAGCTGGCTAAGGCTGCGGATATTCTGGCTAGGGAATATAAGGCACATATTGTGCTGCTGCCGCTGCAATATCCTGTGGATGTGGCTGCCTGCAACAGATTACAGCACTTTATGAGGAGCAAGGCAGACAGTACTGTTTTGGCAACCGGATGTGATACCGAGCAGTTTTTGTCGCTGATGGGTAACTTTAATCTGCTTATCGGTATGCGTCTGCATGCACTGATTTTTGCTGCAGTTATGGAGCTGCCTTTTGTGGCTGTATCCTATGACCCCAAAATTGACGGCTTTGTTAAAGACATTAACGGCATCAGCGCAGGAGCTGTGGAAACACTGCAGGCTGCGCAGGTAGTTGCGTCTGCGCGCAAGGCACTGGCCTCTGCCAATGCTGCTCATGGACTTTTGGATACATTGAGAGCGAAAGCTTTTTTAAATGCAAAGGAAGCCTTTGATTTATTAAATTGAGAGGAGATTGAAGGTAGTGCTGAAAATGACTGATGTAAGCAAGGTATATCCCGGTGGGTCTGTTGCCTTGCAGAACGTCGATATTCATATTGAACCAGGCGAATTCGTCTTTGTTGTAGGACCTAGCGGCGCTGGTAAGTCTACCTTTATCAAAATGCTGTTCCGTGAGGTTCTGCCGACCACGGGCAGCATTTTTGTTAATGGCGTGGATATTTTATCGCTGACACCGAATGAGATTCCGTATATGAGGCGTCAGCTGGGCATAATTTTCCAGGATTATCGTCTGCTTCCGGACCGTACTGTTTATGAAAACGTAGCTTTTGCTATGGAGGTAATAGAAACACCGCGCCGCAAGATTAAGCGCAGAGTGTTGAACGTATTGGATCTTGTCGGCCTGCGTCACCGTGCCGATGCTTATCCTAATGAGCTGAGCGGCGGCGAGCAGCAGCGTATCGCTATTGCCCGTGCTATTGTCAACGATCCTATTATGGTAATTGCCGACGAACCTACAGGTAACCTGGACCCGGAAACAAGCTGGGATATTATGGAAATCTTTAAGGAAATTAATGCTGAAGGAACTACGATTGTCATGGCAACTCACGATAAAGAAATAGTTGATGCCATGGGCAAGCGCGTTATAGCCATAGAGGACGGGCATATCGTACGTGATGAAGCAAGCGGGGTATATGGCTATGAGCTTTAGTACAAAAGAATATTTTGTTAAGGAAACCTATAAATCTATCAGACGTAACGGCTTTATGAGCTTTGCTTCTATTTCGACTGTAGCGGTTTCGCTGTTAGTGCTGGGAATGTTTCTGCTGATTTTTCTCAACACCAACAATTTGGCACAGTATCTGGAAAGTCAGGTACAGGTGTCGGTCTATATGCAGGATAATGCCTCTGCGGAGGAGCTGAAAGCAGTAGAGGCGAAGCTGAAGAAGATGCCCGGCGTAGTCAAGGTAACGCCGGTAAGCAAGCAGCAGGCTCTGGCACGCTTCAAGGAGCGTCTTGGCGATCAGGAGCAGCTGCTCAACAGCTTGGGCAAGGACAATCCGTTCCCAAATTCCTTTGAGGTGCAGGTGGATAGTCCCGAGCGCATCAAGGTTATCACGCCTTCTATCGGACAGCTGCCTAAGGTAGAAACAGCTAAATTCGGTCAGGAGGTTGTGGAGCACCTGTTTTCTCTGACCAAAATATTGCGCTTCGGCGGCATTGTGCTGGTTATATTTTTAGCTATGGCAACGCTGTTTATTATTTCCAATACTATCCGTCTGACGGTTTTTGCCCGCCGTAAGGAAGTTGTCATTATGAAATATGTAGGTGCAACCGACTGGTTTATCCGCTGGCCGTTTTTGCTGGAAGGAATGACCTTAGGCTTTTTCGGCGCTGTGATTGCATCTGTCTGCATTAACAGCCTTTACGCCGGGCTGTTGGAAAGAATCCATGCTACTCTGGCCTTTCTGCCGTTACTGCCCACATCTCCCTTATTGTTTTATGTAACAATATTTTTACTGGCGGCAGGTACCGGTATCGGCGCTTTGGGCAGTTATATCTCCTTGCGTAAGTTCTTGCGCGTTTAAGGGAGGCAGAAGTGATGGAGAAAAAGAAGCTGGGCGGTCTGCTGCTGGCATTATGGCTGGCGGTGCTGCCGCTTTACGGAGCCATGTGCTTTGCCGATACTGCTGATGACAAGCGTGCCGAGCTGAATGATGTACGTCAGCGTATGGAGCGGATGCAGACCCGCAAGGAGCAGGCGCGCAGGAAGGCTGAAAGCGCCAGCGCGGAGCTTAGCGAGGTTATGGGCAGCCTTAACGAACTGCAGGCACAGGCTAATAATCTGCAGAAAAAAAGCGATACTCTGCAGGGAAAAATAAATGATAACCAGGCTAAGCTGGAGAAAAAGCAACAGGAAATGCAGGCGCGGATGCTGATTTACCGCAAGCGTCTGCGTGATATTTATATCAACGGTCAGATAAATTATCTGGATGTGCTTTTGGGTGCCAAGGATTTCAGTGACTTTTCCTCGCGCATGTATTTGCTGCAAAAAATCATCAGCCGCGACCTGGAGCTGTTGGAAAAGCTGAAGCAGGATGCTGCAGAAATCAACAGCCGCAAGGAGCAGCTGGCAGCTGAAATGAAGGAAATCAAGGCTACCCAGACAGAGCTGGAAGCAAAAAAGGCTAAAGTAAATAAGCTGCGTGAGCAGCGTGCCTATATGCTTTACAAGGCACAGGAGGAAGAGCAGTCCAGCCAGGAGGAATATGAGCGTCTGCTGGCTATTTCGGAAAATATCGCCTCTATGTTGCGTAATATGGAAAACGCAGGCGGCGGTGCTCCTGCAGGACAAGGCGGTACAGGTCAGTTTATGTGGCCTTGTCATGGTCCTATTACTTCCTATTATGGTTGGAGAACGCATCCGATTTTCGGTACGACTAAGTACCATAGCGGTATGGATATTGCGGTTGATTCGGGAACGCCGATTCACGCTGCTGACAGCGGCATGATTGTTTACAGCGGCTGGCTTGGAGGCTACGGCAACTGCGTAATGATTGACCATGGCGGCGGTCTGGTAACGCTTTATGCACATAATTCGGCGTTAAATGTTGGTGAGGGGCAATATGTAAGCAAGGGCGCGGTAGTTGCCTATGCCGGCAGTACCGGTTATTCTACCGGTCCGCACTGTCACTTTGAGGTGCGTCTGCATGGCGAGCTTACGGAGCCGTTAAATTATTTACCGTGACAGATATAAACGGAGGCAAGAAAAGTGTTTAGAAAAAGAAGATGGCAGCTTGCAGCCTGCTGCCTGCTTACAGCATTGCTGACTACCGCAGCGGTAGTGGGAACAGAAGCTGTGCTGTTAAACAGGTTGACGGGCAGTGCCTCTGAATCGGTGCGTTTTTTGCGCACTATGAACCTTTTAAAGCGTAACTATAATGGTGAGGTAGATAATCACCAGCTGTTTGACGGCGCAATAAAAGGTATGGTGGAAGCTGCAGGCGATCCCTATACAGTTTATCTTAACAGTAAGGATTTTCAGCAGCTGAGTGAAATGACAGGGGGCAGCTTTGGCGGTATCGGTATTGTTTTTGGCAAACGCGGTAATGACTATGTAGTTATTTCTGCTTTAGAGGATAATCCGGGCGCAAAAGCTGGTATTAAGAGCGGCGATATTATTACTGCGATTGACGGAAAACCGACGCGTGATATGAACATGGAGCAGGTAGCCAACAAAATCCGCGGCAAGCATGGCACCGTCGTCAAGCTGGAGCTCAAGGGCAAGGATGGCAAGCTGCGTACTGTGAGCGTTGAGCGTGGCGAAATCAAAAATCCGTCTGTTGGCGGTCAGCTTTTGCCGGATACAAAAATCGGTTATATCAGAATAGCCGTATTTAATGAAAATACCGGTGATGACTTTGCCAAAAAATATGCAGAGCTGGAGAAACAGGGCATGCAGGCTCTGGTTCTTGATCTGCGCAGCAATCCCGGCGGTGTTTTTGATGCAGGTGTTGCAGTTGCCGGTATGCTGGTGCCTAAGGGACCGATTGTTTCTGTTGTAGATAAAAACGGCAACAAGTATGAAGAAACCTCCAGCCTGGAGAAGGTGAAATATCCTTTGGCTGTGCTTGTTGATCATGGCAGTGCCAGCGCTGCGGAAATTGTTGCCGGTGCGATTAAGGATACCAAAAGCGGTAAGCTTTTCGGTACCAAAACCTTCGGTAAAGGCAGTGTGCAATCGGTATACCGCCTGGACAGCAATACGGCAGTGAAAATTACGGTAGCAAAATATTATACACCGTCCGGCGTTTCTATTCATAATGTAGGTATTGAACCTGATGTGAAGGTAGAGTTGCCGGAGGATGCTACTATCGATGTTCAGCTGAAGGCAGCGGAGGACTATCTGCTGCAGCAGCTGCAGTAAGGAGGTACGAAAATGTTATTTATCTGTTACCCTAAATGCTCGACCTGCAAAAAGGCAGAGCAGTATCTGCAGGCTAAAGGCCTGAGCTTTACTGTGCGTGATATCAAGACTGATAATCCGACAGCTGACGAGCTGCGTACCTGGTATGCAGCCAGCGGTTTGCCGCTGAAACGCTTCTTCAACACCAGCGGTAATCTGTATAAGCAGCTGGGACTGAAGGATAAGCTGCCGACAATGAGCGAGGACGAGCAGCTGGAGCTGCTTGCAAGCGATGGTATGCTTGTCAAACGTCCGCTGGTAATTTATGACGGCGGCGTGTTGGTTGGCTTTAAACAGGCTGAATATGACGAGAAGCTCTGATATATTAATTTAAAATAACTTTGGAAAAACAGGCAGAACTTATGCGACAGGTCTGTCTGTTTTTTCTCTTTCGGAAGTACAGCTTACTTTGCCGTCACGGAAACGGCAAACGTGCTAAAATATATTTAGAATTATTTTTTGGGAGGGGTTTAATGAAGAAGTCATTTTGCATATGGATATTATGCAGTTTATTGATAATGCTGTTTGCAGCAACAAGCTTTGCGGCAGCCGGGGAAAAAAGAGTTGTATTAGGTATTGAACGCATTGATGAGCCGTTTGCTAAGCAGCTGCTTGCGGGGAAAAGGCTGGGACTGTTTACTAATCAGTCCGGCGTGGACAGCAAGCTTCGCAGCAGCACAGAGCTGCTGCAGAAGAGCTATAATCTGACGGCACTGTTTGTACCTGAGCATGGATTGTTCGGCGCTGTGGCGGCAGGCGAAACCTTTGAGAGTCACACCTATAAGGATATACCTGTACACAGTCTGTATGGAGAAAATCGCAGGCCTTCGGCAAAAATGCTGGATGAGATTGACACTATGGTGGTTGATATTCAGGATGTCGGCATTCGTCACTATACATATTTTTCTTCGCTTGCTTATATAATGGAAGAATGTGCCAAAGCGAAAAAGCAGGTTGTTGTTTTGGACCGCCCTAATCCTTTAGGCGGTGCTATGCAGGGACCGGTTCTTAAGCCGGAATATAAAACTTTTATCGGGCTTTACGAGCTGCCGTTGCGTCATGGTCTTACTATAGGTGAATTTGCAAGCTATATCAACGCTACGCAGCATATCGGCTGTGAGCTGGCGGTGGTGCCTATGAAGGGATGGTCACGCAGAGAGCTGTGGCAGGATACAGGCCTGCCATGGATACAGACATCTCCGCTGATTCCTACGGCGGCGACCGCTTTCCTGTATGGCGCTACCGGAGTAAGCGGTGACAGCAATCTTTCCGTGGGTGTCGGGACAGCTAAACCGTTTTATTTTCTGGGAGCACCCTTTGCTGATGCAGATGCCGTAAAGGCAGCCTTAGATGAAAAGCATCTTGCAGGTGTAGCTTTCAGAGCAGCTCGCTTTACACCGCGTTACGGAACCTACAGCGGTGAGCTGGTGCAGGGTGTGGAGATTTATCTTACGGATGTACGCAGGGTTAATCTGCCTGAGCTGGATTATATTTTGTTTACTACATTTAAAGGATTATATCCTGAGCAGGTAAAAACACCGGAACGCGGTTATGGCAGCAAAGGCTATAAGCTGGATATTGCGCTTGGAGAAAGCAGTCTGCGTGAAGGTGAAGCGCCGGAAACAGCTTTTGCACGCTGGCATCAGGAATGTGCGGCCTTTGCGCAGCAGGTAAAGCCTTATCTGCTGTATAAGTAAAGCTGCAGAGAATTTAACATTTTTGTTGCATTCTCAAGCAGGATAACAATGCCGCAGGCAAGAATAAAAATAATATAGCGTAACAGCGTAAAATTTTATTTTATTAACGATAAGGAGCTGACATATAATGAATGCAGAATTACAGGCATTAAAGGAACGCAGAAGCGTGCGCAAATATAAGGCAGATATGGTACCGCAGGAGCTGATTGACCAGGTTATCGATGCCGGTCTTTATGCTGCCAGCGGTCATGGTACGCAGGAAGTAATTATTGTTGCGGTAACCAATAAAGAGGTTCGCGACAAACTGGCGCAGATGAACCGTGAAATTTTGGGCACAAGCAGCGACAGTTTTTATGGCGCACCTGTGGTTCTTGTTGTTTTGGGACCTAAAAGCAATAAGCTTACTCCCTATGACGGCAGCCTGGTAATGGGCAACCTGATGCAGGCGGCTCATGCCGTAGGTCTTGGCAGCTGCTGGATTAACCGCGCTAAGGAAGAATTTGATTCCGAAGAAGGCAAACAGCTGCTGAAGGAATGGGGCATTGAGGGAGAGTATGAAGGTGTAGGCCACTGCATCCTCGGTTATACTGACGGAACGGTTCCTCAGGCTGCTCCGCGTAAAGCAAACCGTGTATTTTACGTAAAATAAAAACGTCCTTAACGAAAGGGGGAAGAGGAATGCTGAAAAAAACTGCTCTTTGCTTAAGTCTGCTGCTGGTTGCTGCATTTCCCTGTATCGCAGGAGCTGTCACTCCTATCAACAGCGCAGGCTATTATAAAAATATCAAGCTGTGCGGTAAAGTGAAAATTGTTGACAGCTTTCCCGATATTAAGGTAAAGGTTGTCGACAGCTTCCCGGATTTAAAAGTAAAGGTTGTCCAAAGTTTTCCCAATAATATAGGCGAGTGGCAATTTGTTGAGTACGGTGAAGATTTCAGAGTTCAGTTTGTTGATAGTTTTCCGGATATAAAAATCAAATACGTTTCTTCCTTCCCGGGCGTGGCAAAATAATATACATATGAGCTGTCAGAAGTGTTGGCAGCTCTTTTTTTATGCGATATTTAAGGTAAAAGCTCTGTTGAAAAAGTACTCCTTGGGTGTACTTTATGTATGAAGAAACAGTCAATGAAACACTTGGCTGCGTGTAAAGAAAGAAGCGCATTAACACGGCAGAAAGCGCTGCTAAATTTTTTTAAAAAGTTGCTAAAAAGTGTTGACAGCTTGTGCATGAGATGTTACAATATACAAGTATCGCGGGAGAGCTATGCGCTCGATGAAGGAGGTAACATGATGGCACTTGAAGCTTTAAAGCAAGCTGAAAAGCATACTGTAGGCGTTAAGCAGACAGAAAAAGCTGTAGCAAGACAAGTTGCCGCTGTCGTCTATATCGCAAGTGATGCGGACGAGAGAGTTACCGGCAGGCTGATGCAACTGTGTCGGGAAAATTCAGTACCGGTTGAAAACACAGAAACGATGCTGGAAATCGGCAGAGCCTGCGGCATAAACGTCAAAGCAGCAGCGGCTGCGATACTTAAAGCCGATAAGGGCTTGGCGTGAGCCGAGTTTTTATAATCATTAAAATCTAATTGTTTGGAAAGGAGGTGCCGATATGCCTACAATTAACCAATTGGTTCGCAAAGGTAGAGAGGTTCTGAAAAGCAAATCTACTGCACCGGCATTGAAAGAATGCCCGCAAAAACGTGGCGTCTGCACTCGTGTTTACACCACTACCCCGAAGAAACCTAACTCTGCACTTCGTAAAGTAGCTCGTGTACGTTTGACCAACGGCATCGAAGTTACTGCTTATATCCCGGGTATCGGCCATAATCTTCAGGAACACAGTGTTGTTCTGATCAGAGGCGGAAGAGTCAAGGACCTTCCTGGTGTGCGTTACCATATCATTCGTGGTGCTCTTGATACTGCAGGCGTTGCTAACCGCAACCAATCTCGCTCCAAGTACGGTGCAAAACGTGCTAAAGCAAAGAAATAATTTCAAGAAAACATTAAGAATGATTTAATCCTAAGGAGGGAAACACATGCCGAGAAAAGGCCCTGTAACTAAAAGAGACGTACTGCCGGATCCGGTGTACGGTTCTAAGCTTTTAACTAGATTTATCAATAAAATTATGCTCGACGGCAAAAAAGGCGTTGCAGAACGTATTGTATACGATGCATTCGACCTGGTTCGTGCAAAGACTGGCAAAGATCCTTTGGAAGTGTTCGATGCTGCTATGCAGAACGTAATGCCGCTGCTGGAAGTTCGTGCCCGTCGTGTTGGTGGTGCAAACTACCAAGTACCTGTTGAAGTACGTGCTGACCGCAAAACCACCCTGGGTATCCGTTGGCTGGTAAACTACTCTCGTCTGCGTGGTGAGCGCACCATGTACGAGCGTGTAGCTGGTGAGATCATGGACGCTTCCAATGGCACTGGCGCAGCTGTTAAAAAACGCGAAGATACCCACAAGATGGCAGAAGCAAACAAAGCATTTGCTCATTACCGCTGGTAATGACCTGTCTCAGTTAATTTGAGGAGGATAAAGAAGTGGGCAGATTAATTCCGCTTGAGAGAACTAGAAATATCGGCATCATGGCTCACATCGATGCTGGTAAAACCACCACCACCGAACGTATTCTGTTCTATACCGGCAGAGTACATAAGATTGGTGAAACCCATGAAGGTGCTGCTACCATGGACTGGATGGTTCAGGAACAAGAGCGTGGTATTACCATCACCTCTGCTGCAACCACCTGCTACTGGGAAGGTTCCGAGCACCAATTCGATAAACATCGTATCAACATCATTGATACCCCGGGCCACGTTGACTTCACTGTAGAAGTTGAACGTTCCCTGCGCGTACTTGATGGTTCCGTTGCAGTTTTCTGTGCTAAGGGCGGTGTTGAGCCTCAGTCCGAAACCGTATGGCGTCAGGCTGACAAATACCATGTACCCCGTATGGCATATGTAAATAAAATGGACATTACCGGTGCAGACTTCTATCGTGTAATTGACATGATGAAGACTCGTCTGAATGCCAATGCAGTACCTATTCAACTGCCTATCGGTTTTGAAGATACTTTCCAAGGCATGATCGACCTGATCAAAATGAGAGCAATCGTTTATGATGATGCACTCGGTAAAGAAGAAGAGTTCGTAGAAATCCCGGCTGACATGAAAGAGAAAGCTGAGGAATACCGTGCAGCATTGGTTGAAGCTGTTGCTGAATCCGATGACGAGCTGATGATGAAATATCTGGAAGGCGAAGAGCTGACCGAAGAAGAAATCCTGGCTGGTATCCGTAAAGCAACTATCGCTTGCAAAATGACTCCGGTTTGCTGCGGTTCTTCCTACAAAAACAAAGGCGTTCAGCCGATGCTGGACGCTGTAATCCAATTCATGCCTGCACCGACCGATGTTCCTAACATCAAAGGTGTAAACCCTGAAACCGGCGAAGAAGACGAGCGTCCGTCCAGCGACGAAGCTCCGTTCTCCGCACTGGCATTCAAGATTGCTACCGACCCGTTTGTTGGTAAGCTGGCATTCTTCCGTGTATACTCCGGTACCTTGACTGCTGGTTCTTATGTATATAACTCCACTAAAGGTAAACGCGAGCGTATCGGTCGTATCCTGCAAATGCATGCTAACCACCGCGAAGAAATTGAACAAGTTTACTCCGGTGATATCGCAGCTGCTGTAGGTCTGAAAGACACCACTACCGGTGATACTCTCTGCGATGAGAAAAACGAGATCATCCTCGAATCTATGGTATTCCCTGATCCTGTAATCTCCGTTGCAGTTGAACCTAAAACTAAAGCTGACCAGGAAAAAATGGGCATCGCCCTGCAAAAACTGGCAGAAGAAGATCCGACCTTCCGTGTTCACACTGATCCCGAAACCTCCCAAACCATTATTTCCGGTATGGGCGAGCTTCACCTGGACATCATTGTTGACCGTCTGCTGCGCGAATTCAAAGTAGGCTGCACTGTTGGTAACCCGCAGGTTGCTTATCGCGAAACCATTCGCAAAGCTGTTAAATCCGAAGGTAAATTTGTTCGTCAGTCCGGTGGTAAAGGCCAATATGGTCATTGCTGGCTGGAAATCACTCCGCGTAAACCTGGCGAAGGCTTCCTGTTTGAAAACAAAGTTGTTGGCGGCGCTATTCCTAAGGAATACATCGCTCCTATCGAAGCAGGCGTTAAAGAAGCTATGGAAAACGGCGTAGTTGCTGGTTATCCGATGGTTGATATCGCAGTTACTGTTTATGATGGTTCTTACCATGAAGTCGACTCTTCTGAAATGGCATTTAAGATTGCCGGTTCTATGGGCTTCAAGTCCGGTGCTGAAAAAGCTAACCCGGTTATCCTTGAGCCGTATATGAAAGTAGAAATTACTGTTCCTGAAGAATACATGGGCGACGTAATCGGCGACGTTAACTCCCGCCGTGGCCGCATCGAAGGCATGGAAGCTCGTAACGGTGCACAAGTAATCAATGCATTCGTTCCGCTGGCTGAGATGTTCGGTTATGCTACCGACCTGCGCAGCAAAACCCAAGGCCGTGGTAACTACTCCATGGAAGTAGACCACTACGAAGACGTTCCCAGAAACATTGCTGAGGCAATTATTGCTAAAAACAAAGGCACCAACTAAGCCTAGTTTTAACAAACAACCTTAAGGAGGAAATTCACAATGGCAAAAGCTAAATATGAAAGAACTAAACCGCATCTGAATATCGGCACCATCGGTCACGTTGACCATGGCAAGACTACTCTGACTGCTGCTATCACCAAAGTACTGGCTGAAAAAGGCGGCGCTGAATTCATGGACTACTCCATGATCGATAAAGCTCCGGAAGAACGTGAACGTGGTATTACTATCAATACCTCTCACGTTGAATATGAAACCGCAACCCGTCACTATGCACACGTTGACTGCCCGGGCCATGCTGACTATGTAAAGAACATGATTACCGGCGCTGCTCAGATGGACGGCGCAATCCTGGTAGTATCCGCTGCTGACGGCCCGATGCCTCAGACTCGTGAGCACATCCTGCTGGCTCGCCAAGTAGGCGTACCTGCAATGGTAGTATTCCTGAACAAAGTAGATATGGTTGACGACGAAGAGCTGCTGGAACTGGTAGAAATGGAAGTTCGCGAACTGTTGAGCTCCTATGACTTCCCCGGCGATGACATCCCTGTTGTTGCAGGCTCCGCTCTGAAAGCTCTGGAAGGCGACCCGAAATACGAAGCAAAAATCATGGAACTGATGGACGCTGTTGACAGCTACATTCCGCTGCCGGAACGTGCAACCGACAAACCGTTCCTGATGCCTGTCGAGGACGTATTCACCATCACCGGTCGTGGTACCGTTGCTACCGGCCGTGTAGAGCGTGGTACTGTTAAAGTTGGCGACACCGTAGAAATCGTTGGTATGAAAGACGAGAAAAAATCTACCGTTGTAACCGGCGTAGAAATGTTCCGCAAACTGTTGGACGAAGCAGTAGCTGGCGATAACATCGGCTGCCTGCTGCGTGGTGTTGACCGTAAAGAAATCGAGCGTGGCCAAGTACTGTCCAAACCGGGCAGCATTCATCCGCACACCAAATTCAAAGGTGAAGTTTATGTACTGACTAAAGAAGAAGGCGGCCGTCACACTCCGTTCTTCAACGGCTACCGTCCGCAATTCTATTTCCGTACTACCGACGTAACTGGCGTAACCGAACTGCCGGAAGGTGTAGAAATGGTAATGCCTGGCGATAACGTAACCATGGAAGTAGAACTGATCACCCCGATCGCTATCGAAAAAGGTCTGCGTTTTGCTATCCGTGAAGGCGGCCGTACCGTTGGCGCTGGCGTTGTTTCCGAAGTAGAAGAGAAATAATTTTAGTTAGATCCCTGGAAGAATATGAGGGGGGTTAAACTCCCCTCTATTCTTATGTTTGTTGGTATGGCCCTGCGATGATGTGAAAGGTTGCTTGCCTGTTAGACAGGGAGATTTTCACGGAGTATGTCCGTTCATAGAAACTGGGCGAATTTAGGAGGATATTTTTTAATGGCTAAGTCTCAAAAGATTAGAATACGCCTGAAAGCGTATGATCATAAAGCACTTGACCAAAGTGCTTCTAAGATTGTAGAAACTGCAAAACGTACCGGTGCACAAGTTTCCGGTCCGATTCCCCTTCCTACAGAAAAAAACATTTACACTATTCTGCGTTCTCCGCATGTTAACAAAGATTCCCGTGAGCAATTCGAAATGCGTACTCACAAACGTCTTGTAGACATTCTGGAACCCACCGGTAAGACTGTTGATGCTCTGATGCGTCTTGACCTGCCCGCTGGCGTAGATATTGAAATTAAACTGTAAGGAGGAGGTGCAATAATGGCTAAAGGTATCTTAGGCAAAAAACTGGGCATGACCCAAATTTTTGAAGCTGATGGCAGACTGATTCCTGTTACTGTTGTAGAAGCAGGCCCCTGCGTTGTACTTCAAAACAAAACCGAAGAAACAGACGGTTATAATGCTGTTCAACTTGGTTTTGGTGAAATTAAAGAAAAACATACCACCAAACCGATGAAAGGCCATTTTGACAAAGCTGGTGTAGCACCGGTTAAATTTGTCAGAGAGCTGCGTCTGGCTGCTCCTTCCGAATATGCGGTAGGCGATAAAATCGCTGCTGATATTTTTGCTGCAGGCGAACTGATTGACGCAAGCGGCGTTTCCCGCGGCAAAGGTTTTGCAGGCACTATTAAGCGCCACAATTTCTCTCGCGGACCTATGAAACATGGTTCTAAGTCTCATCGTGAGCCTGGTTCTATGGGCCCCATGCATTCCGGTCCTGGCGGCCGTGTAATCAAAGGCAAAAAACTGCCTGGCCGTATGGGTAATGCAAATGTAACTGTTCAACGTCTGACCGTTGTTAAGGTTGACGCAGAACGTAATCTTATTCTGGTTAAGGGTGCTATTCCGGGTGCTACTGGTTCTTACGTAGTATTGAAGGAAACCGTAAAACCTAACAAATAATAAGATAAGCGAAAGAAAGGAGGATGCTTCTAATGCCGAAGTTATCAGTATATGATCTTTCCGGTGCACAAACCGGTGAAATAGAATTAAATGATTCCGTATTTGGCGCTGAGTTCAATGAAGCTGTAGTACATCAAGCAGTTGTAATGCAGCTGGCAAACCAACGTCAAGGAACTTCCGCTACTAAAACCCGTGCTATGGTACGCGGTGGCGGTCGTAAACCCTGGAAACAAAAAGGTACTGGCCGCGCTCGTTGCGGTTCCAACCGTTCTCCCGTATGGGTTGGCGGTGGTACCACTTTTGGTCCCCAACCCCGCAGCTATGCAAAGAAAATGCCTCGTAAAGCACGTCGCTTAGCTCTGTGCTGCGCACTGTCTGCTAAAGTAGCAGCTGGTGAACTGGTAGTTGTTGAAGGCCTGGCTTTTGACGCTCCGAAAACTAAACAAGTAGCTTCTCTGCTGAAAGCTTTTGAAGCTGTTGACACTAAAGCTCTGTTGATCACCGATGGTTCCAACGAAAACATTGCTCTTTCCGCACGTAACATGCCGAAAGTAACCACCATCACCAACATGGGTCTGAACTGCTTTGATATCCTGAACAGCAAAAAGGTATTCCTTGCTAAAGATGCTGTAGAAAAAATTGAGGAGGTGCTCGCATAATGGCTGCTAATCCTCGCGATATACTGATTCGTCCCATCATCACCGAAAAGACTTCTCAGATGATGCAGGAGAACAAATACACCTTCCAGGTTCCCCTGGATGCTAACAAAGTAGAGATTCGCCAAGCTGTAGAGGCGATTTTCAAAGTTAAAGTATTGAATGTAAATACCATCCGCGTACTGGGCAAAACCAAACGCATGGGTAAATATGTTGGCAAACGTTCCGATTATAAGAAAGCTATCGTGAAGCTTGCTGAAGGCAATACGATTCCCCTTTTCGAAGGAATGTAATTAACGTATAGGAGGTAAATTAAATGGCTATTAAAAGCTTTAATCCGTATTCTCCTTCCAGACGCTTTATTACTGTGTCTGCCTTCGAAGAGATTACGACTGACAAGCCTTACCGCCCGCTTGTTGAAAAACTTGGTAAACATGCAGGCCGTAATAATACCGGTAAAATGACTGTTCGTCATCAAGGCGGCGGTCATAAAAAACAATATCGTATCATTGATTTCAAGCGTACCAAAGACGGCATTCCGGCTAAGGTTGCTACCATTGAATACGATCCTAACCGTAACGCTCGTATCGCTCTGATCAACTATGCTGACGGCGAAAAACGTTACATCATCGCTCCGCTTGATTTGAAAGTTGGCGATATCGTAGTAAGCGGTCCTGACGCAGATATCAAAACCGGTAACTGCCTGCCGCTGAAAAACATTCCGCTTGGTACTACCGTACACAACGTGGAAATGAAAATTGGTAAAGGCGGCCAAATGGCTCGTAGTGCTGGTACCAGCGCTCAGCTGATGGCTAAAGAGGGCGACTACGCTCTGCTCCGTCTTCCTTCTGGCGAAATCCGTAAAGTACATATCAACTGCCGTGCAACCATCGGTCAAGTTGGTAACATTGATGCTGAAAACATCTGCATCGGTAAAGCTGGCCGCAGCCGTTGGCTGGGTATCCGTCCTGCTAACCGCGGCGTTGTTATGAATCCTAACGACCATCCGCATGGTGGTGGTGAAGGTCACTCCCCCGTTGGTCGTAAACGTCCTGTTACTCCTTGGGGTAAATGTGCATTCGGTACTCGTACTCGCAGAGAGAAGAAAGCTTCTACTAAGTTAATTCTGAAACGTAGAACTAAATAATAAAACAGGATAAGGAAAGGAGGCTAACCTAGTGTCCAGATCAGTTAAAAAAGGACCTTTTGTCCATGCAAGTCTTTTGAAAAAGATTGACGTGCTTAATGCCGCTAATGATAAAAAAGTTGTTAAGACTTGGTCTCGCAGCTCTACTATTATTCCGTCTTTCGTTGGTCACACCATTGCGGTTCATGACGGACGCAAACATGTTCCGGTATTCATTACCGAGGATATGGTAGGCCACAAATTAGGAGAATTCGCTCCTACTCGTACTTACAAAGGTCACGCAGATAAGAGCACCGGCTTAAAATAAGGGGAAAGGGGGACCAAACAATGGAAGCAAAGGCAATTGCAAAATATATCCGTATTGCGCCGCGCAAACTGCGCATCGTAATCAATCTCATCCGCGGCAAATCCGTTGGTGAAGCATTCGCGATCCTCAAATATACCCCGAAGGTTGGTTCTGAGGTAATCGAGAAAGTTCTGCGCAGTGCAGTAGCAAACGCAGAGCACAATTTTGACATGAACGTGGATAACCTGATCGTATCCTACTGTGCAGTAGATCAAGGTCCGACCATGAAACGTATTCATCCTCGTTCCCGTGGACAGGCTTTCAAAATTCTGAAACGTTCTAGCCACGTAACTGTAGCAGTTAAAGAAAAATAATATCCCGTCAGAAGGAGGGAAAAGATAGTGGGTCAAAAAGTTAATCCGCATGGTCTCCGTGTTGGCGTTATCAAAGGCTGGGATTCCAAATGGTACGCTGGCAAAGACTATGAGAAATTCTTGTTAGAAGACATTAAAATCCGTGAGTTCATCAAAGAAAAACTGTTCCTGTCCGGTATCTCTAAAGTAGAAATCGAACGCGCATCTAATAAAGCCCGCATTTCCATCCATACTGCAAAACCTGGTATGGTAATCGGTCGTCAAGGCAGCAACATCGAACTGCTGAAATCCGACCTGAAGAAAATGACTGAGAGCGCTATCGAAATCAACATCGTAGAAGTTAAAACCCCGGATATGGACGCAACCTTGGTTGCAGAGAACATTGCAGCACAGTTGGAACGCCGTATCGCTTTCCGTCGTGCTATGAAACAATGCGTTGGCCGTACCATGCGTATGGGTGCTAAAGGTATCAAAATTACCTGCGGCGGTCGTCTTGGCGGTGCTGAAATTGCACGCAGCGAATCCTATCGTGAAGGCAGCATTCCTCTGCACACCCTGCGTGCTGACATCGATTATGGCACTGCAGAAGCACATACCACTTATGGCCGTATCGGCATTAAGGTATGGATTTACAAAGGTGAAGTTCTTCCTGAAAGCAAAGAAGCAGCTAAAGTTGCTCCGGCAAAGGAGGCATAATCAGACATGTTATTACCGAAGAGAGTTAAACATCGTAAACAACATAGAGGTCGTATGACTGGCCGTGCTATGCGCGGTAATAGAATCGCTCATGGCGATTTCGGTCTGGTAGCATTGGAGCCCGCTTGGATTACCAACCGCCAGATTGAGGCAGCCCGTATCGCAATGACACGTTATATCAAACGTGGCGGTCAAGTTTGGATTCAAATTTTCCCGGATAAACCGATTACTGCAAAACCTGCTGAAACTCGTATGGGTTCTGGTAAAGGTTCTCCGGAGTACTGGGTAGCAGTAGTTAAACCTGGTCGCGTTCTGTTCGAAATGAACGGTGTTAGCGAAGAAGTTGCTAAAGAAGCAATGCGTCTTGCTAGCCACAAATTGCCTATCAAATGCAAATTTGTAACTCGCGCTCAACAGGAAGCTGAAGCTGCCGCACAAGAAAAGGGTGGTGAAGCTTAATGAAAACAACAGAAATTCGTGAATTGTCTGCTGCTGAGTTAGACACCAAGTTGGCAGATTTGAAAGAGGAACTCTTCAATCTGCGTTTTCAAATGGCAACCGGTCAATGTGAAAATCCGATGAAAATTCGTGACGTTAAGAAATCCATTGCCCGTATCAAAACAATCCAGCGTGAACGTGAGCTCAAGGCTTAACTGTTTTGAAGTATAACAAGGAGGAAACAGTCGTGACCGAAGAAAGAAACGCACGTGTTACCCGTATTGGTAAAGTTGTCAGCGATAAAATGCAGAAAACTGTCGTAGTTGCAGTAGAACGTTTCGTTCAGCATCCGCTGTACAAAAAAGGCGTACAACATACTATTAAATTTAAAGCTCATGATGAAAATAACGAAGCACATGTTGGCGACGTAGTTGAAATTATGCAAACTCGTCCGCTGTCTAAAGATAAATGCTGGCGCGTTATTGAAATCTTAGAGCGTGCTAAATAATTTTGCCGAAGAGTTAGTCCGGCAAGGGAGGGAAATCCATGATACAACAACAAACTATCCTTAATGTTGGTGACAACACTGGCGCTAAGAAGGTTATGTGTATCCGTGTATTAGGCGGTTCTTACCGTAAATATGCTAATATCGGTGACGTTATCGTATGTGCTGTTAAAGATGCATCACCCGGTGGCGTTGTAAAAAAAGGCGACGTAGTTAAAGCAGTTGTTGTTCGTTCCGTTAAAGGTGTTCGCCGTGCAGACGGTTCCTACATCCGTTTTGATGAGAACGCAGCAGTTGTAATTAAAGACGACAAGAGCCCGCGCGGCACTCGTATTTTTGGGCCTGTTGCCCGCGAACTTCGCGAAAAAGACTTCATGAAAATCATTTCTCTGGCACCGGAAGTGCTGTAAGAAATTAGATAACGCACTGTAAGGAGGTGTTCTTGACATGGCAAATGCTGTAAAGCTGCATGTTAAAAAAGGCGATACCGTTCTTGTACTGTCCGGTAAGGATAAAGGCAAGCAAGGTAAGATCGTTGAAGCTCTGCCTAAGAAAGCCAAAGTGGTTGTTGAAGGCGTGAATAAAGTAAAACGTCATACCAAACCGTCTCAGGCAAATCCTCAAGGCGGCATCATTACTAAAGAAGCTCCGCTCGCTTCTTCCAAAGTAATGCTGGTATGCCCGGTTTGCAAACAAGCTACCCGTATTAAAAAGACCGAAGTTGCCGGTGCTTTCGTAAGAACCTGCAAAAAATGCGGTGAAGTAATCGATAAATAATTTTCCGGGAAAGGAGGAAATAACTGAATGGCAAAGACCAGATTGCAAGAAAAATATTTGTCTGAAGTAGCTAAGGCTATGCATGACAAATTCCAATATAAAAACGTAATGGAAATCCCTAAAATTGAGAAAGTTGTAATCAACATGGGTGTTGGCGAGGCTGTAGGCAACAGCAAAGCTCTGGAAAGCGCAGTTGCTGATATGACTCAGATCGCAGGTCAAAAACCTGTTATCACCAAAGCTAAGAAATCCATCGCAGCTTTCAAAGTACGTCAAGGCATGCCTCTGGGTGCTAAAGTAACCCTGCGTGGCGACCGTATGTACTATTTCCTTGATAAACTGATGAATCTCGCTCTTCCGCGCGTACGTGACTTCCGTGGCGTAAATGCTTCCGCATTTGACGGCCGTGGCAACTACGCACTGGGTCTGAAAGAACAATTGATTTTCCCGGAAATCGAATATGATAAGATCGATAAAGTTCGTGGCATGGATATCATCATTGTGACTACCGCTAAGACAGACGAGGAAGCTAGAGAGCTGCTCAAACTCCTCGGAATGCCGTTCGGCGCATAAGTGAGGAGGGAACACATTGGCTAAAAAAGCCCTGATCGAAAAATGGAAAGGCGAACCGAAATTCGAAGTTCGTCATTATAACCGCTGCAAAGTTTGCGGCAGACCTCATGGCTATATGCGTAAATTTGGCCTCTGCCGTATCTGCTTCCGTGAATATGCTTATAAAGGAGCTATTCCGGGCGTAACCAAAGCAAGCTGGTAAGACAGACAACAAGGAAGGAGGGTATTTAAGTATGGTAATGACTGACCCGATTGCTGATATGCTTACCCGTATTCGTAACGCAAATTCAGTTCATCATGATAAAGTTGAAATCCCCGGCAGCAAGATTAAGCTGGCTATTGCTGAAATCCTGAAAGCCGAAGGTTTCATTAAAGATTTCGAAGTTATTGCTGACAGCAAACAAAATGTTATCCGCGTCAGCCTGAAATACGGTGCTAATAAAGAGAAGGTTATCTCCGGTATTAAACGTATTTCCAAACCTGGTCTGAGAGTTTACTCCCAAAAAGACCAACTGCCTAGAGTCCTCGGAGGTCTGGGTATTGCATTAATTTCTACTTCCCAAGGCTTGATGACCGACAAAGCTGCTCGTAAAGCAGGCTTGGGCGGCGAAGTTCTTGCATACGTATGGTAATACTAAAAAGATAGGAGGTGCTCGTACGTGTCTAGAATTGGTAAGATGCCAATTACTGTTCCCGCTGGTGTAACAGTTACTATTGAAGATAATCACGTGACCGTTAAAGGTCCTAAAGGCGAATTAGCTCGCCAAATCAATAAAAACATGAAGCTGACCATGGACAATGGTGTAATCACCGTTGAACGTCCGGACGATGAAAAAGAAAGCCGTTCTCTGCATGGTCTGTCCCGCACCCTGATCAACAACATGATCATCGGTGTAACCCAAGGCTTCAGCAAAACTCTGGAAATTAATGGTGTTGGTTACCGTGCTGCTAAGCAAGGCCAAAACATTAACTTCACTCTGGGTTTCTCTCACCCGGTTGTAAAAGAGCCGCCTGCAGGTATTACTTTTGAAGTTCCCGCTCCGAACAAGATCGTTGTTAGCGGTGCTGATAAAGAAGTTGTAGGTGCAGTTGCTGCAGATATCCGTACTTTGCGTCCGCCTGAACCTTACAAAGGTAAAGGTATCCGTTACGAAGGCGAACATGTTCGTCGTAAGATTGGTAAAGCCGGCGCTAAAGGCAAGAAATAATTTCTAAAAGAAGGGAGTGAAACTCTTGCTTAACAGAGTTGATAAAAACGAGAAACGTCAAAAACGTCATCTCCGTTCTCGTAGATATATTATCGGTACTGCTGAAAAACCTCGTCTGAACGTATACCGTTCCCTGTCCAACATTTATGCACAGGTTATTAACGATGAGACCGGCGAAACTATCGCTGCTGCCAGCACCGTTGAAAAAGATCTGAAAGAAAACTACGGCGGCAACATTGAGGCTGCTAAAGCTGTAGGCAAAGCAATCGCTGAAAAAGCGCTGGCTAAGGGTGTAAAAGAAGTTGTATTCGATCGTGGTGGCTATCTGTACCACGGCCGTGTAGCTGCCCTGGCTGAAGCTGCTCGCGAAGCTGGCCTGGTATTCTAAGAGAAGGAGGAAATAAAGTGGCGAACTTCGAAAATAAAGAAAACGAATTACAAGAAAAAGTCGTTTTCATCAACCGTGTTGCTAAGGTTGTTAAAGGCGGACGTCGTTTCTCCTTCGCTGCACTTGTTGTTGTAGGTGATGAAAATGGTCATGTAGGCATGGGCCTGGGTAAAGCTGCAGAGGTTCCTGAAGCTATTCGTAAAGGCGTTGAAGACGCTAAGAAAAACCTGGTTACTGTACCGCTGGTTGGTACTACCATTCCTCATGAAAACATCGGTGTATTCGGCGCAGGCCGCGTATTCCTGAAACCGGCTGCAGAAGGTACCGGCGTTATCGCTGGCGGCCCTGTACGTGCCGTACTGGAACTGGCTGGCGTTCGTGATATTCTTACTAAATCTCAAGGCTCTTCCAACCCGAACAACATGGTTCGTGCAACCATTGAAGGTCTGAAATCCTTGAAGAGTGCTGAAGCTGTTGCAGCTCTGCGTGGTAAAACCGTAGAAGAATTGTTGGGCTAAGGAGGACTTTGTCATGGCACAAATTAAAATCACCCTGACCCGCAGCCTGATCGGTTACCCCAAAGATCAGCGTGCAACCGTTAAAGCTCTGGGCTTAGGTAAAATCAATACTAGCGTTGTTAAAGAAGATACTCCGACTATTCGCGGCATGGTTCACAAGGTTGAACATCTCGTGAAGGTTGAAGAAGCGTAAGACAAGGAGGTGTACTGAAGATGAATTTACATGAATTGTCTCCCGCTCCGGGATCTAAACGTGTAGCAGTTCGCGTAGGTCGTGGCCTGGGCAGTGGCTTGGGCAAGACTTCCGGTAAAGGCCAGAAAGGTCAGAAATCCCGTTCCGGCGGTGTTAAGCGCCCTGGATTTGAAGGTGGTCAAAGACCTCTGTACCTGCGTCTTCCTAAACGCGGTTTCTACAATAAATTTGGTAAAGATTATGTTGAAATCAACGTTTCCGTACTCAATCGTTTTGAGGACGGCACCGTTGTTGAACCTGTAATGCTTATTGAAGAAGGTGTTGTTAAGAATATTCGCGACGGCATCCGTATTCTTGGCAATGGCGAATTAACCAAAAAGCTTACTGTACAAGCTATGGGCTTCAGCAAATCCGCTGAAGAGAAAATCGTTGCAGCTGGCGGTAAGATTGAGGTGATCTAAAGTGTTAGCAGCCCTTGCAAACATATTTAGAATAACAGAACTCAGGCAAAAAGTTTTATTTACTCTCGCCATGTTCATCGTATTCAGGGCTGGAACACATATACCTGTTCCTGGCGTAAACGCTTCTGTCATTGAACAGCTTTTCCGCAGCGGTAATCTCTTCGGACTGCTTGATATGTTCAGTGGCGGCGCCTTGAGCAAATTCTCCATTTTTGCTATGAGTATTACCCCATATATCAATGCTTCAATTATTTTACAGTTATTGAAGGTAGTTGTACCGACCTTGGAACAATGGTCCAAGGAAGGTGAGGAAGGCTTCAAGAAAACGACAAAGCTTACACGTATGCTGACGGTGGCTTTGGCGTTTATCCAAGCCTGCGGTATGGCCTACGGCCTGAAGATGGCGATTAATAACCCCGGGATTTTCTCAATCCTGCTTATTGCTCTCACACTTACTGCAGGAACCGTTTTCCTTATGTGGATAGGCGAGCAGATTACAGCTCGCGGTGTCGGCAATGGTATTTCCCTGATAATCTTTGCCGGTATCGTATCCAGACTTCCGGATGGACTTAAAGTAATTTTCCAATATCTGCAGGCTGGCACGGTAAGCTTATTGAACGTTATTTTGTTCGCGGCTATAGCCCTGGCGATGGTAGTTTTCGTAATTATCATTTCTGAGGGTATTCGCAAAATCCCCGTTCAGTATGCTAAGCGTGTAGTAGGCAAAAAGGCTTATGGCGGTCATACAAGCTATATCCCTCTGAAGGTCAACCAGGCAGGCGTTATTCCGATCATCTTCGCTTCTTCGGTGTTGATGTTCCCTGTAACAATTGCTCAGTTCGTTGATGTTCCCTGGGTTAAAGCAATGGGTAAGCTCTTTCAGTGGGGCAGCCCGCTGCAGACCACATTATATGTTCTGATGATTTTGTTCTTCACTTACTTCTATACAGCAGTAAGCCTGAACATCGGAGATCTTTCCGATAATATCAAAAAGAACGGTGGCTTTATTCCCGGTTTAAGACCCGGTAATCCTACTACAGAATATCTTGACAAGGTAATGTCCAGAATAACTTTGGCCGGTGCGATTTTCCTCTCATTAATTGCGCTGATGCCTCATGTTATCGGATGGGTAACCCGCATTGAAGGTGTGTACTTCGGCGGTACCGCTTTGTTGATCGTTGTTGGTGTTGCATTACAAACTATGAAGCAAATAGAGTCCATGGTCCTGATGCGTCATTATCATGGCTTTATGAAATAGGAGGAGTTCAGAATGTACATTCTTTTAATGGGACCTCCGGGTGCTGGTAAAGGCACTCAAGCAGAAAAACTCATTGATGAATTTAAAATCCCTCATATCTCCACAGGAGACATGTTCCGTGCAGCAGTAAGCGCAGGCACAGAACTTGGTAAAGAGGCAAAAAAATACATGGACGCTGGCGGACTTGTCCCCGACGTCGTAACCATCGGCATTGTTCGTGAAGGCTTGTCCAAACCCGAATGTGCAAATGGTTTCATCTTAGATGGCTTCCCGAGAACTGAGGAGCAAGCAGTTGCTCTCGACGGAATCCTCAAAGACCTGGGCATTAAATTGACCGGTGTTGTTAATATCTCTGTTCCTGACTCCGAGCTGGTTGCGCGTGTAGTTGGCCGCCGTATCTGCAAAGCTTGCGGTGCTACCTATCATGTAAGCTTTAACCCCAGCAAGGTAGAAAATGTTTGTGACAAATGCGGCGGCAACCTTTATCAACGTAACGACGATAAAGAAGAAACCGTTGTAAATCGTCTGCATGCATATCATGAACAAACAGAACCGTTAATTGAGTACTACAAAAAACAAGGCCTGTACAAAGAAATCGATGGCTTGCAGCCTATCGATAAAGTGTATGCCGACGTTAAAGTTAGTCTCGGATGTAGCAAATAAGGAGGTACAACAGTGTCCAAACAGGATGTTATTGAGGTTGAAGGTACAATCTTAGAAGCACTTCCCAATGCTATGTTCCAAGTTCAACTGGTTAACGGCCATACAATTTTAGCACATATATCCGGTAAGATTCGTATGAACTTCATCAAGATTTTGCCTGGTGATAAGGTTACCGTGGAGCTTACTCCGTACGACCTCAATCGTGGAAGAATTACTTATCGGTATAAATAATCCAACAGGCAAAGAGGAGGTTTAAATTATGAAAGTAAGACCGTCTGTTAAGCCAATATGTGAAAAATGCAAAGTCATTAAACGTAAAGGCCATGTAATGGTAATTTGCGAAAACCCGAAACATAAACAAAAACAAGGATAAGAAGGAGGTGCACATTAATGGCACGTATTTCTGGTGTCGATTTACCGAGAGATAAACGTATTGAGTATGCTCTGCCGTACATCTACGGCATCGGCCTGACTCTCTCTCGTGAAATTTTAGCTAAAACCGGTATTAACCCGGACACTCGCGTTCGCGACCTGACTGAAGAAGAAGTTGCTAAGATCCGTGAAACTCTGGATCAGGACTATAAAGTTGAAGGTGACCTCCGCCGTGAGGAATCCCTGAACATTAAACGTCTGATTGAAATTGGCAGCTATCGTGGCAGAAGACATCGTATGGGTCTGCCTGTTCGTGGTCAAAACACTAAAAACAATGCCCGCACTCGTAAAGGTCCGAAACGTACTATTGCAGGCAAGAAGAAATAATTAGCGAGGGAGGGATAAACCAGTGGCTGGCAAGAAAGTTGTTCGCAACAAGAAAAAAGTTAGCAAAAACGTAATCAACGGTGTAGCACATATCCGCTCCACCTTCAATAATACTATCGTTACCATCGCTGATACCGAAGGTAATGTTCTGAGCTGGGCCTCCGCAGGCGGCCTCGGTTTCCGTGGCAGCCGTAAGAGCACTCCGTTTGCTGCACAAATGGCTGCTGAAGAAGCAACCAAAGCTGCTATGGAGCATGGCTTGAAACAAGTAGAAGTATATGTAAAAGGTCCTGGCGCTGGCCGTGAAGCAGCAATTCGTGCACTTCAGGCTGCAGGTCTGGAAGTTAACTCTATTAAAGACGTTACTCCGATCCCGCATAACGGCTGCCGTCCGCCGAAACGTAGAAGAGTATAATTGGGGGTGTAAATAGATGGCAATTGATAGAACTCCTGTCCTGAAAAGATGCAGATCTTTGGGCTTAGCTCCCGCATTCATGGGCATTAGCAAGGAATCTAAACGCCAAGTTCGCCGCCAAAACAGAAAAAAGAGCGAATATGGCATTCAGTTAACTGAAAAACAAAAAGCTAAATTTATCTATGGCGTACTGGAAAAACAATTCCGTGGCTACTATGATAAAGCTAAAAAGATGGAAGGCATCACCGGTGAAAACCTGCTGATCCTCCTCGAAAGAAGAATCGACAACGTGGTTTTCCGCCTCGGCTTGGCTAACACCCGCCGTCAGGCTCGCCAAATCGTAAGACATGGCCACATTGCTGTTAACGGCAAACGTCTGGACATTCCTTCCGCATTGGTAAGAGTTGGCGATGTTGTAACCGTTATGGAAAACAGCCGTGCTAAAGAATACTTCAAAGGCATGGACGAAACTCTGGCTACCAAAGCAGTTCCGGCTTGGCTGGTACTGGACGCTGCTAACGTTAGCGGTAAGGTAGACCGTTTCCCGACTCGTGAGGAAATTGATGTTCCTATTGAAGAGCACTTCATCGTAGAGTTGTACTCCAAATAATTAGTGAATATCTTGTGCCACCCACTTATGAGACGTATTGTGGTAATACGCGATAGAAGGAGGCTTTCCGAATGATTGAAATTGAAAAACCTAAGATGGTTACATCTGATGTCAGCGAAGATGGTCGTTATGGCAAATTCGTTTGGGAGCCGCTCGAGAGAGGCTACGGCATCACGCTGGGCAACAGCCTGCGTCGTGTGCTGCTGTCCTCCCTGCCGGGTGCTGCAGTAACCTACGTCAAGATTGACGGTGTTCTGCATGAGTTTGCTACCATTCCTGGTGTTCGTGAGGATGTTGCTGATATCATCCTGAACATTAAGGCTTTGTGCCTTAAAATGGAAGGTGAAGGGGAAAAGATTCTGCGTATCGAATGTTCCGGTGAACAGGAAGTTACTGCTGCAAATATCATTGCTGATAGCGATGTTGAAATTCTGAACCCTGAGCTGCATATTGCGACTTTAGATAAAGACGCAGTTTTCAATATGGAAATCCATATTGATAAAGGCCGTGGCTATGTACCTGCGGACAAAAATAAACAGCCTGATCAGCCTATCGGCGTTATTCCGGTAGACTCCATTTACTCTCCGATTACCAGAGTAAAATTTGCTGTTAACGATACCCGCGTAGGTAATGTTACCAACTATGACAAGCTTACTTTGGAAGTTTGGACAGATGGCAGCATAAAGCCTGATGAAGCTGTTGACATGGCTTCCACCATCCTGATTGACTATCTCAAGCTTTTCCAGACCAGTGATGGCAAAGGTTCTGTAATCACTGTAGCTGGCGGTTCTGAGCCTGAAGCTCCCGAACCGAGCAAGCAAGAGGGTCAAAACACAATGTCTATCGACGATTTGGATTTGTCCGTCCGCAGCAATAACTGCCTGAGACGTGCAGGTATCAATACTGTCGAAGAATTGATCCAGAAAACAGAAGCTGATATGATTAAAGTTCGTAACTTGGGTAGTAAATCTCTGGAAGAGATTAAAAAGAAACTTGAGGATATGGGCTTGCATTTTCGTAAAAACGATGAAGAATAATTAAGGGGGTCAGAAGTACATGGCATACAGAAAACTGGGTCGTAACTCCAGCAACCGTAAGGCTCTGTTTCGCAGCATTTTAACTTCCTTCTTCAAATATGGTAAGATCGAAACCACCGTTACCAAAGCTAAAGAAGTTGCTAAGCATTCCGCTCAACTGATTACTTTGGCAAAACGCAATGACCTGCATGCTCGTCGTCAGGTTATGGCAGTTCTGGTTGACGAAACCATTACCAAAAAACTGTTTGAAGAAATTGCTCCGAAATATGAAGGCAGACAAGGCGGCTTTACTCGCATTTACAGAGTAGGTCCTCGCCGTGGCGATGCAGCTGAAATGGCTATCATCGAACTCATCTAATTTAGAGCTGTAAAAAGCAGGAACTTCGGTTCCTGCTTTTTTTGCGTTCCGGGGATTGTATGTGTATAATAATGTTATGCTAATCCTATTTCCAGATATATGATCCGAAAATACTATAGCTTTAGCATGATACAAACTATCATTATTCCAAGAGGAGGAAGATATAATGCGTTTTTATACAGTAGAGATAGCGGGACGTGAGGAAATTCTTGTTGGCTTTCGTGAGAATGAAGCAGTTTACAGACTGAATTTATTGGCAAGACTTGTGCCGGAACTGGCAGTTGCGGATATGAATGAATTGATATGCCGTTATACGCCTGAGGTGAAGGCAAAGCTGGAGCGTCTGGCTGATAATGATGATGTTCTGCAGGGCGCTGCAGTAAAGCTTGCGGAAGTAAAGCTGTTGGCACCTATCGTTCATCCGCGTCAGGATGTAGTCTGCCTCGGTATTAATTATGATGCACATGCTCAGGAAGCAGGACGTTTTTCCAGCGAAGCCTTCGGTGGTGAACGTCCCTACACAATTTACTTTTCCAAGCGTGTTAACAGAGCAACCGCAAGCGGCGAGAGTGTTCCTCGTTATGAAGGCTTAGTAGACAGCCTTGACTATGAGGCAGAGTTGGGAGTGATTTTAGCTAAAGATGCTAAAGATGTAAGCAAAGAAAACGCAGGAGCTTATATTTTCGGTTATACAATTATCAATGATATCAGCGCGCGTAATCTGCAGACGCGTCATAAGCAATGGTATCTGGGAAAAAGCCTTGACGGTTTTACACCTATGGGACCGTGTATTGTTACAGCGGATGAAATCGGCGATGAGCAGGCTCTTGATATCAGCTGTACGGTTAACGGAGAGCTGCGCCAGAGCAGTAATACCCGTTACATGATTCAGACTGTCTGTGGGGCCATTGCAGAGCTGTCAGAGGGCATGACATTAGCTGCAGGTACAATTATTGCTACTGGTACTCCGGCAGGTGTCGGTATGGGTATGAAACCGCCGACATTCTTGCAGCATGGCGATAAAATCATTTGCTCTATCGAAAAAATCGGCTCTTTAGAGAATGTTATCGATTAAAAATTGCTAAACGGTGTTGCTTTAATAAAAATACTTGTGTTTTTAGTGCTGATGGCATAAAATAAACATATAGACCATACTAAATTTAAAGGAGGCTGCAAAATGGGTAAATTCGTAATTTCTCAGGCAAAAAATGGCGTTAAATTTAATTTAAAAGCTGCAAATGGTGAAGTCATTGCCAGCTCCCAGGTTTATAAGGATGAGAAGTACTGTCGTAAAGGTATTGCCAGTGTTATCAATAATGCTCCTGTTGCTCCGATAGAGGACCAGACGGCAGAAGGCTTTACCCCTTGTAAGCATCCAAAATTTGAGGTTTATAAAGACAAGGCCGGAGAATTCCGCTTCCGTCTGAAGGCAACAAACGGACAGATTATTGCTACCGGTGAAGGCTACAAGGCAATGGCAGGCTGCAAACGCGGCATTGAGTCCATTAAGAAAAATGTTGTTGATGCCAAAATAATTGTTGAAGCACCTAAAGAAGAAAAAGCTGAATAATGCCAATCAAAAGGACCACTACGCTATAAACACGCAGTGGTCCTATTTTTTGTAACACAACAGATTATATTAGTCTGCTGTGTATTTTTTTTGGAAAGCTTTATCCGGAAGAAGTTATTTTCCCCGCAGCTCCAATACAACCATTTCCGGAGCAACCTCTGTACGAACCGGAGGTCCCCAAAAGCCGTAGCCGTTATTGGTGATTGCGGTCAGATTACCAAAGTTTGTACGTCCATAATCCAACTTGTACATTTTTTTCGTTACCAGACGGTTGGGAAAAAGCTGGCCTGTATGCGTATGACCAGCCAGATAAAGATCATAGCCCGCATCTGCAGCGGCATCCATACGGCGAGGCTGATGATCGAGCAGAATACTGTAGTAGTCTTTATTTTGGGAGGAAAGATTTATAAGCTGGCTGTTGGTACGGTTTTTGCTGTAATCATCTATACCGGTTATTTTGATTTTGTTGTCGATAATGGTATCGGTATTGCGCAGGATGTAAAAGCCCTTGTCTGTGAGCATTTGTTGCCAGCGCAATGGTTCATCAAGATAATCATGGTTGCCGAAGGCCATGTAGACAGGCGCTTTGATTTGCGCCAGAGCAGAAAGCGTATCCTCCTCTTCTACATAAAAAATGCGCTCATCAAGCATATCGCCGCTGACTACAGCAAAGTCCGGCTTTTGCTCGTTGATGCGTGCTGCCAGACGTTCTGCGTAGTCATGGCCGAGTATTCTTCCCATATGCAGGTCGGTGAGAAAGACAATTTTATAATGAGCATTCTGCGGCAGCTTTTCTGTTACTAGCGCTTCTGTGCGTACTGTCGGGTGAAAGGCGCGCCAGCTGCCCCAGGTAATGAAGCAGCAGATAAAGGCAAGGGCGATGATACTGATTTTTGCTGAAGGCAGCTGCCAACCGCCCAGCTTACTGATAAGCAGGCAGAGAAGATGAATGATGGCCAACAGAAGTGTGTAGTAGCAAAAAGCAATCCAAAGTCCTTCTATCCACGCAGTGAGCTTGAGCAGAAAATGAGGCGTTCCCTGCGGCAGAATGACACTGATAGCTGTGCCGAGTGCCATCAGCAGATATATAAGCCCGAAGGTCAGTGTGCGGCCGAAGGGCAGATAATGGCGATAATACATATAACCGATGATACTCATGAGAGCATCAATCGTACCGACGAAAAGAAAATACGCATATTATTCATTAAGGCTCCTTTATATAATTCTTGCTTACATTATACATGTTAGAGTGTACTTTAAGTCAAGTGCTGCGCTAAAGAAAAAGGACTGCCGAGTGCGGCAGTCCGTGAGGTATAACATTATTTGTTCGGGATATCACCGACGCCGTTTAAGATGATAGACGGACGGTAGGAGAATTCCTTAATATTTTCCAACGTACTTACGCCGCTCAGAACAAGAGCTGTCATCAGACCGCTTTCCATACCGGCAACGATATCTGTATCCATACGGTCGCCAATCATAGCAGCATCCTCTGAATGAACATCCAGCAGACGCAAGCCTGTGCGCATCATCAAGGGGTTAGGTTTGCCGACAAAGTAAGCCTTTTTGCCGGTAGCAAGCTCAATAGGTGCGACCAGTGCGCGGCAGGCGGGGATGATACCGAAATCAGAGGGACCGGTAAGGTCGCTGTTTGTTGCAATCAGGCGTGCTCCTTGGTTAATCAGGCTTACTGCCTTGAGAATCATATTATAATTATAAGAATTTGTTTCGCCGACTACAACGTAATCGGGATTAACATCATTCATTGTGATGCCGGTATCATAAAGCGCATTGACAAGACCGGGGCCGCCGATAACGTAGGCACTGCAGCCGGGGGCTTGCGAATGGATAAATTTGGCAGTGGCGAGAGCACTGGTATAGAAATGACTTTCGTCAACCTCCAGTCCCAGACGTAAAAGCTTTTGCTGCAGTTCTTTGGGACTGCGTTCGCTGGCGTTAGTCAAAAACAAAAAGCTCTTTTTTTCTTCATAGAGCCAGTTTACGAATTCTCTTACTCCTGGCAACAGGTTATTTCCGTGGTAGATAACACCATCCATATCGCAGATAAAGCCTTCTTTTGCGCGAAGCTGTGTTAATAATAATTCATATTTTTCGTTGCTGTCCATAATTTTTACTTCCTTTACTGTTTTAGACACTTATATTATGCAAGAAAAAAATATCTTTTGCAAGAGCTTAACGGGGCAGCAGAAGCCGTAATTAGTTAACAGTTTGTAAAATATTATTCTTTTAAGCGTAGTTTTATCGCTAAATGTTAAAAGAATTCTGAAGATAGACCAACATCCTAGTTAAAGGTTGACATATTAGAAAGATAGTGGTAAAATGAAACATTTTTGACAATAAAGAAGGGGCGTGCTACAATGTATTTATCAAGATTATAATTTTAGGAGGGTTGAAGATGTTTGCGATGGGTGACAGAGTGGTATATCCGCTTCATGGTGGAGCTATTATCAAGGATATAGAAGCACATATACAGGATGGCGAGACTGTGAAGTATTACATTTTACAAATGCTTTTTGACAATATGACAGTGTCGGTACCGGTAGAAAACGCCGAAAAATTAGGTTTACGTTATATTGGCGATGATGAAACTCTGGCAATAATTCAGAATACGCTGCATGAAGTACCGGATGTACAGACAGTGAAGGCGATTTCCTGGAATCGGCGCTTTCAGTTGTATATGCAGAAGATAAAAAGCGGCAGTGTTGCTGAGGTCGCAAGAATCTTTAAAATACTGACTATTTTAGAACGCAGGAAAAAAATTTCCGTAGGTGAGCGCAGATTGCTGCACAGTACGAAGCAGATTTTGCAAAGTGAAATAATGCTGATTAAGGATGTGGACGCAGAGAAAGCGGGCAACTGGTTAGAGCGTTGCTGTAATTAGGCAGAATATAAAGACCGTTTTAAGGCTGTTGAGTTAGAAACTGCTTTAAAACGGTTTTTTTGCAAAATTTTTAGGCCTTTTTTTCATTAATGTCATATTTAAAAAAGTTATTTACTTGTTTTTTGCGGATTATAGCTGTATTATATAATTGATATAATAGTAGGATGAAATACTATGTATCAGAAATTCAGAGAAAGGAGGAATTGAAATGCTGAGAAAAATTATTAGCCTGAGCATATCGTTAATTATTATTGTAACCGGACTCATACTAACAAATTTATCTTTACCGTTTTTATCAAATTACTTGGGCTATGATTTACACGGCAATGGCTTAATGGGAATTACCTTTGCTACCATGATACTGACCTTACCAGGTCTTTTTATATCTTCTTGGCTTGGCTTAGTATTGGCACCGTTTATTACAAAATGGCTGTTCAATTACGCTGAACGTCTGACGGTTTCTCTCTCCGGCGTACCTACCAGTGATATTCTGGTAATGATTTTCGGTATCGGCATCGGTCTGATTTTAGCAAATCTGATAGGCAGTCCTTTTTCCAGACTGCCGGTTATCGGACCGTTTATTCCCATCGTACTAAGCCTTGTACTTTCAGTTGTCGGTGCTAAGCTGGCTTTGCGTAAGCATAATGATATTGTGGAGTTTTTTAACCGCATTCCTACGCGTAAGCCCGTAAAGCCTGTCGATGAAACAAAGAGCGTATTGGAGGGCCCTTTGGGGGACCGTCTTTACAGCAGCAACAAATTGCTTGATACCAGCGTCATTATTGACGGACGTGTTATGGATATTATGGCTGCAGGCTTTTTGGACGGTCAGCTGGTAGTGCCGAATTTTGTGTTGGAGGAGCTGCAGAAGCTGGCGGATTCTTCGGATAATATGAAGCGTGCTAAAGGCCGTCGCGGTCTGGACCTAGTGCATGATTTGCAGATAAGCTACAAGGGCCGTATTCTGGTCATAGATAACGATTACGATGATCTGGAAGGCGTGGATGCTAAGCTTGTACGTTTGGCAAGACAGGCTAACGCTGACATTATTACCAATGATTATAACCTGAATAAGGTTGCAGGTATTCAGGGCGTTAAGGTGTTGAATATCAATGAGCTGGCGAACGCTATTAAACCGTTAGTTGTTGCAGGTGAGGAAATGAACGTATTCCTGGTTAAGGAAGGCAAGGAGCAGGGACAGGCTGTTGCTTATCTTGATGACGGTACTATGATCGTTGTAGAAAACGGACGTCACTTCATCGGCCACAGCGCAATTGTTGTTGTAACCAGTGTGCTGCAGACATCTGCCGGAAGAATGATTTTCGCAAAAACAAAATAGGAGCTTTGAGATGGGCAAGGATGAACTTATTGTAATTGTTCCGGCCGCAGGCGCCGGTAAGCGTCTGGGGCTGGGGATTAATAAGGCCTTTGCTATGCTGAACGGTGCACCTCTTCTGGTGCACTGTCTGCATATGCTGGAGGCAACAGGTCTGGTTAAGCGTGCCGTTGTCGTGCTGGCGCCGCAGGAGGTTGCCGAGGGACGTGAGCTTTTGGCAGGTTATCAGAAGGATTATTTTCCGACGCTGCCTTTTTGCGTAGCAGCAGGCGGCAAGGAGCGTCAGGACAGTGTTGCCAATGCGTTGGCCGCAGTAGAGGAAACAGATTGCTATATCGCTGTACACGATGGCGCGCGTCCCTTTGCGGGACGCGCTGTTTTTGAACGCACATTGGCTGCCGCTAAGGTGCATGGTGCCGCAATTGCTGCCGTTCCGGTGAAGGATACCATCAAGGTTGTCGGCACCGACGGTATTGTAACTGCTACGCCTGAGCGCAGTATGCTGATGGCAGTACAGACACCGCAGATTTTTACCGCAGAACTGCTGAAGCAGGCTTACGCGCAGCTGGCGGCACATCCTGCTGCTGTTACCGACGATGCTTCGGTAGTAGAGCTGATGGACCATAAGGTAGCGACAGCGTTAGGACGCTACGAAAATATTAAAATTACTACGCCGGAGGATTTGCTTTTTGCAGAAAATCTGCTGGCGCAACAGGAGCAGGAAGATGGAAAATAAAATTGTAATGCCGCAATTTCGCATCGGCTGCGGCTATGATGTACATAAGCTGGCAGAAGAGCGCAAATTAATTATCTGTGGTGTTGAGGTTCCATATGAAAAAGGTCTTTTGGGACACAGTGATGCAGATGTAGCTTTGCATGCGCTGATGGATGCGCTTTTGGGCGCTGCGGCCATGGGCGATATCGGCAAGCACTTCCCTGATACGGATGAACGCTTTAAGGGAGCGGACAGCATGCAGCTGACGCTGCATGTCAAAAAGCTCTTGCAGGAGGAAGGCTGGCAGGTTAATAACGTGGATGTGACTATTATTGCCCAACGCCCGAAGCTGGCAGGCTATATTGCCGCAATGCGTACTAATGTTGCCAAGGTCTTGGATGTTGCTGAGTCCGTAGTAAATATTAAGGCGACAACAACAGAAAAGCTCGGTTTTACAGGAAGAGGCGAAGGTATTGCCGCTGAAGCTGTGGCGAGCATTGTTAAGATGTGATATAATAATTAGACTGATAAGTGTAATCTGTTTGGATATACTGGCGGAAGAAAATTTATTTTAGCCGGAGCCGGAGTGATTGTGCTTTTTTGGTAAATCTAATGTTAATAGATAAATTTGGAGGGATATATCAATGTGTAATGATGAAGTTAGAGTAAGATTTGCGCCGAGCCCGACCGGCCCGTTCCATATCGGTGGTGCGCGCAGTGCGCTGTTCAACTATCTGCTGGCTCGTAAAACCGGCGGCAAGCTGATTCTGCGTATCGAGGATACCGACCGTGAGCGTTCTACCCCGGAATCCGAGGAAAATATCAAGGCTGCTTTGAAGTGGCTGGGTATGGACTGGGATGAGGGCGTTGATGTTGGCGGCCCGAACGGACCGTATCATCAGATGGAACGTCTTGATATCTACAAAAAATATACTGACAAGCTGTTGGCTGAAGGCAAGGCTTACTATTGCTACTGCACCGATGAGGAGCTGGAGGAAGAACGCCAGAGCCTGATCAAAGAAGGCAAAATGCCGCGTTATATGGGCAAATGCCGTCATCTGACCGAAGAGCAGATTGCTCAGTTTAAAGCTGAAGGCCGCAAACCGACCGTTCGCTTCCGCGTTCCTGCCGACCAGCAGATTCTCGTTCGCGACATGGTTCGTGGCGATGTAGTTTTTGATTCCAATAATATCGGTGATTTCGTTATCGTTAAATCCGACGGTATTCCGACCTATAACTATGCTGTAGTTATCGATGATGCGCTGATGCACATTACTCATGTAATCCGCGCTGAAGAGCATCTGTCCAACACTCCGCGTCAATGCCTTGTTTATGATGCACTGGGCTTCAAACAACCGACCTTCGGTCACATTTCCCTGATTCTGGGCAAGGACCACACCAAAATGAGCAAGCGTCATGGCGCTACCAGTGTTGACCAATATCGTCAGCTGGGTTACCTGCCGGAAGCTATCAACAACTTCCTGGCACTTTTGGGATGGGCTCCGAACAGCGAGCAGGAAATCTTCAGCATGGACGAGCTGATTCACGAATTCAGCATGGACCGTGTTGCCAAGAACCCTGCTGTTTTCGATATCGACAAGCTGAACTGGATTAACCAGCACTATATGCGTCAGCTGGATGCGGAAGCATTCTTTGAAGCTGCTAAACCGCACATGATTGCTGCAGGCTACATGACCGGCGAAGAAGAAGGCGAGAAGCTGGCTTGGCTGAAACGCGTTGTAGCAACCGCACAGGAGCACATTTCCTATGCTGCCCAAATTCCTGAATGCGTAGAAATGTACTTCAATGATGAATTCAATTTTGAAAACGAGGAAGCAGAAGCAGTTCTGAAGGCTGAAACTGTACCGACCGTTATCAATATGCTGCTGGAAGAGCTGCCGAAGGTAGAAAACCTGGACAATGCTACAGTTAAAGCTCTGTTCAAGCAGATTCAGAAAGCAACTAAGCTGAAGGGCAAGGATGTGTTCATGCCGATTCGTGTCGCTCTGACCGGTAATCAGCATGGTCCTGAGCTGGCAGCAATGGTTCCGCTGCTGGGCGTTGAGCGTACTGCAAAACGCATTAAATCCAGCTTGGCAAAAGCAGGCGTAACTCTTTGATTGATGACTGACGATAAGGCTTCAACTGCTTCGTAACGGCGTTGCTTGCATCCAAGGCCTTCTCGTCGCTCAGAGAATTTTTGCAAAGGAATAGTTATTATGAGCATTAAAGTATATAACACCTTAACCAAACAAAAAGAAGAATTCGTACCTATTCATCCGGGCAAAGCCAACATCTATGTTTGCGGTGTTACTCCGTACAACCATCCGCATGTTGGTAATGCGCGTCCGTTCGTAACCTGGGACGTTATCCGCCGCTTTCTGGAGCATGAAGGCTATGACGTAACCCATGTACAAAACTTTACCGATGTTGATGACAAGATTATCAACACTGCCAATAAAGAGGGCGTACAATGGTATGATATCTGCAACCGCTATATTGACTCCTACTTTGAAGTAATGGATAAACTCAATGTGCGCCGTGCGCATGTTTATCCGCGTGTATCCGAGCATATCGATGATATCATCAAAACTGTACAATGCCTGATTGACAATGGCTATGGCTATGTTGTTGACGGCGATGTTTTCTACAGTGTAGAAAAGTTTAAATACTATGGTCAGCTTTCCGGCCGTAACATTGAGGATATGATGGCCGGCGCGCGTGTAGACGTTGATGACCGCAAGCATAATCCGATGGATTTTGCGCTGTGGAAATCCGCTAAACCGGGCGAGCCTGCTTGGGAGAGCCCTTGGGGTCCTGGTCGTCCCGGCTGGCATATTGAATGCTCTACCATGAGCATGAAGTATCTAGGAGAAACATTTGACTTCCATGGCGGCGGCAGCGACTTGATTTTCCCGCATCATGAAAACGAGATTGCTCAATCCGAAGGCTGCACTGGAATTCATCCTTTCGTACATTACTGGCTGCATAACGGCTTTATTACCGTTAACGAAGAAAAAATGTCCAAATCTCTGGGCAACTTCTTTATGGTTATCGATATTTTAGAGCATTACGATCCGGAAACTCTGCGTTTCTTCATCGTTTCCACGCATTATCGCAGCCCGCTGGACTTCAGCGATGCACGTCTTACCGAAGCACAAAAGAGCCTTGCACGTCTGCGTCAGGCACAGGAAACCTTGGGTGAGCTGAGCGAAATGCTGAGCGCCGGCCCGACTGCCGAAAGCCTGGCACTGCGCGAGAAGGTTAAAGAGCTGCGTGAAGCATTTATGGAAGCTATGCGCGATGACTTCAATACTGCGCTGGCTATCAGCCATATGTTTGCTCTGGCTAAGGAAATCAACATTTACCATAAGGCAGTTGTTGATGCCGGCATTAAACCGGACGGTAAGCTGGTTGCTATGTTCAACGATGTCTTTGCAGAAACCTGTTCTATCATCGGTGTTCTGGAAAAAACTGCTGCTCCGGCTGCAGAAGAGGCAGGCGACAGCAAGGAAGCTGAGCTGGTGGAAATGCTTATCGCTATGCGTCAGGATGTACGTAAAAATAAAAATTACGCACTGGCAGATGAGCTGCGCAACAAGCTGAATGAAATCGGCATTGTTCTGCAGGATACTCCGCAAGGCGTAAAGTGGTCTAAGCAATAATGAAATTTGAACAATACAAAATGCTAAAGGAGCATGCCCTGGCAGCCTGTGCGGCTGCCGGTGCTCCTTTTCCTGCAACTAAGGAAATAAATCCGATTCTGTTGGCGTATATCGGCGACGTAGTTTTTTCTATGTATGTCCGTCTGCGCCTTTTGCCGACTTCCAAGCATGTACGCATTGTACATGACATCGGTTCCAAGATGGTTTCTGCAGTGTGCCAATGTCAGGCAATGCAGCAGCTGGAGGCTGGCCTGAGCGAGGAGGAAAGCGTTATTTTCCGCCGCGGCCGTAATGCCAAGTCGATGGTGCCGAAAAGTGCCTCAGTGCATGAATACCGTATGGCAACAGCTTTTGAAGCACTTTTGGGCTGGTTGTTCCTTGAAGAACGCGAGGAGCGCCTGCAAGAGGTTATGGATCTTTCCTTTGATATTATCAGCAAATATATGCAGGAAAATCACAAAAAATAATACCCCTCTATTTGTCCGTTGAAAAGAGAGGAGATGATAAATATGATGGTAAAATTAGTACGTCATACGCCGGAGCCGGAGCGTACTGTGGCTATGAGCGCACGTCTGTGCTATTCACCGATCGGCGCTGCTCAACTGGAAGAAAAAATCAGTGATGAGCAGGCAGCAAATCTGGTACGCAAACTGGTAAGCATGGGGCACTTGTCCACCTTGGAGCATGTTACCTTTACCTTTGCTATCGAAGGTGTATCCCGCGTTTTGACACATCAGCTGGTGCGCCACCGTATTGCTTCTTATTCCCAGCAATCTCAGCGCTATGTGAAAGAGCATGATTTTGAAACAATCGTGCCTGCTTCCATTGCTTCTAAGCCTGAGGCTAAGGCTAAATTCGACAAGCTGATGACTGAGATTCAGGCAATGTATGATGAGTTTATCGCGCTTGATATTCCGGCTGAGGATGCCCGTTATATTCTGCCTAACGCAACAGAAACAAAGATTGTCTGCACGTTTAATGCACGCTCCTTGCTGAACTTCTTCAGCCTGCGCTGCTGCACCCGTGCACAATGGGAAATCCGTGCGCTGGCTAATGAGATGCTGCGCCAATGCCAGGCTGTAGCACCGGTTATTTTTGAAAATGCAGGTCCGACCTGTGTATCTGAGGGCGTTTGTCACGAGGGCGCTATGTCCTGCGGACGTCTGCAGGCAATTTTGGCGGCAAAAGCCAAGGCAGAGCAAAAGCAGTAAGGAGAAACTATGGCTGAGCAGAATAATGATTTAATAGCTGGACGTAATGCGGTTAGTGAAGCCTTGCGCAGTCAGCGTTCAATAAACAAAATACTTTTGCAGGAAGGCGCTCATGGCGGCAGCCTGGGCGAAATCACTGCTTTGGCAAAGCAAAAGGGTGTGCCGGTAGAAACCGTAAAGGCCGAAAAGCTGGATAAGCTTGCTAAAGGCCTGCGTCATCAGGGTGTAGCTGCTTTGGCGGCACCGATTGCATTCCGTACTCTGGATGATGTTTTTGCCCGTGCGGCAGAAAAAAATGAAGAGCCGTTTATTTTGCTTTTGGATGAGCTGCAGGATCCGCAGAACGTGGGCGCGCTTATCCGCAGTGCTGATGCAGCAGGTGTACATGGTGTGCTGATGCCGCGCCGTCGCAGCTGTCCGCTGAACGCTGTTGTTGCCAAGATTTCCGCAGGTGCGGTTGAATATGTACCTGTTGTACAAATCGGCAATATCGCTCAGACTATCGAAGAGCTTAAGCAGCGCGGCTGCTGGGTTGTCGGCGCTGATATGGATGGTGTTGATTTTTATGCTGCCAATATGAGCGGTCCGATTGTACTGGTAATCGGCGCTGAAGGCAGAGGCTTAGGCCGACTGGTAAAACAAAAATGTGATGATGTTGTCAGCATTCCGATGAACGGCGGCGTTAATTCTTTGAACGCATCGGCTGCGGGAGCTGTCCTGATGTACGAGGTAGTACGTCAACGACATCAATTCTAAAGAGGTGAAGGCATGGGCGAATATCTGATAATTGATGGGTATAATGTAATTAACGCCTGGAAGGATTTTGCCCAGCTGCGCCAGGAAAACCTGGAGCATGCACGCGAGCTGCTGGTAGCGGGTGTGGCAGAATATGCTGCCTTTAAAGGCTATCGTGCTGTCGTAGTTTTTGATGCTCAGGAGGTGGCAGGCGCTGCTGCTTCCGAAAAAATTCATGGCATTGACGTTGTATTTACCGATGAGGGAGAAACGGCAGATTCCTGGATTGAACGCAGATCCTACGAGCTTAGACGTGTACAGGCAAAGGTTTTCGTTGTAACCAGTGACTACGCGGAGCAGATTAACATTTTGGGAGCAGGTGCGTACCGCATTTCCTCCCGCGAATTCCGCGAGCAGTATTATAAGACTAAGAAGGAAATTGCCGAGCGTCTGCATGTCCCCAGACGGGCTTTAAACCGAAACGAGCTTGGCGGAAGGGTGAGCGGGCATGTGCTGGCTCATCTGGAAAAATTGCGTCGGGAGAAAAGTTGACGGAAAACACCAGGCAGGATATAATAAAAACACTGATGCTTTTATTATGAAGATATTTGCAATAACTGTTTTGCAAGACAGTGGCAGATAGATAAACAGACGGAGGATATGCTATTGATGGCTACAGATACTGTAATGCAAAACGATCCCAATGACGCTTTTGCAAAAATGACTGATGAGGAAATCGTTTTAGAATCACAACAACATGATAATGTTTTAGCACAGGAATATCTGCTGCATAAATACAGAAACTTCGTCAGAGCCAAGGCTCGCAGCTATTTTTTAATAGGTGCCGAGCGTGAAGATATTATTCAGGAAGGCATGATCGGTCTTTATAAGGCTATTCGTGATTTTCGTGCCGATAAGCAGGCATCGTTCCGTGCGTTTGCCGAGCTGTGTGTAACAAGGCAGATTATTACGGCGATAAAGACTGCTACCAGACAGAAGCATATCCCTCTCAACTCCTATGTATCGCTTAACAAGCCTATTTATGAGGAGGACAGTGACCGCACGCTGCTGGATGTCATCAGCGGTGTGAAGGTTGCTAATCCGGAGGATATGATTATCAGCCGTGAGGAATTCAGCGATATTGAAAGCAAGATGAATGATATTCTCAGTGACCTGGAATGGAAGGTTCTGATGAGCTATCTTGATGGAAAATCCTATCAGGAAATTGCTGCTGAGCTGGGGCGTCATATCAAATCTATTGATAATGCGCTGCAGCGTGTAAAGCGTAAACTTGAAAAATATATCATCAGCAAAGGAGATATTACTGATCTGCGTACAGTTTACAGCGGACTGCTGGCTATTGATCCGTATGAGCGTTTCAAAAATAAAAATTCCTGAAAAAGCGGATAATTGATAAAACTGTAACAAAAATCTACATCATTTTGAAATTTTCAGAATGGTGTTTTTTTATTAAGAGGATTTTTGACAAGTATAGCGAATAGATATATTAACAAGTCAGTAAAGAAAAATTGACACTTCGGTGTTAGAGGAGGTTTTTCAGATGAATCAAGTTGAAGAATTAGTGAAGGTTGTAGCAGAGGCTCAGGCCGACAAAGGAAATGTTGTTATTGTTACCGGTAAACCGGGCAGTGGCAAGAGCAAAGTTTTACGTGAAGCTGCAGAATCTCAAAAATGGACCTACGTTGACTGCCGTATGCTGATCAGTGAGGAATTCCTGGCAATTCCGGCTGCTGACAGAGGCTTGTATGCTCCTGATATGTTTGCTGATATTCTGGCAAGCTACAATGCAGATGTTATCATTCTTGACAGACTGCAGACTTTGTTTGTACCTGTATTCCACATCAATACCGACAGTCTGATGCGTAAGCTGAGCAAAAAGTTTACCATCGTAACCGCATGGCCCGGATACATTGATAACGGTAACCTGTGCTATGACAAATTTGACGGTACTGAAGCTATCCGTATCAGCCCCGATGGCTTTAAGATCTGGAACGTAGAAGGTTAATAGTTAATAAGCGGAGGCTTGATATGGAGCAGAAAAAACGTCGCTTTGCTGTTTTGACCGGCGGAGGTGACTGCCCGGGATTAAACGCTGTAATCCGTGCGGTTGTAAAAACCTTCCTGCAGAACGATTGTGAGGTTTATGGTGTACTCAATGGCTTTAACGGCCTGATAAACGATAATCTGAAATTAATGGATTATGCTGCAGTATCGGGTATTTTACCGCGCGGCGGAACAATTTTAGGAACCACGAACCGTGATAATCCCTTCCATTTTGCTGTTGAAGAAAATGGTGAGCTTGTATATAAGGATATGCGCGAAAAGGTTATTGAAAACCTGCGTAAATACGATATAGAAGCCTTGGTTGTTATCGGCGGTGACGGTAGCCTGAATATTGGTGCCGAGCTGGCGCGTGAATGTGATATTAAGGTTGTCGGCGTACCTAAGACCATTGATAATGATTTGCCCTGCACAGAGCGGACATTCGGCTTTGATACTGCTATGGCTATGGCTACCGAAGCGCTTGACAGACTGCATACTACAGCCGAATCACATCACCGTGTTATGGTGTTGGAGGTTATGGGCCGTTATGCCGGCTGGATTGCTTTGCACAGTGGTATTGCCGGCGGTGCGGACGTTATTTTGCTACCGGAAATTCCTTACAAGCTGGAGCCGGTGATTGCTAAGATTCAGGCACGCAAGGCTGCCGGAAAGAATTTTAGTATTGTTGTTGTTGCCGAAGGCGCACGCCCTGAGGGTGGCGAGATGTCAATCGCACGTATGGTTGAGGGCAGCTTTGAGCCAATCCGCCTTGGCGGTGCAGGCGAAAAGGTGGCGCAGGCTATTGAAGAGCAGACAGGCATTGAATCACGCTGTACCGTATTAGGTTATCTGCAGCGTGGCGGTTCGCCTACAGCGTTTGACCGTGTGCTGTCGACGCGTTACGGCGTGGCAGCAGCAGAGGCTTGCCTAAGACGTGAATATAATGTTATGGTTTCACTGTATCATGATCAGATTGTTACCGTCTTTATTCAAAAGGCAGCATCAAAACCGCGTCAGGTTCCTGTAGACAGCGAAATTATCCGTACAGGACGCCAGCTGGGATTGTGCTTTGGCGATTGATTTAAACTTGATTACTAGATTTAACCCCAGATTAAGATTATACACTTATATTACAGAGGGTGGTGCTTGCACCATCCTCTGTTTTTGTGTGCAGCTTTATGAACTGTGAAAAATTTTAAAAAATAGTGAGATTTCATTGCAGTTAAGCGTGATTCAGAGTATAATAAAAAGGCTTAGTGTTTGCGAAAGGGTGTAAATCATGGACTTAAATTTAATTGCCGTTATTGTGGGTATTGTCGAAGGTTTGACCGAATTTTTACCGGTTTCTTCTACCGGACATATGATTATTGTCGGTCACGTTTTGGGCTTTGAAGGCCAGCTGGCAGATGTTTTTGATGTCTTTGTACAGCTGGGTGCTATCCTATCTGTTGTTTTTATTTACAAAGAGCGCTTTGCCAGATTTTTTACTAAGGATGGCTGGGATATCAACAAGGGACTTTCTGTCTGGCATGTTGCTGCCGGTATCGTACCGGTTATGCTGGTAGCCTTCTTCCTGTATCACTATATCAAGGAGTATCTGTTTTCTCCTTTTACGGTAGCAATAGGCCTTTTCTTGGGCGGTTTGTTGCTGATGTTTGCGGAATATAGAACTAAAGGCCGTGAGGCTGAACTGGTTGATGATGTTGATAAAATTTCTATCCGTCAGGCAGTATGGGTTGGCATTTATCAATTTCTTTCCCTGTGGCCCGGTTTTTCCCGCAGCGGCAGTACTATTGCCGGTGGCCTCTTGGTGGGCCTTACTCGCAGTGCTGCAGCAAATTATACCTTTGTGATTGCTGTACCGCTGATGTTTGTGGCCTGCATTTATGATCTGCTTAAAAACCTTCAGTATCTTTCTGCAGGTGATTTACAGGTATTGGTAATAGGCTTTGTGGTATCCTTTATCGTTGCTTATATTTCGGTATTATGGTTCCTGAAATTTTTGCAGAATTCCAAGCTGACCAGCTTTGCTGTTTACAGAATACTGTTGGCCGGTGTAACCTACTGGTATTTCTACATGTAAGCATGCTATAAAATCTTTGCATGCGAAAGTATTGACAAAACAGGCTTTATTCTTTATAATAATAAAAGAGTTTTGTGCTGGCATAGCTCAATTGGCAGAGCAGCTGATTTGTAATCAGCAGGTTGTGGGTTCGATTCCTATTGCCAGCTCCAATGAATTTTTCGCCGTTAGATGATTATCTGACGGCGTTTTTAGTATAATTTCATGGAGGTGTATAATTATGGTATATCCTTATATGACTCTTGCTGATGGAACAGAAATTGTTTATACTAATGTATTCGAAGAGGATGGCATAAAAAAAGTAGAGGTTCATTTTGAGAGATCTACTGAAAATGGCTTTGATACAGCCAGATGTCAATTGCCTTCATATACTTGGCTTATACGTGAAGGCTTCTCCGATGAAGAGATGAAACTGTTTGACGAATTTATGCATAGCAATGCGCACCTGTTTTATAAATACGGTGCGAACGGAGGACTAAAAATTGCCTAATTTATTTACTATTTTAGGATATAAGGTTTATTTTTGGTCAAATGAAAATGATGAGCCGATACATGTGCATATTTCTAAAGGAATACCAAGTAAAAATGCTGCTAAAATATGGTTAACAAGAAATGGAGGCTGTATTTTAGAGAGTAATCCTGAGCGTATTCCAAGGAAAGATTTGTCAGAGCTTATAGAAATAGTTCAGGCACAATTTTTTATGATTTGTGCAGCATGGAAAAGGCATTTTAAAGTTGAACAGATTAAGTTTTATTGCTAAGTCAGGTAATATAAATTTTTCGCCGTTAGATATTTATCTGACGGCGTTTTTGTTTTTCCTGCAAAAAAATAACTGCTAATTCACAGCGAATTAGCAGTTATTTGCTTTATGGCTTATTCTTCTTCGGCAATTTTGCCTTTGAGATCATGGTCGGTCATTGCGCAAACGCAGGAGTCGGACCAAACGTTTTCAGCAGTTTCAACCATATCGATGATGGTGTAAATCGGCAGGATGATACCCATGATACCGATAGGAGCGCCAATGCCGCTCATCAGAGACAGGGTGAGGAAGTAGCAGCCCATCGGTACGCCTGCGTTACCTACAGCAGCCAGTACGGATACCAGCAGCCAGGTAAGCATGGTGGTCATGGACAGCTCAAAGCCTGCATTCTGCATAACGAAAATGGAAGTGATCAAAATGAAGGCAGCGCAGCCGTTCATGTTGATGGTGGTGCAGATAGGCAGTACAAAGCGGGAAACAGCTTTGTTAACCTTCATGTTTTGTTCAGCGGATGCCATAGTTACAGGCAGGGTGCCTGCGGAGCTCTTGGTGAACAGTGCAACAGCGACTGCCGGAGACATTTTCTTGAATACATCAATCGGGTTCAGGCCTCTTGCAAGCAGGAAGATAGGCAGAACGATGAAGAACTGTACACAGTTGCTGGCCATGATAACCAGAGTATATTTGCCCAGAGCGCCAACGATTACGCCGGCTTCAATCTGTGCGGAAAGCTGACCTGCGAATGCCAGGATACCGAGAGGCAGTACGAACAGCAACGCTTTAATAAGAGTGAACAACAGCTCCTGGAAGCCTAATACTGCTTTCAGCAGAGCTTCTCTGTTTTCGGTTTTAGGCATAAATGCCAGACCTAAACCCATAGCAGCAGCAATCAGCATTACGGAAAGCACGTTGCCTGCGAGGAACGGCTGCAGCATGTTGTTAGGAATAACATTTAAAATGTGGTCATAGTAGCTTAACTTGCCAAGATTTTGCGGTACATTGGACATGCCGCTGCCGACAATTTCTGCCGGCAGGTTGCCGGGAGCTACCCAAAGATAGATAGCAAGACCGATGCCTGCTGCACAAACAGTAGTCAAAAAGGTGTAAACTACGGCGTGAGCAAAAATTTGGCCGGTTTCTTTTTTGCTTCCCAAAGCAGCCAATGTAGTAATTACGGCTAAAGCAATGGTAGGTACAGCGATAAATTGGAAGAGGCGTGTATAAACGGTAGCGATGAAATTGAATAATTCATTCAGGGGTTTGATTCCCATATAACCGAGAATGGCACCGACTACCAATGCGCCCATCCATAGAATAAATTGACTTTTGTTGTTTTGTGATTTGTTTTGATTTATCACTTTTTGTGCTAAATCCTTCACGTCTGCATTTTGCTGCATTATATCCCTCCTAAAATAGGTGCTGTCAGATTTTTTAGAATTTCTGGCAGCTAATACTCCCTCGGTAGCCTTGTGACATACCTAAAAAATATTATAGCATTTTCTGAAAGATTTGTAAATTTCAATTTAGCAGTCATTAATGATATTTGAATATGGGATGTTTGTGTTTAGGCTTACTGTTATTTATTGCAGCAAAGCACGTTTTAAGAGCAGTAGGATGTATACTTAGGTCAGAACAAGACGTTATGACGCTGAAATAGCATTTTCATTGCATTTTCATGCCGTTTATGGTAATCTATAATATATTAAAAACGTATAATTTTTTACATAACTGCTATATAAGCAGCATGTTTATTTTTGAAGGAGAGTGAAGGATTGATGCAAAATAATGCAAAAGAAATGGTGCTCGTAATTGACTTCGGCGGGCAGTATAACCAGTTAATCGCAAGACGCGTACGTGAAAGCGGTGTGTACTGCGAAATCGTATCCTATAAGCATAGCCTGGAAGCAATTAAGGCTAAAAATCCTAAAGGAATTATTTTTACCGGTGGTCCTAACAGTGCTTATCTGGAGGATTCTCCTACTATTGATCCGGAAATCTATACCTGGGGCGTACCTGTTCTGGGCATTTGCTACGGCAGCCAGCTGATGATGCATATGCTCGGCGGTCATGTATGCGTAGCTCCCGAGCGCGAATACGGCAAAACTGTTGTTGACCTCGACACTACCAGCCCGATGTTCGCCGGCCTTTCCGAGAAGAATGTTTGCTGGATGAGCCATAACGATTATATCGAAACCGCAGCTCCCGGCTTCAAAATTGTTGCCAGCACTCCGAACTGCCCGGTTGCTGCTGCTGAGGATGAAGCACGTAAATTGTATTGCGTACAATTCCATCCCGAGGTTCTGCATACCGAAAACGGCACCAAGATGCTGAGCAATTTTGTTTACAATGTTTGCGGCTGTGCAGGAACCTGGAAAATGGATTCCTTCGTAGAGCAGACTGTTGCTGAGCTGAAAGAAAGAATTGGCGACGGCAAGGTGCTGTGTGCGCTTTCCGGCGGTGTTGACTCCAGCGTTTGTGCCGCTATGCTGGCTAAGGCTATCGGCAAGCAGCTGACCTGCGTATTTGTAGACCACGGTCTGCTGCGCAAAAACGAGCGTGAAGAGGTTTGCGCTGTTTTCGGTGAAGGCGGTCAGTTCGATATTAACTTCATCTGCGTTGACGCACGCGAGCGCTTCTACAGCAAGCTGGCAGGCGTAACTGCTCCGGAAGGCAAACGTAAAATTATCGGCGAAGAATTCATTCGCGTATTTGAAGAAGAAGCTAAGAAAATCGGTGCTGTTGACTATCTGGCACAGGGCACCATTTATCCTGACGTTGTAGAAAGCGGCCTCGGAGGCGAATCTGCAACCATTAAGAGCCATCATAATGTTGGCGGTCTGCCTGACTTTGTTGATTTCAAGGAAATCGTTGAGCCTCTGCGTGATCTGTTCAAGGACGAGGTTCGTCAATCCGGTCGTGAGCTGGGCCTGCCTGAAAACCTGGTAGCACGTCAGCCGTTCCCGGGACCCGGTCTGGCAATCCGCATCATTGGCGATGTAACTCCGGAAAAGGTTGCTATCGTACAGGATGCAGATGCAATTTATCGTGAAGAGGTAGACAAGCTGCCGATGAGCGAGCGTCCGAGTCAGTACTTTGCAGCTCTGACCAATATGCGCAGTGTTGGCGTTATGGGCGACGAGCGTACCTATGATTATGCTATCGCTTTGCGTGCGGTAACCACTACCGACTTCATGACTGCAGAAGTAACTATGCTGCCGCCTGCAACTATTACTACTGCTGCTAACCGTATCGTTAACGAGGTTAAGCACATCAACCGTGTACTCTTTGACTATACCACCAAACCGCCTGCTACTATTGAGTTTGAATAATTTCCTCCGGCTGCATTCAATCCAAAACGAACAGAACCCCCCGTCAGTTTGAGCTGGCGGGGGCTTTGTGCATATAGGGGCAACTATCCGGGATTTTCGGATGGTTCGGCTGAGGCAGGGCAACTATTAAGAAAAACTTAACGATTGAAAAGTACAATCATGATGTGATATATTATGTTTTGAGAGATAATACGAGTCTATATAAAGTATAGGAGGTGGAACAGATATGGCTGATGGGATTGAGGTATTCAAGGAGCAATATCCGTCATTGGAGTCATACTGGAGGTCAATTATCCTGTTTGGTCGAAATGTTGCATCCTATAAGTTTGCACTTGCAGAGTCACTTCTTGAATTGGCTCCCACTGGAAAAACAATAATTACGTTGGATGAATTGGCAGTTCCATTTTCAAAATATTTATGCCAACATATAGAAAATTCCCCGAAGCAGGCTACGAGCCAGAAAAGCCAGTTTCTGGATGCGTGCAAGCAATATAATGATGGCTTGATTTCTCATCAAAAGCTAATTGATATAACTGTTGCTAAAGGGTTCAACAATGTAATTGACGCATTCCATGTTGTGAATCGCGGAAATATTCCAGTTGAATTCTATAAAAAAGACTATGCGAACGGAAAGAAGAGAATTATTCTTACCGATGAGATATATAAGCTACAGGAAACTCCATTTGCTGACAACTTTGCTCTTGAAACAGAATCCAGATGGAATCTTGTAGAGACAGCTTGGGAGCTAAACATTTCGCGTAATCTTCTTAATGTTCGATACGATGAAGAGTCTAAAATTTTCTTCGTGGACAGCAATTTTAAGAGGAAGGATGTTACTTCAGCCCGCGGAGCCTTGAACGGATATCAAAAGGGAAAGTGTTTTTACTGTTTCGATGATATTACCGTTAGCGGCGATGATACGAATACGTGTGATGTAGACCACTTCTTCCCACATACATTGCAGCACTTGTTCCCAGATATCAATCTAGACGGTGTTTGGAATCTTGTGCTGACATGCCCTGCCTGCAATAGAGGTGAGGGTGGCAAATTTGCAAGAGTTCCAGCGACTAAATACTTAACTAGGCTACATAAACGAAATGAATTTCTCATTAGCAGCCACCATCCTTTGAGGGAAACCATCATTAGGCAGACAGGCGCAACGGAGCAAGAAAGAAGAGCATTCTTGGCATCCGTTGATCAGAGGGCAATTGATGCGCTCGTTCATAGATGGGAAACACCAGAGGTGGCTCCGGCAACATTTTAGGAGGACTTGTGGACAATACAAATAAAAATCAGAACACCTCCGCAGAGCAGAAAACCATTGAATATTATAATTCAAAAGCAGAAGAATTTTACGAATCAACTGTGAATGCTGACATGAGCGACCAGTACTATCTATTTGAAAAGTACTTAGGTAATGGTGCTCATATTTTGGATTGTGGTTGTGGCTCCGGAAGGGACAGCAAGCATTTTCTTGAGAACGGATTTAAAGTAACTGCCATTGATGGCTCAGAAGAACTATGCAAAAAAGCCAGTGAACTTACGGGCTTGGAAGTAAAACATATGTATTTCCAAGACCTGAATTTTGACAATGACTTTGATGGAGTATGGGCTTGTGCTTCTTTACTGCACGTTGAGAAAGACAGACTTCCGGATGTGTTGAAAAAGATTACAAGGGCACTCAAAGGTGGGGGTGTCTTGTATGCATCATTTAAATACGGCGACTTTTCAGGAGAACGGAACGGCAGATTCTTTACAGATCTTGATGATGAATCTTTTGAAACTTTGATTGCAGATATTCCGGAGCTAGTCTTAAAGGAAAAATATATCTCAACGGATGTCAGACCGGGAAGAGAAAACGAGCACTGGTTGAATGCTATAGTTATTAAGCGCAAAGAGCTTTGTCATAAAAGCAAATCATAAAATGTGCTATAGATTGGAAAGGAGAAGGTGAAATGATTAGCGAAGATTCGCTCCAAAAGATTTCGCATCTTTTCTGCGGTGATACAGGAGAGAAATTTGCGTATAAGTCTGGCCCCAAATTGGTGAGTTTTTTCAACACATATTTTTCAGCAGATGATAAATATGAAAGCGGGTTTCCGTCCAGATGGATTTATGTGTATAATAAGCTGGTGGATTTTCTGAATGGGGGATTGATTCAGAAATTTCTCGACATTATACTTAGCAAAGAATATTTAATGAGTGAACAAAATCTTACAGCAGTAGATGCGGCCAGTAGATCTCAAGATATCTTGAATGAGCTGAACAATATTATAAGGAAAGACCAATACACTATTACAAAATCTAACGGCCACTATAATCTTGTTTCAGAGAATACGGATTTGGTTTTAATAGGAAGCGGTGGATTTGCAAATGTTTATAGGCAAAAATCAACAGGCTTGATAAAAAAGCGGTTGAAAGATGATTTTATTACGGATAAAGGAATAAGAAGTAGATTCAAAAGAGAATTTGCTATTACAAAAAAACTCGCAGGATTCGGTGTGATTGAAGTATATAACTTTGATGAAAATGACTGCTCCTATACTATGGAACCTGCGGAGATGACACTTGAGAATTATGTTAAAGAAAATGCGCTGACAGAAGAATCAAAAGTTATATGCATCAGACAAATTCTTTATATAATGTCAGATGTACACAAAAAGGACATTATTCACAGGGATTTGAGTCCGAATAATATCTTTATTATATCAGGGCACTTAAAAATAGCGGACTTTGGACTTGGAAAAGATTTGAATGTTTTCACATCACATCAAACGCTACATACGAATTCAGTCGGACAGTATTTATATTGTGCACCAGAACAATTTATGATGTTAAAGGATGCAGATAAAAGAAGTGATGTGTACTCCCTTGGACGTATAATTAACTTTATCATGACGCGAGACCCTAGCAATTCACATCATGCTTTTCGTAATGTTACGGAGAAAGCTACCAGCAGCGATGCAGTGTACCGATATGCTGATGCCGCACAATTGTCAGTCTTTTTTGAAAAGGCATTACAATATCAGAAAGATGTTGATACGAAAAAACGTGCAGAGGAAAAGATGCGGGACGGGGTCTATGACGAAGAAGTAGAAAGTTACTTGAGTATGTTATCAGATATGGAAATTTCCAAAAACATCTATGAAGAAACAAGTGGATTTGATAGAGCACTTTTGGCATATATGCAGGTGAGTGAAGATAATGCACAGCATATTATTCAAAGTATAGACAAATCTTATAGAGATGTTTGCGGAAGGGTGTTTCAGGCATATGATCCTTTTGCACAGTTCTCGGCGACCGTTATAGGAACTACTTTTTCATACCTTGTGAAAGAGATTGCGGCTAATATTTTGAGGTTCATTGCATGGGATGTCAATCGCTATTGTGCGCAGCGAATGGTGGATGGATTGATTTCAGCAGGGATAGAACCGATTCTAGAAGAAATGATTAGTCAATAGACACTTGAACATTCTTTCAAAACCAAGTATAATATTCACAGATATCCCACTGGTTGTGTGATACTATCCTGATACTAAAAAATCAGCAAGACACATCTACCACGGCAATCTCATGGAAAAGTGGACATCCAAGAATAGATATGCTAAACAAATTTGCTTAGTAAAGATTCAAGCTACCGAGTTCGAATAATTTCTGATACACTACAATAGTAAAATTAATCCCTTAGCTGTGGGTATAAAACTCATAGCTAAGGGATTTTTGCGTCTTTACATATTTATGCGCTGGCCATATTCTGCTTTTTGTTTTACAATAATATCAAGTGATGCATAATTATTGCTTAAGAGGAAAAACTTTTCGAAGAAGCTGCAGCTAAAATGATTATAAGCATGCGAAAGCAAAGGAGGACGAAAAATGTCAGACAAAATGGAGGTTTACTATTTCAGTCCCACGGGAGGAACGAAAAAGGTAAGCGATATTTTTGCCGCTGCCGTAGGCAAAGATGCAGAATGGCATGATTTGGGAGATAAGCAAACGCCGACGAAGCAACCGCAGGGTGAGCTGATTATTGTTGCAGCACCTGTATTTGCCGGACGAATTCCTTCTGTCATGCGCGAAAAAATAAAAACGCTTGCCGGTGAGGGAAAGCAGGCTGTAACTATCGCTGTTTATGGTAACAGGGCCTATGAAGATGCACTGTTGGAGATGAATGATATTCTGATTCAAGACGGCTTTATGGTAATAGCGTCTGCAGCATTTGTGGCGCAGCATTCTATTGTGCCGGAGGTTGGCGCCGGCAGACCGGATGCGGAGGATATAAAAGAAATCCGTGCATTTGCAGAGGCGGTTAAGAACAGTACTTCTGCAGAAAATATTCATGTACCAGGCAATCGCCCGTATAAGCCGGAGATGAAGGTGGCGGCAGCGCCGCTTTCGCTGCCATCCTGCACAGCGTGCGGAGCGTGCGCTAAAATCTGTCCGACAGATGCTATAGCAAATGAGGACGGAAAGATGGCTACGGATGCAGCAAAATGCATTCTTTGCATGGCCTGTGTTCATGCATGTCCGAAGCAGGCAAGAATTCTTCCGCTACCATTGCAGCAAAAAACCGATAACATGCTTGCTGCATTCAAGGATGTCAGAAACAAGAATGAGGTGTTTTTCTAAGAGCTTTTGCTTATATGCGCTTTAACGGCTTTTTAACATACAGAAATGCCGTTGCTTTTGCCAGCAGGCGTAATTTATGCTACAATATAATATCATGATTATTTAAGAGCGGAGAGTAGCGATGATAGCTAAAATAATTATAAGCGCCAACGAAGACGAAACCCGTATGGGGTTGCTTGAAAACGGAATATTGATGGAATATCTGGTAGAGCGCAAGGAAGAGCAGCATCTTGTAGGCAGCATATTTAAAGGTAAGGTCTGCAATGTAGTCCGTGGCATTCAGGCTGCCTTTGTTGATATCGGCCTGGAGCAAAATGCATTTCTGTATCTGGGCAATAAAAAGAATGTTACAGAAGGACAAAGCCTGATAGTGCAGATATCTAAGGATGCACGCGGTACTAAAGGACCTACTGCTAACCGCGAAATTACCTTGCCCGGACGTTATGTGGTGTTGCTGCCGCAGGCGGATTATGTGGGTATTTCGCGTAAGATTACCGATAAGGAGGAGCGCGAGCGCCTGAATATGATTTGCGAGGGTGTGCGTCCTGCCGGTATGGGAATTGTGGTGCGCACGGCGGCGACCGGTGTTGCGCGTGAGCTTCTGGAGCGTGATGTGCAGGAGTTGGCTGCTGACTGGAAGGTGTTGGCGGCACGTGAGCGTGTAGCGAAGGCTCCCTGTCTGCTGAGGCGTGAGCTTGATCTGCCTATCCGTATTGTGCGCGACTATCTGCGTCCGGAGCTGACGGAAATCGTGATTGATAATCTGCCGATTTATAAGCGAGTGGAAGAGCTGTTGGCCGAGATGCCGCAGGCACAGGATATCAGGGTAACGCTGTATCAGGGTCTGGAGGATATCTTTGAATATCATAAGCAGGGCGAAGCAGTTGCCGGCATCAGCGACAGACAGGTGACGCTGCCTAGCGGCGGTTACCTTGTTATTGACCATACTGAGGCGATGACTGTTATTGATGTTAACAGCGGCAAGTTCAGCGGACGCGAAAATCTGGAAGAAACGATTATGCAGATTAACCGCGAGGCGGCGCTGGAGATTGCGCGTCAGCTGCGTTTGCGTGATATTGGCGGCATTATCGTAGTAGATTTTATTGATATGCATACCGATAATCACAAAAGAGAGATTATGAACTCTCTGCAGCAGGCGCTGAAGGGGGACAAAATGCATCCCAAGGTGCAGGATATTACGGTACTGAATTTGGTGGAGATTACCAGAAAAAAATCGCGTCAGAATTTATCGAGCGTATTATACACACCCTGCCCGGTATGCAACGGCAGCGGACGTGTGCAGAGCAGAGAAAATCTTTCTTTGGAAATCAAGCGCCGTCTGCGTACCTTGCTGAAGCGTCGCAGCAGCTCAAAGAATCTTTTGATTACCGCTAATCCCTGGCTGGCAGAGTGGCTTGTAAGCAAGGATTTGCGTGCCTGGGAACGGGAATTGGCCTGCTCCCTGAAGGTTGAGGCAGATGCTTCCCTGCATGTAGAAAGTTTTATGATTTTAGACAACAGCGGTGTTGACAAATAGCAGACATTAAGGTAAAATATTCCAGTATGGACTGATTTGGTCCGTCCCCAACCGCGCAGAGAGGTTCTGAAAATCCCTGGCGTCAGGGTACCGTATTTGGCGAGTCTATCATTAAGGGAGGTGCAATAGATGTACGCAATTATCAAAACCGGTGGCAAACAATACCGCGTAAGCGAAGGCGAAACTCTGCAAGTTGAAAAACTGAACGCAGAAGTTGGCGCTGAAGTAGTTTTTGAAGAAGTTCTGACCGTTGTAAATGATGCTGATGTTAAGATTGGCAAGCCCGTAGTTGAAGGCGCTAAAGTTGTTGCTAAAGTTGTAGAACACGGCAAAGCAGACAAGATTTTCGTTTTCAAATACAAAGCTAAATCCAACTACCGTAAACGTCAAGGTCATCGTCAACCGTTCACTACTGTTGAAATCACCGCTATTAACGCATAATTTTTATGGTAAGTGTTGATTTATTCAGGAACAAGCAGGGTATGATTACCGGCTATAAGGTCAGTGGTCATGCAGGTTATAGCGAAGAAGGCTCAGACATTGTCTGCAGCGCTGTTTCCGCTCTGACGCAGGCTCCCTTGCTTGGCTTGGAAAAACATTTGAAACTCAATCCGTCCTATGTCGTTAATCAGGAGGACGGAATCTTCGAGGTAGCATTGAACAGTGCTCCTACCGACCTGACAGAGGCTATATTGCAAACCATGATTTATGGAGTGGAATCAATAGCGCGTCAGTGTCCGCAATATGTTCGCATTCAAGAACATAGGAGGTGAAAGTAATGTTTGAAATTATTCTGCAATTACATGCACATAAAAAAGGTACTGGTAGCTCCCACAACGGTCGTGACTCTAACGCACAACGTCTGGGTACCAAAGCTCATGACACCCAGCTGGTAACCGCTGGCAGCATCATCGTTCGTCAACGTGGTACTAAATTCCATCCGGGCAACAATGTTGGCATGGGCAAGGACTACACTATTTATGCTAAGGTTGAAGGTCGCGTTAAATTTGAACGCAAAGGCCGCGACAAACGCCAAATCAGTGTATATCCTGTTGAAGAAGCAGCAATGTAATCTTCATAAAAATTACTCCGTAACTCTTGGGTTACGGAGTTTTTTGTATTTCCGGCGCTTAAAGTATAAAAAGCTTCCCGCAAGGGGAAGCTTTTTGCGTTAACCGCAGGTTATTTTGCCGCACGGTAGATATTTTCCATATCTTCGATAGTCAGTACCTTAAACTGGCCGATGGTGCGCGTATTCATAAAGCTGCATTTATATGCTAGCTCTTTGATTTCCTCTTCTGTAAGGTTCTTGCCAGTCAGTTCGTGAATGCTGGTAGGCATACCGATATGACGGAAGAAATTTTCCATTGCAGCGATACCTTCCAAAGCTGTAGCTTCGGGATTACGGAAGTTGTAGGGAATATGGAAAACGTTAGTTGCCAACTGTGCAAAGCGTCCGATATTTTCTTTATATACATAGCGTGCCCAGCTGCCCCATACTGCTGCAAGGCCTGCACCGTGAGCAACGCCGAACATGCTGCTCAGCTCGTGCTCCAGCTGGTGGCAGGACCAGTCACCAAAGGTGCGATCACCGGTGGTTTCGTTGTGGGATAGGGTACCGCTCCACATAATTTCGGCGCGGGCATCGTAATTATCAGGCTCTTTGAGCGCAATTTTTGCATAACGCATAACATTGCGCAGCAATGTTTCGGCGATGCCGTCGATTAGTGCCAGCTGATGTGTTGCGGGAGCGGTAAAATAACGCTCCAAGGTGTGTACCATGATATCAGTGCAGCCGCTGGCTGTCTGGTAGGCAGGCAGTGTATAGGTAAGCTCAGGGTTCATAATAGCGAATTTGCAGTAGCCGTAGTCGGTAGAAAGGCCACGCTTGAGCATGCCGTCTTCGTTGGTGATAACGCTGCAGTTGCTCATTTCGCTGCCTGCTGCCGCAATAGTCAGCACTGCGCCGAGCGGAGCGCAGGCGGTAATCTCTTTTTTCTTAGCGTAATAATCCCACACATCTCCTGGGTTAGCCAGGCCGTAGCCAATGCCCTTGGCACTGTCGATAACACTGCCGCCACCGACTGCGAGAATAAAATCAACGTTCTCCTCACGGCACAGTTCTACGCCCTTCTTAACCATGGAAAGCTGCGGATTAGGCACAACACCTCCCAACAGTACGTACTCCAGGCCTGCGTCCTTCAGGCTGGCGCAGACGCGGTCCAGCAGACCGCTTTTCTTGGCGCTGTGGCCGCCGAAGTGTACAAGTACCTTGTGGGCACCGTAATATTTACACCATTTACCTGCTTCATTTTCGGTATTTTTACCGAAGATTATTTGTGTAGGTGCGTGAATCTGAAAATGATCCATAATATCAGCTCCTTGCCAGTAATAATTTATCATTGTTTAAAAGGTAATAAAAGAATAACAAAAAGACTGCCTGAGGTTGCAGGCAGTCTCTCGCAAAACAAAATCCGGAGAGGACTGACATACAGCTATCAGGAATCTCTCTTACTTTGCTTATTATAGGAAATTATTTTTTCTTTGTCAATTTATTTTAAGTGTAAGGCTTAGCGCTTCTTTAATCCCAGTATTTCCTCCGGCAGCTGTGCCAGCGTAATAGCTGCAAATACCAGAGCACAGCCAAAGATTTCACGGCTGCTCATAGCCTGTCCCAAAATAAGCCAGCCGCTTACCAGTGCGAAGGCTGATTCCAGACTCATCAGCATGCAGGCAACAAGGGAGCTGACATGCTTCTGACCTACAATCTGCAGCGTGTAGGCTACACCGCTGGACATGATACCGGCGTAGGCGATAGGTGCCCAGCCTGCAATAATATTGTTCATGGATGGTGTTTCGAAAATGAACATCAGCACACCGTTGACAACGGTGCAGGTCATAAATTGTATGAGTGACAGGCGCACGCCGTCAAGATTTTTAATGATATTTTCTATGGCGATAATCTGTGCGGCAAAGCAGAAAGCGCAGATGAGTGTGTATAAATCCCCTTTGTTGATAGAGAAGCCTTCGTTGATGCAGATGAAGTACATGCCTACGGCTGCTACGACAACACTGAGGCCTTGCAGCATGGAAACGGAGCGACGGTAGAAGATATAGCTTAAAACAGGTACCAGAATGATGTAGAGTGCGGTGATAAAGCCGCTTTTGCCGACGGTGGTGTACATTATGCCAAACTGTTGGAAAAAACACGCGAGTGAGAGGAACAGGCCGCAGGTGATGCCGCCCTTAAGCAGACGTTCTTTATAAATAGGGTCATCACTGCCTAAAACAGTAAAGCGCTTACCTGCCGCTTTGTCGAACAATAGACAGCAGCCAAATAAAAAGACAGTAGCTAAAACACTGCGCGCGCAGTTGAAGGTTAACGGTTCGGCGTAATCGCCGCCGACGCTTTGCGCGATAAAGGCAGTACCCCAGATGAAGGCACACAAGGTGAGCATGAGAACGCCGCGTGTACTGTGATTATTTGCTGATGAATTATTCATAAACAACACCCCTATAACAAAACAATAAGATGAAAATAATTATACCATATTTTGCAGTGCGTGTACAAAGGTAACAGCTTGAAAAATCGCTGCTGAAGGGATAATTTTGAGCTGTTTTTCTGCGGAACATTTCCTCTCGCAGGACTTTTTTGTAAAGCAAATAGCTGAAAACAGAAAAAATAAAGCTAAGTGCTAAATTGGCAAAAAAATCGTCTACAATCAAATTTATCAACATATTGATGAATTTATCTTTGACACCTACGACATATTGTGGTAGAATAAAGCTACCGAAAATGCTACGCTGAACCGTAGCTGTTTTTTATGATTAAGACAAGGCTTTGCCCGTTACGGTCAGAGCCTTGAATAACGTATAGGTGTATTTTAAGAATAACTTATGGATTTTTGCTCTTAGTTATTATACGAAGATATTGATTTATAACTTTAATTTTACAGGAAAGGATGCTGAAAGGTTATGAAAGTAATTAAGCGCGATGGCACAACAGTAGATTTTGATGCCGCAAAGATTGTCGTTGCTATTCAAAAAGCCAATGCTGCCGTAGAACCGGAATTTCGTATTGAGGAGGATAAAATCCAGGAAATTGCGGATAGCGTACAATCTCGTAACCGTATGCGCCTGCTTGTAGAAGACATTCAGGATATGGTAGAGCATAGCCTGATGGATGCCGGTAAGTTTGAATTGGCAAAGCAGTATATTATTTACCGTTATAAACGTGCTCTGGTACGTAAGGCCAACACTACCGACGATTCTATTCTGTCCTTAATCCGCAACAGCAATAAGGACGTTATGGAAGAAAACAGTAATAAAAATGCAACAATGGCTGCTACTCAGCGTGACCTGATTGCCGGTGAGGTTTCCAAGGATCTGACGAAGCGTATTATGCTGCCGGCCAAGATTTCCAAGGCGCATGAAGAGGGTGTGCTGCATTTCCATGATGCCGACTATTTTATTCAGCCTATTTTCAACTGCTGCCTGATTAATATCGGCGATATGCTGGATAACGGCACGGTTATGAACGGCAAAATGATTGAAAGCCCTAAGAGCTTTCAGGTTGCCTGCACCGTTATGACACAGATTATTGCTTCTGTTGCTTCCAGCCAGTACGGCGGTCAATCTGTAGATATCCGTCATCTGGGCAAATATCTGCGTAAGAGCTATGAAAAGTTTAAAAAGAGCATCAAGGAAACCTTTGGAGGCAACATTGATGACGAAACTCTGGAGCGTCTGACGAACGAGCGCCTGCGCTACGAGCTGAAGGGCGGCGTACAGACCATTCAGTATCAGATTAATACATTGATGACCACCAATGGTCAATCTCCGTTTGTTACCCTGTTTTTGAATCTGCAGAAGGATGATCCGTATCTGAAGGAAAACGCTATGATTGTGGAAGAAATTCTGCGTCAGCGTCTGCAGGGCATTAAAAATGACAAGGGCGTTTATGTAACCCCGGCCTTCCCGAAGCTGGTTTATGTTCTGGATGAGCATAACTGCCTGAAGGGCGGCAAGTACGATTACATTACACGTCTGGCAGTAAAATGCAGCGCTAAGCGTATGTATCCCGATTACATCAGCGCCAAGAAGATGCGTGAAAACTACGAAGGCAATGTTTTCTCCCCGATGGGCTGCCGCAGCTTCCTGTCTCCCTGGAAGGATGAAAACGGTAACTATAAATTCGAAGGTCGTTTCAATCAGGGCGTAGTTTCTCTGAACCTGCCGCAGATTGGCATTGTTGCCAAGGGCGATGAGCAGAAGTTCTGGAAGCTGCTGGATGAGCGTCTGGAGCTGTGCTTTGAAGCGCTAATGTGCCGTCACAATGCGCTGAAGGGCATTAAGAGCGATGTCAGCCCTGTACATTGGCAGTACGGTGCTATTGCCCGTCTGGGTAAGGGTGAAACAATAGACAAGTATCTGGAAAACGGTTATTCTACCATTTCTCTTGGCTATATCGGCCTTTATGAGCTGACCAAGCTGATGAAGGGTGTAAGCCATACCAATCCTGCAGGCGAGGATTTTGCCCTGCGTGTTATGAACCGTCTGCGCGGTGCCTGCGATAAATGGAAGGCACAGACTGGCCTTGGCTTCAGTCTGTACGGTACACCGGCAGAAAGCCTTTGCTACCGCTTCGCACGTATCGACAAGGAACGTTTCGGCACGATTGAGGATGTTACCGATAAGGGCTACTATACTAACTCCTATCATGTTGATGTACGCGAGAAGATTGATGCTTTCAGCAAATTTAAATTTGAAAGCCAGTTCCAGAATATTTCCTCCGGCGGTGCGATTTCTTATGTAGAAATTCCTAATATGCGTCACAACACCGAAGCATTGGAAGAGGTTGTCAAATTCATTTATGATAATATCCAGTATGCGGAGTTTAATACTAAATCCGATTACTGCCATGTTTGCGGCTTTGACGGTGAAATTACCATTAATGATGACAATGAGTGGGAATGCCCAGCATGCCACAACAAGGATCACTCCAAGATGACGGTTATCCGCCGTACCTGCGGTTATCTGGGAGAGAACTTCTGGAATGTAGGCAAGACTAAGGAAATCAAAGCCAGAGTAATGCATCTGTAATTTGCGAGGTGAGGGCGTATGAATTACGCAGAAATAAAAAATCTGGATATTGCTAACGGACCGGGCTTGCGTGTATCGCTGTTTGTCAGCGGCTGTACACATCATTGCAAGGGCTGCTTTAACCCGGAGTCCTGGAATTTTAATTACGGTCAGCCTTTTACGGAAACAACGCAAGAGCATTTGCTGGAGCTCTTGGAAAACGAACATATCCGCGGCCTGTCGCTTTTGGGCGGTGAACCCTTCGAGCCTGCTAATCAGGCAGCGCTGTTGCCGTTCCTGCGCAAGGTAAGAGCACGCTTCCCTAAGAAGGATATCTGGTGCTACAGCGGCTATGATTTCGAAAAGGATATGCTGACAGGTAACTTGGGACCTTGGGAAATTACTGAGGAAATGTTGTCCTACATTGACGTACTGGTAGACGGAGAATTTAAGCTTGAGCTGAAGAATCCTAATCTGCGCTTTCGCGGCAGCGAAAACCAACGCGTTATCCTGGTGCAGGAATCGCTGAAGGCAGACGGCATTGTACAATGGGATGATGGCGAAGGCTTGAGCATCTGATAAGCAGTGCGTTTACAAATTTATAAAAAATAAAGCATCCCGGCTCGCAGGAGCAGGGATGCCCGGAAAAAGAAATAGCATTGTCGGTCTTAGCAGGACTGACAATGCTATTTTAATTGTGTGCGCAAGGATTGCGGAATAACAGATTCGATAAAGGCTTTGACTATTGCCGGTTCAAAATCCAGACCGGCCTTGTTCTGCAACTCGATGATAGCGTCGGCGTGAGTTTTTTGCCAATGTTGGGTGCAGGGGTTGAGGTTGCGGTCATAATAATTGGCTACGGCGACTATGCGTGCGCCGATAGGGATGTTCTGTCCCTTCAGGCGTTTGGGATAACCGGTGCCGTCCCATTTTTCATGGTGCGCGCGGATGATATCGCTGATGGTATCAAAGCCGGGAATATTCTCCAGCATGCTGGCGCCTGCGATGCAGTGACGTTTATAAATAGACTGCTCGCGCGTAGAAAGAAACGGCAGCTTAGCCAAAATAATATTGGGTACGGAAAGCTGACCGATATCATGCAGCAACGCTGCTGTTTTTATCTGCGAAACCTCGCTGGGAGGCAGACCGAGCTTAGCGGCAGTGCTGGCAGAATAATTGGCAACCTGCTGACTGTGCAGATAAATTTCCCTGTTTTTAATTTCCAACATTCTTAAATAGAACTCGCAGATATCCTTCGTCAGGCGAGCATCCGCAAAGTCCAGACATTGTGGTATAGCAATCATAAAGCGTATTTCCTTTTTTCCGTTCAATATTGAGTACCAATAGTATAGCACTTTTTGACAAAAGATAAAAGTATGCAGAGCTATTGACTTGCAAAAAAAATTTTTTCCCATTATAATAGATAGGACAACTCAGGTCTGTGGTTGCAAGTCGATGCCAGTTGCAGGCGAAACGATCCACGTAAGCAGCAAAATTTTGCTGTGAGCACGGTGCAGCTTAGAAGTAAGTCCTGCCGCAAAAAAATTATGGGCGAGAGAGGTAGTAGTGGGGAGCGGAATGCTTAGGAGCGAACCTTCCAGCAGGCGAGTGTGGGGGCGAAAACCAGGTCAGCTGAGTTGTTTTTTTGTTACCTAAATTACAGTTTGCTGTATTTTGAAAAAAAATGCAGCAAATTTTTATTTTTATACCGATTTTTTTCATAAAAATACTTTACCTTGCGGGAATTTAGGTATATAATGTACCTATCTCAAAATTGGCTTACAATATTGAAGGGGGAAATGATGATGAAGAAGATTTTGTTTTTAGTTATGGCAATTTTAGCTGCTGCTTCTATGATGATTGCCGGCTGCGGCGGTGGCGATAAAAAAGCTGCTGAACCGGAAAAGGTACTGCGTGTAGGTACAGAACCGACCTTTGCACCTTTTGAATTCCAAAAAGAGGGCAGCAAAAGCTATGACGGTTTTGACATGGATCTGGCACGTGCTATCGGCAAGCAAATGGGCTACAAGGTTGAAATTGTCAGCATGGGCTTTGATGCTTTGATTCCGGCACTGAACTCCGGTAACATTGATGTTGTTGCTGCAGGCATGAGCATTAACGAAGAACGTCAAAAAGCTGTTACCTTCTCTGAGCCTTATTATACTTCCGGCCTGATTGTCATGGTAAATAAGGACAACAACGAAGTTAAGAGCATTAAAGATCTGGAAGGCAAACGTATTGCCTGCCAAATCGGTACTACCGGTGAAAAGAATGCCAGAAACGTTGCTAACGCTAAAGTAACTGCTTTCAACACTAATGATGAAGCTGTTATGGAACTGAAAAACAAAGGCGTTGATGCGATTATCAATGATAGTCCTGTAGTTGGTTATTACCTGGCACAGGGTGGTAACACCAGCATGAAGACTGTTGGCGATATCATGGAAGCAGAGCAATACGGTCTGGCTGTAAAAAAAGGCAATGATAAGCTTGCGGGCGAAATCAACAAGGCTTTGGCTGAGTTGAAGAAAAATGGTGAATATGACAAGATTTACAAAACCTGGTTTGGTGAAGTAAAGAAATAATATTTTGTTCACTACGGAGCACGACAGGGTTTAATTGCCGGACGTGCTCCGTTTGATATTATAAAATTAGAAAAGAAAAAATGAGGGGGACCAACAAATGAAAAAGGTATTAGTATTTTTAATGATGGCTATTATGGCCTGCAGCATGCTGCTGACCGGCTGCGGCGGTGAGGAAAAAAAGGCGGCTGACAGCGCTAAGGTTTTGCGTGTCGGCACTGAGCCTGTATTTGCACCGTTTGAATTTCCTAAAGAAGGCAGCAAGGATCTGACCGGCTTTGATATTGAACTGATTGAAGCTCTTGGCAAGCAAATGGGCTACAAGGTTGAAATGGTAAGCATGGGCTTTGATGCTCTTATTCCGGCGCTGAATTCCAACAATATTGATGTTGCTATTGCCGGTATGACCATTACCGACGAGCGTAAAAAGGTTGTTGATTTTACTGAATCCTATTACACCTCCGGTCTGATGATCATGGTACGTAAAGACAGCAATGTAAAATCCATCGATGATTTGAAGGGCAAAACTATTGCCTGCCAAATCGGTACTACCGGTGAAAATAAATCCAGAACTGTTGAAGGCGCTAAAGTAAAGGCATTCAATACTCAGGACGAGGCTTCTCTGGAGCTGAAAAACGGCGGCGCTGATGCTGTAATCGGTGATGCACCGGTTATTGAATACTATATGACCAAAGCAGGCAAGGACTTTGCTAAAACTGTTGGTGAAAGAATGGAAGCTGAGCCTTACGGCATTGCTGTTAAAAAAGGCAGCAAGCTGGCCGGCGATTTAAATAAAGCTTTAGCTGAATTGAAAAAGAGCGGCGAATATGATAAGCTTTATACTAAATGGTTTGGAGAGAAAAAATAAGCAGTGGTTCTCTCCAGCCTGCAACTAAGAATTTAGAAGGGATTGGGAGAATATGAATTTTGAGCTTATGGCAAATTCGTTTCCGCTTTTGCTGGCCGGTGCCGCTATTACCGTAGAGATTACGGCGATGAGCGTTACCTTCGGTCTGCTGATTGGCTGCATGATCGGTATTGCGCGCTTGTGCAGCATTAAGCCGTTGCGTTATTTTGCCAATGTTTATGTAGATTTTATCCGCGGCACCCCGCTGTTGGTACAAATCTTCCTCGTGTATTTTGCGTTGCCTAATATTATCGGCAGCCGTGTTGATCCGTTTGTGGCAGCAATTTCCGCCTGCTCCATCAACAGCGGTGCGTATGTTGCCGAAATCTTCCGTGCAGGCATTCAGTCTATCGACAAGGGCCAGATGGAAGCAGGCCGCAGCCTCGGTATGACCTGGGCGCAGACTATGCGCTATATCATCATGCCGCAGGCCTTCAAGCGCATCATTCCGCCTCTGGGCAATGAATTTATTGCGATGCTGAAGGATTCCTCTCTGGTTTCCGTTATCGGTTTCGAAGAGCTGACTCGTCGCGGCCAGCTGATTATTGCCCGTACCTACGCTTCCTTTGAAATCTGGATGGCTGTAGCTATTATCTATCTGATTATGACCTTTGCTGTTGCAAGGTTTACCGGTTATCTGGAGCGGAGGTTTGACACAAAATGAGCAAGGAAATGATTGTAATCAAAGATCTGAAGAAAAGCTTTGGTGATCTGCACGTACTCAAGGGTGTAAACCTGACTATTGCGGAAAAAGAGGTTGTTGTTATCATCGGCCCCAGTGGCAGCGGTAAGAGTACTCTGCTGCGCTGCATCAACTTTTTGGAGGAGCCTACCGGCGGCAGCATTGTTATCGACGGTATTTCTCTGAACGGTGAGGCTAATATCAACGAAATCCGCAAGGAAGTAGGCATGGTATTCCAACGCTTTAATCTGTTCCCGCATATGACTGTTATGCAGAATCTGATGCTGGCACCGATGAAGGTACGCGGCGTTTCTAAGGATGAAGCAGAAAAGACTGCGCATATGTACCTGAAAAAGGTTGGCATGGAAGACAAAGCCAACAATTATCCTGATCAGCTCAGTGGTGGTCAACAGCAGCGTGTTGCAATTGCGCGTGCCCTGTGCATGAAGCCGAAAGCTTTGCTGTTTGACGAGCCGACAAGTGCTCTTGACCCGGAAATGGTTAACGAGGTTCTGGATGTTATGAAGCAGCTGGCTAACGAAGGCATGACTATGGCTGTTGTTACTCACGAAATGGGCTTTGCCCGTGAGGTTGGCGACCGTGTATGCTTCGTAGACGGTGGCAAGATTTTGGAAGAGGGTACTCCGGAAGAAATTTTTGGTAATCCAAAAGAAGAGCGTACCAAAAACTTCCTGTCCAAGATTTTATAATTACTTGATTTTTATTAAAAGCACATCTGTAAAGGTGTGCTTTTTTCAACTAATCATCATTTATGGAGTGATAATTATGCAAATGCAATTCGACGGACAACAATATCCTTACGCTTCGCGCCGTCGCGTAGTTTATGGCAGACGCGGTATGGTCTGCACCTCGCAGCCATTGGCATCGCAGGCGGGCCTGCAGATTTTGCAGCAGGGTGGCAACGCTGTAGATGCAGCCATCGCGACAGCAATTTGTCAGACCGTAGTTGAGCCTACGAATAACGGTCTTGGCAGTGACTGCTTTGCGATTGTCTGGGTAAAGGATAAGCTTTATGGTATCAACGGCAGCGGTTATGCGCCGCAGAAACTGACGGCGGAGGCAGTGCGCGCTGCAGGACATACTGATAAAATGCCCTTCAGAGGCTGGCAGGCTGTGACTGTTCCGGGAGCACCTTCAGCCTGGGCAGAGCTGCATAAACGCTTCGGCCGTCTGCCCTTTGCGCAATTATTTGCCCCTGCTATTGATTATGCGGAAAACGGTTATCCTGTTTCCCCAATAGTAGCACGCTTTTGGCAGGAGGGCATTAAGGCACTTACGCCGTATAAGGATAATCCTGCTGTTACGCCCTGGTTTGCAACATTTGCTTCCAAAGGCGTGGCACCGCGTACAGGCGAGCTGGTACGTCTTCCGGATCATGCCAAAACACTGCGCCTGTTGGCGAAAAGCTATTGCGAAAGCTATTATCGCGGTGAGCTTGCCGAAAAAATTGTCGACTTCAGCGAAAAGACCGGCGGTTGCCTGACTTTGGCGGATTTGGCTGATTATAGGGCAGAATTTGTTGAACCTGTGCATATTAATTACCGTGGCTATGATGTGTGGGAAATGCCGCCTAACGGTCATGGTATTACGGCGCTGATGGCGTTGAATATTCTGAAGGGCTTTGAATTCGACGGACGTGACAGTGTAGCAACACTGCATAAGCAGATTGAGGCTATGAAGCTGGCCTTTGCCGATGGCATGCAGTATATTGCCGACCCGCGCTATATGCGCACGAAGGTGGAAGCTATGCTGAGCGAGGAATATGCAGCCAAACGCCGTGCGCTGATTGGCGAGCAGGCCTTGCTGCCGGAAGCAGGAGAGCCCTTCTGCGGCGGTACTGTGTATCTGTGTACTGCTGACGGCGAGGGCAATATGGTTTCATTTATCCAGAGCAACTACAAGGACTTTGGCAGTGGCGTTGTGCTGCCTGGTTATGGCATCAACTTTAATGACAGAGGCGCAGGCTTCAGCTTAGACGAATCTTCGGATGATTTTCTGCTGCCGCGTAAGAAACCTTATCATACAATTATCCCCGGCTTTTTAACTAAGGACGGCGAAGCTGTTGGTCCGTTTGGTGTTATGGGTGCCTATATGCAGCCGCAGGGCCATGTGCAGGTGTTGATGAATACGATTGATTTCTTGCTGAATCCGCAGGCTGCGCTTGATGCGCCGCGCTGGCAGTGGATTGACGGTCGTGAGGTGTGGCTGGAGGACCGCTTTGCACCGGAGGTAGTGGAGCAGCTGCGCAAGCTGGGGCATGAGGTGCGCGTTATGAGCGATTACACCAGCTTTGGCAGGGGCGAAATCATCTGGCGCTGCCCTGACAGCGTACTGGCGGGAGCAACGGAGCCGCGTGCCGACGGAACCGTGGCTGCCTGGTAATTTTATAAGTTTTTGTGTATTAATATGATATTCTCTACTGTGGGCAGTACGCACGTGATTATGCTCAAGCTGCGTTTTCAAGAATGGGCATACGCATGATACTACAATAGTAACCTTGCGGTAACTAGCGTACATAAAAGTGCGTACTTTACATGACTGCAATTTGGTACTATGATATGTACAGATGATGTGCAACGCATCACGAGGAGGTTTAAAGATTATGACACAAGAAACTTTGAATTTTGTAAAAGAACAAACTGAAGCTTTAATTGCTGCTCCGAGCTGCAGCGCCGAAGCAAAGGCTGCTGCTGAAAAATGGCTGGCTGCTGTTGGTACTGCGGAAGAAGCAGAAGCAACCAAGGCTTATATTGCAGAGCTGGAAGATGACATTATGCCGATTGACGCCCTGATTGGTTTTGCCGGTTCTGAAGCAGGCGTTGGCGTTTTTGGCGCTGAGCTGGCAAAAAATATTCTGGCACATGCTAAGGAAATCAAGGCTACCGGTGCTGCCTATTGCGATTGCCCGGCCTGCGCTGCCTGCAAAGCAATTCTGGATAAAAAAGCAGAGCTGCTGTAATTGGCGAGAGCGCAAACTCTAACCGCCCAGGCTTCACTTCACGGTGAGGCTTGGGCGGTTTTTTGTATAAAAAGTCATAATAAGTTTTTTAAAGATTATTTTTGTTGAAAATATACAAAAATAGATATATAATACTTGCAAAAGCATGACTAGGAGTGATGATAGATGCTTATACAATTTAGTGTAGAAAATTACCTCTCAATAAAGGATAAAGTGGTTTTGTCGTTGCTTGCCAGTAAAGACAAAGAACATCCAGATTTTTTGATAAATCATGACAATAAAAAATGTCTAAAAAGTGCTGTTATTTATGGAGCTAATGCTTCCGGTAAATCTAATGTGCTTAATGCTTTTTGGTTTATGGTGAATTATGTTTTGACCTCACATAATCAGCAGTTACATATGCCTATTGGTCGTACTGCATTTAAATTTGATGATTTTACAGCTGGCAAGCCGAGTTCTTTTGAAGTTATTTTTACTGTTGATGCAATTCGTTATGCGTATGGATTTTCGGTTACGGATACTTTAGTAGTTGATGAATATCTCTATTATTATCCAAATGGCAGACAGGCTATTATTTTTGAGCGTAAGAATACAAAGACTAACTATAAAAAGTCAAGGGGGTAAAGATAAAAAATCTTAAACCACA
>ERZ824598.77-NODE-77-length-153946-cov-75.296008_pt1 | contig 153946 bp, 133 predicted proteins | sample MGYA00519934_ERZ824598 | MGnify/ENA primary metagenome ERZ824598 (study PRJEB31778, sample SAMEA3449177) | human gut metagenome | biome: human gut; feature: human-associated habitat; material: faeces | place: United Kingdom | collected 2010/2012 ... | reverse complement strand
ATGTGTATCGCATGCTCCGGGAGTTCGTGGATTTTGCCAATGTATTCAACTAACTCTCAATTTACTTGTCTTTATTCTTATCCTCCGGATGGAAATCTGCGAAGGTGGAGCGGTTCGTCAGTTTCCCGAACATCCAGGTGTAGATCCAAATGAGAAGAGGAATGGCTACCGTGGCTAACAGGCAGGTGGCGAACAATGCGTGGCTGGCGGAACTGTCGAAGATCGCTGCTAACAGTGTTATGACATACAACAGCACCAGCACAACGATTCCTGCGATCGCGAAGATCTGTTTGGAAGTCATTTTTGTTTTCTTGTTTTCTGTATTTTTATCCTGTGACATCATTTTTCCTTTCATTACTCATGGACCAACAAAGAAGAAAGCTTTGTCTGTGTGCTATTCGTGATCTCCCGAAATCTCGGCGGTGCCGGCATCATGTTCTTCGGGAACTTCCGGTATCGTCATCAATACCTTTACAATACGATTCTGGTCGATGCCCTGTACTTTCAGATGAATACCGTTTTCCAGGGTGACTTCCTCACCGTCCTCCGGCAGACGATCCAGACAGTCGATGATCAGACCGCCGATGGAATCATAGTCTTCACTGGTCAGATCGGTACCGAGAGCATCGTTAATATCGTCTAGTTTCATGCTGCCTTCTACCAGATAAGTGTCGTCGGACATCTTCTGGATCAGTTCTTCTTCATCCTCATCATATTCGTCACGGATCTCACCGACGATTTCTTCCAGTAAGTCCTCTAAAGTGATCATACCTACGGTAGCACCGTACTCATTTAATACGAAAGAGACATTCGTGGTCTTTTCCCGCATTTCATACATCAGATCGGCAATCTTTTTATATTCGTAAGTATAATAAGCATCTCTTAAGATATTTCCCACATGGAAAGCACTCTGATCCTCCGTCAGGATAAAGTCCTTGATGTTGATGAGACCGATAATATTGTCTTTATCATCCTCATAGACCGGAAGTCGTGTGTACATGGAATCACGGAACACTGCAAGTACATCATCATAGGTAGCATCAAGACTGACCGTTACCATATTGATCCTGGGGATCATGATGTCCTTGGCATGAGCATCGGAAAAATCAAACACATTGTAGATCAGCTTTCGCTCTTCGGATTCAATGACGCCATCCTCGTGGCTGACATCTACATAGGTCTTCAGTTCACTTTCTGTCATGGCACTGGCTTTTTTATTCGGATCAATATGTAACAGTTTCATAATGCCATGGGAGAGCAGGTCTACCACGATAATAACCGGTGTGAGTACCTGCATCAGCAGGTATATGATATTACAGTAGGACAGCGCCAGCTTTTCAGAACACAGAACCGCCCAGGTCTTCGGTACGATCTCACCACAGAGTAATACGACAATAGTTAAAATACCTGTTGCGATACCTACAGCCAGATTAATGCGCATAGCTAAAGTTGTTGCAAGGGAAGATGCCGTCAGATTTACAATGTTATTACCGATCAGAATGGTACTGATCATTTTACTGTAATTATCCAGAATTTTATTGACGCGTGCAGCACGCTTGTTGCCTTCCTCCTCCAAAGAACGCATTCGCACACGGTTCACCGTGGACAGTGCAGTCTCGGCGGAAGAGAAAAAGCCGGACAGAAAAATAAGAACAATAATAGAAATCAGTTGTATGACACCAGAGGTATCCAAAAAAGTTCACTCCTTCTTAAGATAAAATAGCAGGCTTATGCCTTATTTATGTGTTATTAAGCAACAATATACAATAGGACAGGAATAGTTGTCAAGTTTTCCGAAGGCTTTGAATATACATTTTACATAGGTAAAAGGAGGGATGACATGGAAAAAAGAGGAGAAGGAAAAGAAGGCATTCCGGTACTGGCACTGGCGAAATGCCTGCTGGTATCTTATGTGCTGACATTGCTGCTTCTATGTCTGTTGGCACTTTTATTGTATAAACTGCATCTGACGGAAGGTATAGTGACGATTGCAATTTCCGCCATCTATGTAGCCACTACTTTTACGGCGGGGCTTTTGGCAGGGAAAAGAATGGAAAAGCAGAAATTCCTATGGGGAGCTTTCATGGGAGCGGCATATTTTGTGATCCTGGCGGTGGTGTCGGTGCTGATCAGGACACCGGAGACCGCATTAGGCAATTCCTTCTGGACTACCATGGTATTGTGCGTGGCAGGGGGAACGCTGGGCGGAATGCTAGGGTGAAAAGCAGGTAACAATGACTTTTACCGCTTTTTTACCGTTTTTTGAGAAAAAAAGCTTTTACAAATGTTAAATACATGATATAATGAGCAAAAATGAGTCGCGTGTCTGCATATTTATATACACGCCGGCGTCTATAGGCGCTTTGAAATCATAAGGAGGCTATTTTTAATGAAGCATATTAAGACTTTAACAACCAGAGATTTAAAGGAATCTATGAAAAAGGGCGGCTGTGGTGAGTGCCAGACTTCCTGCCAGTCTGCATGTAAGACTTCCTGCACAGTAGGAAATCAGAGTTGTGAAAAGATTAAATAATCTATGAAATTGAGAAGAGACTAACGTAAGCAGCGATTCAGGTCGCTGCTTATTCTCTGTTAACTATTCGGAGCCGAATTTGACAGCGTATTCTTCGTCGGATGCTTGCATACGTAAGAAGATACGTCTGGCAAAATACGGCGAAGTAACCACATGAGCAAAAGGAAAGTCCGGAGGACGATTTTGCGAATGGGGTTCCGAATAGTTAATGTTAATGCATCTTAAGCAATAAGAAGTAGAAAGAAGAGGAATAGAACTGTGATACACCAGTATAAGAGCAACGGCTATAATATCGTTATGGATGTGAACAGTGGTTCCGTTCATGTCGTAGATGATATTGTGTATGATATGATCCCACTGGTAGAGCCTCTGGTGACAGAAGGCATCAAGGATGCGGACACCATCAAGGCTGCTGTACTGAATCTTGCGAATATCCCCTATCCCCAGGAAGAGATCACCGAAGCGGTGGACGAAGTTTTGGAGCTGGAGAAGGCAGGACAGCTGTTTGCTCCCGATATTTACGAGAATTATATTTTTGATTTTAAGAAGCGCCAGACCGTAGTCAAGGCACTGTGCCTGCACATTGCCCATGACTGTAACCTTGCCTGCAGATATTGTTTTGCGGAAGAGGGTGAGTACCACGGCAGAAGAGCGCTGATGAGTTTTGAGGTCGGAAAAAAGGCACTGGATTTCCTGGTAGCCAATTCCGGCAACCGCGTGAACCTGGAAGTGGATTTCTTCGGCGGCGAACCCCTGATGAACTGGGATGTGGTAAAGCAGCTGGTAGAATACGGCAGAAGCTTAGAGAAACCCAACAATAAAAAGTTCCGTTTTACCCTGACTACCAATGGTATCTTATTAAATGATGAGATCCTGGAGTTCGTAAATAAGGAAATGGGTAATATCGTGCTGAGTATCGATGGACGTAAGGAGATCAACGATAAGATGCGTCCTTTCCGCGGCGGGCAGGGCAGCTATGACATCATTGTTCCCAAGTTCCAAAAGGTAGCGGAGAGCAGAGACCAGATGAATTATTATGTGCGTGGTACATTTACCCACAATAATCTGGATTTCTCCAAGGACGTTCTGCATCTGGCAGATCTGGGATTCAAGCAGATCTCCGTGGAGCCCGTTGTGGCACAGCCTACGGATGATTATGCCATCAGAGAAGAGGATCTTCCAATCTTAAAGGAAGAATACGATAAACTGGCAGTAGAAATGATCAAGCGCAAGAAAGAGGGCAAGGCTTTCAATTTCTTCCACTTTATGATCGATCTGCAGGGCGGCCCCTGCGTAGCCAAGAGACTCTCCGGCTGCGGATCCGGCACTGAATATCTGGCGGTTACTCCCTGGGGAGACTTATATCCCTGCCACCAGTTCGTGGGTAACGAGAAGTTCCTCATGGGCAATGTGGATACCGGTGTGGTAAGAGATGATATCCGCGACGAGTTCAAATGCTGTAATGTCTATGCAAAGGACAAGTGTAAGAAGTGTTTTGCCAAGTTCTATTGCAGCGGCGGATGTGCTGCGAACTCCTATAATTTCCATGGCAATATCAATGATGCGTATGACATCGGCTGTGAGCTGCAGAGAAAACGTATCGAATGTGCTATCATGCTGAAGGCTGCGGAAGCGGCAGAAGCTTCAGAAGAATAGAAAGGACAAAGGAAAGATGAAAAAAAGTAAAGCAATCATCATTCTGCTCTGCGCACTTCTGGTCCTGCTGGGTGTCGGCTATGTGGATCTCTATGGCGTAGATGCGGAAGGAACTGCCAGTGCTTCAGACATCAGTCTGGGACTGGATCTGGCCGGTGGTGTCAGCATCACTTATCAGGTGGTAGGCGATGAAGAGCCGGATGCAACGGATATGGCAGATACTATTGCCAAGCTGCAGAAGCGTGTTGAGAATTACAGTAAAGAGGCTATTGTATACCAGGAGGGTACCGATCGTATCAATATCGAGATCCCCGGTGTAACAGATGCCAACAAGATCCTGGAAGAACTGGGACGTCCCGGTTCCCTGTATTTCATTGCAGAGACAGACAAGGACGGCAATGCGAACTACTCTATGCAGGCAGTGACCGATGCACAGGGCAATGCAAGCTATGCGTACGCTCTGAATAAGACCATCGATGAACTGAAGGCAGATGGATCCATCATGCTGGAGGGTACGGATGTCAAGACTGCTACCGCAGGCTCTATCAAGGATCAGACGATGGGCAATTCCACCTATGCGGTAGACCTGGTAATGACGGAGGAAGGTACTAAAAAGTTTGAAGAGGCTACCAGAAATGCTTATGAGAAGGGCGAGACCCTGGGTATCTATTATGATGGATCCTTTGTAAGTGTTCCTTCCGTAAAAGGTGTGTTCTCCGATGGTAATGCACAGATCTCTCCTATGAGCTCCTATGAAGAGGCAGAGAGCCTGGCTTCTACCATCCGTATCGGTGGACTGAAGCTGGAACTGGAAGAGCTGCATTCCAAGGTAGTTGGTGCACAGCTGGGAGTGGAAGCAATCTCCACCAGCTTAAAAGCAGCTGTGATCGGATTTATCGTAGTGGCTGTTTTCATGATCGCAGTATATTTCCTGCCCGGATTTGCTTCTGTTATTGCACTGGGCATTTATGTGGCATTGGTAGTACTTTTGCTGAACGGCTTTGACATGACCCTGACCCTGTCCGGTATCGCAGGTATCATCCTGTCCATCGGTATGGCAGTGGATGCCAACGTTATCGTATTTGCCCGTATCCGTGAGGAACTGGCAACCGGCAAGACTGTTAAGAGTGCCATGCAGATCGGTTATGACAAGGCACTGTCCGCTATCATCGACGGTAATGTGACTACCCTGATCGCAGCAGCAGTGCTGTGGCTGTTAGGACCTGGTACCGTAAAGGGCTTTGCACAGACGCTGGCACTTGGTATCGTATTATCCATGTTCACCGCACTGGTAGTGACCAAGTATATCATGAAAGCTTTCTACGCACTGGGACTGAAGGATCCCAAGTGGTATGGTGTAGGTAAGGAACACAAGACAGTGAACTTCTTAGGCAAGAAGGGAATCTTCTTCGGACTGTCTCTGGCAGTGATCCTGGCAGGATTTATTACCATGGGTGTCTACAAGATGAACACCGGTGATGCACTGAATTACAGCCTGGAGTTCAAGGGCGGTACTGCAACTACTGTCACTTTTGATAAGAGCTATACGCTGGAAGAGATCAACAGCGAGATGGTACCTCTGATCGAGAGCACCACCGGCAGTGCAGTTCAGATCCAGACCGTACAGGGCTCCAATGAAGTTATCTTCAAGACCGGTTCTCTGGATGTGGATCAGAGACAGGCACTGAATCAGATGTTCGTGGATAATTTTGGTGTGGATGAGACGCTGATCACCTCCGAGACCATCAGCTCCACCATCAGTAACGAGATGAAGTCCGATACGATCCTGGCGGTAGCAGTAGCAATCATCTGCATGCTGATCTATATCCGCTTCCGTTTCAGCGATATCCGTTTCGGTGTCAGCAGTATTGCCTGCCTGCTCCATGACGTGCTGGTAGTGATCACCTTCTACGCACTCGCAAGAGTATCCGTCAGCAATACATTTATCGCGTGTCTGCTGACCATCGTAGGTTACTCTATCAACGCCACCATCGTAATCTTCGATCGTGTACGTGAGAATATGGCAGTTATGACCAAGAAGGATGATCTGCAGGATGTTGTAAACCACAGCATCACCCAGACACTGTCCCGAAGCTTATTTACCTCCCTGACCACGCTGGTAATGGTAGGTGCGTTGTACATCTGGGGTGTGACCAGCATCCGTGATTTCGCACTGCCTCTGATGGTAGGTATCATTTGTGGTGCTTACTCCTCTGTATGTATTGCAGGTGCCCTGTGGTATGTATTGAGAAAGAAGTTTGCACCCAAGGCGAAATAAGTAGGAATAAGTAAAAATAGGTAACAAAAATAGCATAAAAGTATTTTCAAAGGAGATGGAAGCGAAAGACTTCCATCTCCTTTTATGTTTGCGCCTTGCGGTGCACGTTTCTAATGGGTACTTCATAGGAAACATTTTCGTGAAACTTTCACAAATATTTAGGAAAACGCAGGAAACCTAAAAAATATTTGTGAATAACAGCCAAAAAAGAAAGAATGAAACTGTGAAAAATAAATAATGCAGAGGGAAAACGATTACCCAAAATCAAATTGACCATCCGGAAACAGCAACGTTATAATCAAAATAACCCAAGGGAAAGTGCACTTTTTAAAACGGTTGAAACGACAGAAAGGTTACAAAAATATAACACAGACAAGTAGAATCGGAAAGAGAGGATATTATGGGTAAGGTGATAAGACGTTGTGGATCATTTCTGATGATGCTTCTGCTGGTGATCGGGATTCTGCCGATGACGGTAAATGCAGAAACAACACAGAATACAGAAGAGAGAAATGCGCTTTATGTACAGGTGCCGGAGGACTGGGCAGACCCTTGCGTCTGGGCATGGGACAGTGACGGCAATAATGCGTTTACAGCATGGCCCGGCGAGGAGATGGAAGCAGATGCAGCTAATGACGGCTGGTATTATATCTGGCTTCCTGCATGGGCGAATCATGTGATCATCAATGCCAATGAGGGTAACGTGCAGACCGAAGAGCAGATCCTGGATACCAATGCAGCATGGATCACGGTGAGTGCAGCGGACACCGTAGAGATCTCTTATGAGAGCAAGACTACCGGAGAGGCACCGGCTTACGTAGAGAAATTTGTGGTACATGCAAAAGTAGATGACTCGTGGGATACCCCCTGCCTGTGGGCGTGGTCGGCACCGGATGGCACCAATGCCTTTGCGGCATGGCCCGGGGAAGAGATGAAAGCAGGCGAAGATGGCTGGTACAGCATCAAGGTTCCGGTATGGGTCAATTCCATCATTGTCAATGCGAACGAAGGAAGCGTACAGACCGAGGATATCTCCATTGATCCCGCAGAACTATGGGTAACGGTAGCAGCCGACGGCAGCTACGATTTCAGCTATAAGAACCCGGATCAGGCAGAAATCCCCAATGTGACGATTCACGTATCTGCTCCCGCAGACTGGAACGGTCCCTGTCTGTGGGCATGGTCGGCACCGGACGGCACTAACGCATTTGCAGCATGGCCCGGAGAGGCATTAGAGGAAGGCGAAGGCGGCTGGCTGGTAAAAGAGATTCCCGGCTGGGTGAATTCCATAATCGTCAATGGTAATGAAGGAAGTGTACAGACAACGGATATTTCCGTAGAGACCGGTAAGGATATCTGGCTTACGATAAACGGTCCGGAGGATTATACCGTATCTTATGAAGAAATCGCGCTGGAAGAGACGAACGAAACTGTGGCAACACAAGAGCCTGCGGAAGCTGTGGAAGCGACAATCGAAGCAGCGGAGAATACAGAAAAATCCACTCCGGTCGTACCCATCGTGATCGGCGTGCTGGTAGTGGCAGCAGGTGGCGCGGCAGTAGCAGTCTCAAAGAAAAAGTCACAGAAATAAGATATAAAAACAAGCAGCGGGAGAGTACATATCAAAGGAGTGCAGGATATGAAGAATAAAAATCAGAAAAGAATCCGGAACAGAGCATGGGCATGGATCGTGACAGCAGGACTGACCATTGGCAGCCTGACCGGCTGTGGCAGCCAGACAGTGGAGCAGACAGCGCAGGGAGAAAAGACGGACGGAGAGGTTACGATCACCATCTGGCATGACAAGGAAGATGCGGTAACGCAGGTCCTGGAAGAGGAATTTGCCCAATTAGAGCCGCAGATCCACGTAGTACTGGAGAAAAAGAGTGATCTGACAGAAGCTCTCAAAATGGTGGGAAATGATCCTAAGGCAGCTCCGGATATGTACTTTTTTGCCCATGATAAGATAGGTGTCTATGCAGAAATGGACATTCTGTCGCCTATCACGGATATCATTCCGGCAGAGGAACTGGATGCCTATATGGATAACACGATCGAAGCGGCGACTTATAAGGGAACGGTCTATCAGCTTCCTATCTATTATGAGACCTTACTTTTTATGTATAACCGTCTCTACATGAAAGATGAGGAAGTGCCGGCTACCACAGAGGAACTGTATGCTTATATGCAGGAGAATACCCGTGGAGGGCATTACGGATTCGTGGAACAGCATAGTACCCCTTATTATGCGGCAGGCTGGATCAATGGATTCGGAGGCTATATCCTGAATGATGCCGGAGAGCCGGGATTAAATCTGCCGGAGACAGAGGAAGCCCTGGCCTATCATAAAAAGTTCGTGGATCTCATGCCGGGGGAAACCGAGTACGCCACAGTGAATACTCTGTTCAAAGAAGGAATGGCGCATGCAACCATAGCCGGTCCCTGGCTGATCCCGACAGTAAGAGAAAGCGGAATGGACGTGGGAATCGCCTCTATGCCTGTGATCGATGAGACCGGAAAACCAATCGCCCCCTATATGGGAGTACAGGGTGTCCAGGTGCTGAAAAATGCAGCAGAGAATAAAAAGGATGCGGTAGAGCAGGTACTGCGGGTACTTATGAAGGACGAGGTGGGTATTGCGCTGGCACAGGCCAGTGGCTGTGCTCCTGCCAGAGAAAATTGTTACAGTTATGAAGAAGTAAGCGGTGATGAAGTGGTCATGGCTATGAAGGAGACTGCGGAAAATGCGGTGCCCATGCCGAATCTGCCGGAGATGGATGTGATGTGGACCGTAGCCAGCGGATTGCTGACAGATGTCAACATGGCGGGCAATGATGTGGCGGAAAGTGCGGAGAAAGCACAGAAGGAAGCTTTGCAGCTGATCGAATCCATGAAATAAGTGACGCTGCGTAATCAGGCATAATCAGGCAAAAGGAAGTGGAACGAATAAATATGGCAAGAAATAAAAATGCTCATGGGAACAGACAACAGAATAAAAAAAGAAGAGAGACACTGTTTGCCTACAGCTGGTCACTGCCGTCCTTAGTATTGATCCTGTTGATCGTAATCTTCCCGATCCTCTATACCGGATATATCTCCATGACCAATATGAACATTTATCACTGGAATAATTATGAGTTCATTGGACTGGAGAATTATAAGGATGCCTTGCTGGTATTTGATAATGGTTTCCTGACAGCACTGCTTGTGACGATATTGTGGACCGTGGTAAATATGGTGCTGCAGCTGGTGATCGCTTTTATCATGGCGACACTTCTCAATATCAAGGGACTGAGACTGCGGAATGTCTATCGTACCCTGTTGATCTTCCCCTGGGCCATGCCGGGGTATGTATCCATCCTGCTGTGGAAGACAGGAATGTTCAATTCCCAGTTCGGTCTGTTGAATCAATGGATGATCAGACTGGGAATGGAACCGGTGAGATGGCTTGGAAGTGACGTGATCGCATTCATCAGCTGTACGACAGTGAACCTCTGGCTGGCGTTACCCTTCATGATCACTATCATTGACGGGGCACTGCAGAGCGTGGACCGGAGTTTTTACGAAAGTGCGCTGCTAGACGGCGCCACCTGGCTGGAGCGGACGAGATATATTACGGTTCCGATGATCCGCCCCATTATAGCACCGTCGGTTATGATCACGACATTTACGACTTTTAAACAGTTCGATGTCATCTATCTGCTGACCCAGCAGGTAGGATCCAAGACCGGTGCAAATATTCATACCATTTTGACTTACGCATATGAGAAGGCATTTATTACGAACAATTATGGCTATAGTTCGGCGATTTCCATTCTGATCTTCGGAATGCTGTTAGTGTTTTCTCTGGTGACAAACGGCAGAAAGGAGGAGAGCAGATGAGTAAAAAGACGAAACATGTGCTGGTACTTATAACGGTAAATATGTTTTTCATCCTGGTATGCTTTTTCGTGCTGGTGCCGGTATTGTATGCGTTTTCCGTGTCGCTGAATGCGGAGAACAGCCTGTTGGGATCTGACTTTTCCTTTTTGCCAAAGCATATGACTTTGCAGAACTATAAGGCAGTTTTTACCGAGAAACCGGTGCTTTTGTGGCTGAAGAACAGTCTGATCCTGGCGGTGACCACACTGGTGATCTCGCTGGGGACCGGAATCCCTGCGGCGTATGCTTTTTCCCGGAAACGATTTCCCGGCAGAAAGGCGATTTTGAAGCTGTTGATTTTACTTTATGCATTTCCGTCCCTTTTGTCCATGACGGCACTGTATAAGCTGCTTAGTCCTATGGGGCTGATCAATACCAGAACCGGTCTGGTCATTGTGTATACCGGTACGATGGCAGTGTTTGCACTATGGAATATGAAGGGATATTTTGACACGATTCCGGTGGAGATCGAGGAGGCAGCCATGATTGACGGAGCCACACAGTTAGAACAGGTGACAAAGATCGTACTGCCGCTTGCTAAGCCTACCATTGCGGTAACGGCTATGATGGTTCTCGTCTATGTATGGAACGAGTATATTTTCGCCATCAATTTCATGACGGGATCCGATACTTATACACTGGCAGCGGGCTTATATTCGCTGCAGGCGACGGAGATGAGCGGAAGCTGGCCGATTTTCTCGGCAGCATCCCTGATCGTGTCTCTGCCGATCCTGATCGTATTTTTCGCATTGCAAAAGAACATGACAGAAGGTCTGACCTCCGGTGGAGTGAAGGGATAGACCGCAGAAAGAGGAAGTATGAATCGAAGTGCAGTATTACATATACCCATGTCCCAGTATGCATACGGGACAGATGAAGAGCATATTGTGATCCGTCTGCGGGCAGGCAGAGGGGATCTGACAGAATGCATTCTCCATTACGGAGACAGAGCCTGTCGCCTGACACCGGTGCTTTTTACAGAACAGAAGATGGCAGTGGTGGCGCAGACGGAAGAATTCGATTACTGGGAGACTACGCTGGAGCATCCCTATAAAAGACTTTGCTATTATTTCACATTGTCCGATGGCAGGGAAGAGGTGTTGTACTACGGAGAACGATTCACGGATCATACCGTGGATGACCGCTCGGAATATTATCAGCTGCCGTTCAATCACCGCGCAGATATTGTTGCACCTCCCGAATGGGCACAGGATACGATCATCTATAATATTTTTCCCGACAGCTTTGCCACTGAATACCGGTATCTTTGCGGCAGAGGAGAGGAGAAGGAATGGGGCGGTATACCGACGAGGGGAAAGCTCGGCGGTACGATCCGTGGGATCTGCGAGAACGTGGAGTACCTGAAGAACCTCGGCGTGAACGCTATTTATATCAATCCGATCTTTGTCGCCGGAGAATATCATAAGTACGATCTGTTAGATTATTTTCACATTGATCCCTGTTTCGGAACCGATGATGATTTTCACTGGCTGATCGATGTATTTCATGCGAACGGACTGAAAGTAATCATTGACGGTGTGTTCAATCATTGCGGCTGGTATTTTTTCGCCTTTGATGATGTGGTGAAAAAAGGAGAACAGTCAGCTTACAGAGACTGGTTCTATGGACTTACCTATCCGGTGATGCGACCGGAGGATCCGGAGGAATATCCGGGATATGAATGTTTTGGCTATGAACGGATGATGCCGAAACTAAATCTGGCAAATCCGGAGACCGCAGAATATTTCTGCAAAGTGGGGCGCTACTGGGTGGAAAAATTCCATATCGACGGGTGGCGGCTGGATGTGGCAAGTGAGATCAATGACGGCTTCTGGAGAAAATTCAGAGAGAGCGTAAAAAGTGTGGATTCCAATGCTATTCTCATCGGAGAAGTATGGGAGAGTGCGGCACACTGGCTGGATGGAACCATGTTTGATTCTACGATGAATTATGATTTCCGTAAGCACTGCCGGAGATTTTTTGGGGAACAGACAGCAGATGCCAGGGAGTTTGACAGCCGCCTGACGGATATGCGTATGCGTTATCGTAAGCAGACGGTCTATGCACAGTTAAACCTTTTAGACAGCCATGATGTCAGCCGGTTCCGCTCGTTGTGCCGGGATGAAGAAAGCTTCCGCCTGGCGGTGATCTTTCAGATGACTTTCCCCGGAATGCCCTCTGTATTCTATGGGGATGAGGTGGGACTGACCGGTATCCTGGAGGAGGAATACAGACAGCCCATGCCCTGGGATACACTGGATGAGAGCAGTCCTTTGTTTTTGCTATATCAGAAAGCAATTACCCTGCGCAAAAAGGAGGCTGTCCTGCGGAGAGGAGAGTACCGCACCCTGTTGGCGGAACCGGGCAGCAGAGTGTATGGCTATGAAAGATATCTGGAGAAAGAAGATGGCAGTATAGAAAGTATCCGTATTTTCCTGAATATGGAAGAGGAAAACGTCCCCCTTCCGGAAGAACTGCTGGGCGGAGAGATTCTCTGGCAGGAAGGTCTTAAGGAAGGACAGTTGGCAGCAAAAGGATTTGCACTGATCCGGGCAAGGGATTAAAATATTCTCAGAGAAAATCGCACGAGGAGGGTGAACGATGGGAGCAACCATTAAGGATGTGGCAAAACTGGCGGGAACTTCTACGGCAACCGTATCGAAAGTGATGAACGGCTCTTATTCGATCTCGCAGGAGACGGCAGATAAAGTACGAAAAGCTATGGAGGAGCTGGATTATCATCCGAATCTGCGGGCGAAAAATTTCGCCAGGCAGTCTGCACGAACCATTATATTTGTGGCAGAGCTGGGAAAAGGAACCGGGTTTGCCAATCCACAGATGTTTGAGATCTTGTGTGGGTTGGAGGAAGTGCTGGCACAGAAGGACTATACGCTTGTAGTCAGGAATATAGCAGCGGGAGACTGTGCGGAATTTATCCGGAATGCAGCGGATACCAAGCAGGCAGATGGGTTTGTGATCCATGCGTCAGTGATCTCCCAGGCACTGGATGAACTGCTGTTTACCCATGAGATCCCGCATATTGTGATCGGTAATCCGAATTTTAACAGCCATTTCTGCTGGCTCGATATCGATAACCGACTGGCGGGAGAACTGGCGGCGAAGCATCTGCTGGAGCGTGGATGTCAGTCCGTGGCTTTTATCGGAGGCAAGCCGGAGGACCAGATCTCAGCGAGACGTCTGGACGGAGTCCTGACAGTACTTAAAGAGCATGATGTGTTACTGCCCAGAGAATATGTGAAAAAAGGAGAATCCGTCTGTGACAGCGGTTACCGGATGACCATGCAGATCCTGGAGAACAGAAGACGTCCGGATGCGTTAGTGTGTGCGGACAACTATATCGCCTACGGCTGTGTGAATGCCCTTCATGACAGGGGAATCCTGATTCCGGAGGAAATGAAGGTGATTACCTTTGATGACTTCCCGTTCTCTCAGATACTGAAGCCTATGCTCTCTGTCGTGAACATCGATGTCTACGATATGGGGGTGCAGGCCGGGAAATATATTTTGCAGAAGATTAAAAGACCGAATCTCTATGTGCAGTCCCATATCACATTCCCAACGTTGATCATCCGGGAATCTACCTGATACATAAAAAAGGAGATGCACAAGTCTTTTTTATGCTATAATACCTAAGGAGTGAGTCTCAGGGAAAAACAATTACGAAAGTGGGAACCTGCATGGAAAAATGGTATGTGGCTGCAAAGAAGGCAGATTTTGATAAATGGGCGAAGGAATTTCATATCAGTCCGGTGACAGCGAGGATCCTTAGAAACCGGGATCTGACGGAAGAGAGCCAGATTCGGAAGTTTCTCTATGGAAAACTGGAGGACTGCTACTCTCCCTGGCTGCTAAAAGATATGGACAGGGCAGTGGAGGAGATTCTGAAAGCGGTAAAGGAAGGTCTGCATATCCGGGTCATCGGGGATTATGATGTGGACGGAATCTGCTCGTCTTATATCCTGACCAAAGGGTTTCAGATGCTTGGCGCACAGGTGGATACGGCGATTCCCCACAGAATCCATGACGGATATGGACTGAATGAACATCTGATCGAAGAGGCGAAGCGGGAAGGCGTCGGCATGATCGTCACCTGTGATAACGGAATTGCCGCGGCACCACAGATCGAGCTGGCAAATTCCCTGGGCATGCGTGTGGTTGTGACAGACCATCATGAGATCCCTTACATAGAAGAAAACGGAGAGCGTAAGGAACAGCTGCCCCCGGCACTGGCAGTGGTGGATCCTAAGAGGTCGGACGACACCTACCCATTTCCCGGCATCTGCGGCGGCGTTGTGGCACTGAAGGTGATCCAGGCAATCACGGAGAAGACCGGAAATCCGGGTCTTATAAATATTCAGGATGAGCTGCTGGAATTCGCGGCACTTTCCACGGTATGCGATGTTATGGAGTTAAAGGATGAGAACCGTATTCTGGTAAAGGAAGGACTGAAACGGATCCAAAAGGGATATAACGAGGGTCTGAAAGCTCTGATGGAGGTGAATGATATCGCGCCGGACCGGTTAAGTGCCTATCATCTGGGGTTTGTACTGGGCCCCTGCCTGAATGCTACGGGCAGACTGGATACCGCGAAAAGGGCGCTGGAGCTTTTGCAGAGCTTTACCAGAGCAGATGCTATGACAGCGGCGAGAGAACTGAAAGACTTAAATGAAAGCCGCAAGAACCTGACGGTGCAAGGGATTCAAAGAGCGGATGAGTATATTTTGGAACATCATATGACAGAAGATAAGGTCATGGTGATCTATCTGCCGGAGGTACACGAAAGTATTGCGGGAATCATTGCCGGAAAAGTCAGGGAAAAATATCATCATCCGGTATTCATCCTGACCAAAGGCGAAGATGGTGTGAAGGGATCCGGGCGTTCTATCGAAGCATACCATATGTATGATGCCATGACCCAGGTAAAACAGTTTTTTACCAAGTATGGCGGACATAAGCTGGCGGCAGGACTTTCCATGCGGGAGGAAGATATCGAGCCGCTCCGCACTGCTCTGAATGAAAAGTGCACGCTGATGGAAGATGATTTCATTCCCCGGGTACATATCGATGTAGCGATGCCCATGGGCTATGCAGACGATGCTTTGGCAGGAGAACTGGCGTTATTGGAGCCTTTCGGAACCGGGAATCCGAAGCCCCTTTTTGCACAAAAGGATCTGATCTTCCAGGCGGGATTTAAAATGGGTGCCAACAAGACCTGTGCCAGATTCCGGGTGAAGACACCGGAAGGTGCAATACAGACGGTGGTATTTTTCGGGGATCTGGAGAGGCTGGGAGCTTTCTTAAATGAAAAATATGGTATCGGAAGTGAAGAAGCACTTTATGCCGGAAGAGGTAGTTTTCCTCTTTCTGTGGTATATCAGGTCGGCCAGAATACTTATAAGGGCAGGACAGAAGTGCAGTATATCATGCAGAACTATTGCTGATAGTTTCGTAACTGTTCAGAATCACATTCATATTTTTTTATTTTTTGAACACAAAATAGACACATTTTCTCTGTAATATGTATTTCAGATAGTTGATGAACTCACTATCTCCCCCCCTCATAAGAAACCGGAAAGCCTCAGGTACGATGCCTGAGGCTTTTTGGTGTCCGGTAGGACTTTTCAGAGTTTATAAAACCTCAAGATTCATTTTAGAATTAAATTAGAATTCGTACACATTCTGTACATATTTTTTCTGTAATATGTATTTCAGATAGTTGATGAACTCACTATCTCCCCCCTCATAAGAAATCGAAAAACCCTAGGTACAACAGCCTGGGGTTTTTCGATTCTTCAATAAGACTTGACGACAGACCGATATCCGTGGTTATAATGTAAGAATGATAATCCCACGATATGCGAATAGAGGGTAGAATTGTGAGAGTGCGCAGCACGGAACAATTCGTAGGCATCAAAGGCGGGACATCATAAAGATACGAACACAAATTTATAGAAAGAACAGAAATTACAAAATGAACAAAATGAAATCACAGCTTCACGAATGGAAAGAAGCGTTGAAAAATATCACATTAAAAAAATGTGCCATAACCTTATTGGGAAGTTTTATTCTGGCATTTGGATTATATCATGTACACTCCATCTCCGGTGTTACCGAAGGCGGTGTACTGGGGGCAACCCTGTTACTGGAGCACTGGACCGGCATTTCTCCGGCGTTAACCGGTGGCATTATGAATGTCTTGTGCTATGTACTGGGTTGGAAGCTGCTTGGCAAGGAATTCATCGCTTATTCCACATTGGCAACGGCAGGTTTCTCCGGCACTTACAAGATCTGCGAACAATTCCCGCACCTGTGGCCCGGACTGGCGGACATGCCCCTTGTGGCAGCCCTGGTGGGTGCACTGTTTGTTGGTGTGGGCGCCGGACTGTGCGTGCGCGTCGGCGGAGCCCCCAGTGGAGACGATGCCCTGGCCATGAGTATTTCCCATGCCACCGGCTGGAAGATCCAGTGGGTCTATCTGCTGTCGGATCTGATCGTGCTGGTCATGTCCTTGAGCTATATCCCGGTGAGACGGATCGGCTATTCCCTCTTCACCGTTCTGTTGTCCGGTCAGCTGATCGGGTTTGTACAGAACTTTAACCGCACACAGGAGACCGGTGCGGATTGTGTGACGGAAAACTGAGAAAATGGGGATCGAAAAATTATAGGTGGTACATTTGCGGAAAATAGAGTAAAATATACCGTAGTATGCAAAGATTTTCGGAATAACCATGGGATATCCGATATCGGTATAGAAAGGTGGACACCTGTATGAACAGAAAATTAACAGAACTTTTGGATAAACTGGAATATGAACAGGTATGCGGAAAAAAGGAGCGGGAGATCACAGCTGTAGTCTATGACTCCCGTAAAGTCATTCCGGGATGCCTGTTCATTTGTATTAACGGAGCCAATTTTGACGGACATGATTTTGCCGCACAGGTGGCTGCACAGGGCGCCGGGGTGCTGGTGGTACAAAAGGACATAGAGCTTCCTGCGGATGCGGATGTGACTGTGATCAAAGTAGCGGATACCCGATATGCCATGGCATTTATCTCCGCAGCCTGGTTCGGCCATCCGGCAGAGAAACTGAAAGTTATCGGTATCACGGGTACCAAGGGCAAGACCACGACCACTTACCTGGTGAAATCCATTCTGGAGAATGCCGGCTATAAAGTGGGACTGGTGGGAACCATCGAGGTGATCATCGGAGACGAACATATTCATGCAAATAACACCACACCGGAATCTTACCTGTTACAGGAGTATTTTGCCCGCATGGTAGATGCCGGACTGGATACGGTAGTTATGGAAGTATCTTCCCAGGCGCTGATGCTGCACCGCACCCAGGGATTTGTATTCGATTACGGCATTTTTACAAATCTGGAGCCGGATCATATCGGTCCAAATGAACATGCAAGCTTTGAGGAATATCTGCACTGCAAGGGTTTGTTGTTCAAACAGTGCAAGGTGGGAATCGTTAACGGTGATGATGAACACTGGCAGGCAGTGACGGAGGGACATACCTGTGCACTGGAGAGCTTCGGCATGGGAGAGCACTGCATGCTGCGGGCCGAGAACCGGCAGCTGGTGCACAAGCCCGGAGAACTGGGAGTGACCTTCCATGTGACCGGTCTGATGAATTTTGCTGTGGAAGTACCCATGCCCGGCAAATTCAGTGTGTACAATGCGCTGGCAGCCATTGCCATCTGCCGTCATTTTAAGGTGGATGAGGAAAATATCAAAAAGGCACTGTTACAGGCAAAAGTAAAGGGTCGTATCGAGATGATCAAGGTTTCTGACCAATTTACTCTGCTGATCGACTATGCCCATAACGCCATGGCACTGGAAAGCCTGTTAACCACACTGCGGGAGTATGAACCCCACAGACTGGTCAGCCTGTTTGGCTGCGGCGGTAACCGTTCCAGACAGCGTCGTTTCGAGATGGGAGAGGTCAGCGGCAGGCTGGCGGATCTGACGATCATTACTTCCGACAATCCCCGGTTCGAGGAGCCGCAGGATATTATCAACGATATCAAGACCGGTATGGCGAAGACGGACGGAAAATATGTAGAGATCTGCGACCGTAAGGAAGCCATCACTTATGCCATTGAACACGGAGAGTCCGGCGATATCATCGTACTGGCGGGAAAAGGGCACGAAGACTACCAGGAGATCAAAGGCGTGAAGCATCCCATGGATGAACGGGATCTGATCCGGGATATCCTGGCAGAGGGACATATCCCCGGATCGGCAGCGGGTCAGGGCCTATAAGACAGTTTTCCGGGATCCCGGTGAACAGAGAGGAAAACAGATTGCGTACGTTATATGCGGATATCATTGTAGATATCTCTCATGAAAAACTGGATAAGACATTTCAGTACCGGGTACCGGAGAGACTGCGGGACAGATTGGAGCCGGGAGCCTGCGTTATGATCCCTTTCGGCAATGGAAACCGTCTGATCAAAGGTTATGTGGTCAGTATAGGGGATCAGTGTCAGTTCGCTCCGGAGAAGATCAAGGAGATCGCAGGACTGCCGGAAAAAGAGACCGGTGTAGAAGATAAAATGATCGCACTGGCTGCCTGGATCCGACGCAATTACGGTTGTACCATGATCCAGGCTCTGAAGACGGTCCTGCCGGCGAAGCAGACCGTGAAGAAACTGGAGCACAGACAGCTGGTGCGCCTGATGAATAGAGAGGAGCTTCTGTCACTCTTAGGAGAATGCGAGCGCAAAAAACAGGTGGCAAAGGCCAGACTGTTAAAAGCTCTGTCGGAGCAGGAGACGATTCCCTATGAGTGGATCACCGGGAAATTGGGCGTCAGCGCCGCTACGGTAAACAGTATCGTAAAAGTGGGCGCTGCGAAACTGGTCAGCTCCGAGAGCTACCGGAACCCCGTGAAGGTACAGGCGGGAGAGACGACGCATAATACACTTAGCTCGGAACAGCAGACCATCGTTACGGAAGTGCTTACGGATTTTGATGCCGGCAGAAGACAGACATATCTGATCCATGGCATCACCGGCAGCGGCAAAACGGAAGTGTATATGCAGCTCATCGGCGAGATGATCAAAAGAGGTCGCCAGGCGATCGTGCTGATCCCGGAGATCGCTCTGACCTACCAGACGCTGCTACGGTTCTATCAGAGATTCGGTGACCGGGTCAGTGTGATGAATTCCACATTGTCTCCCGGAGAAAAATATGATCAGTGCGAGCGTGCAAAAGCAGGCGAGATCGATGTGATCATAGGTCCGAGATCCGCACTTTTTACCCCATTCCCCAATCTGGGCCTGATCGTCATGGATGAGGAACAGGAGAACAGTTACAAAAGTGAGAGTACTCCCAAATACCATGCCAGAGAGACGGCAATGGAAGTGGCGAAGCTGTACAAAGCCAGCGTAGTGCTGGGATCGGCGACCCCTTCCTTAGAGGCGTATTACCGCGCCGGAAAGGGAGAATACAGGCTGTTCCATCTGACAAAACGCCTGACCGGCGGAGAACTGCCCACGGTACACACGGTGGATCTCAGGCAGGAGCTTAAGGAGGGCAACCGTTCTATTTTCAGCAGGAAGTTACAGGAACTGATGACAGACCGGCTAAGCAAGGGGCAGCAGACCATCCTGTTTTTAAATCGAAGAGGGTATGCGGGATTCGTATCCTGTCGTGCCTGCGGCGAAGTTATGAAATGCCCACACTGTGATGTCTCCCTCTCGGAACATAAAGGGGGAAGGCTGATCTGCCATTATTGCGGCTATACACAACCCTTGCCAAAGCTATGCCCGAAGTGCGGATCCAAATATATTCTGGGATTCAAAGCAGGTACCCAGCAGATTGAAGATAAATTGAAAGAACTGTATCCAGGGGTGCGGACGCTTCGGATGGATGCGGATACTACCCGGACGAAGGACAGCTATGAGAAAATTCTGTCAGCATTTTCAAACGGAGAGGCCGATGTGCTCATCGGCACCCAGATGATCGTGAAGGGACATGATTTTCCGAAGGTGACATTGGTAGGGATCCTGGCGGCGGATCTGTCCTTAAACGCATCGGATTACCGTGCCGGAGAGCGGACATTTCAGCTGCTGACCCAGGCGGTGGGCAGAGCAGGCAGAGGGGTGCTTCCGGGAGAAGCGGTGATCCAGACTTATCAGCCGGATCATTATGCCATTACCTGCGCGGCAGCCCAGGATTATAAAAGCTTTTATGAGGAAGAAATCCTGTACAGAGAACTGTCGGGATATCCTCCCGCAGCACATATGCTGGCGGTGCAGATCTATGGCAAAGAGGAAGAAAATGTAAAACAGCTTGCCCGGAGGCTGACAGATGTGGTAAAGTCTAATATGGACTTTTTGCAGATATTGGGACCGACCCCGGCAAATATCAGCAAAATCAATGATATTTACCGGTATGTGTTCTACGCGAAGCATGCGGAGTATGATACGCTGGTGGCGGTAAAAGACTGTGTGGAGGAGACTTTGAGACAGTGGCAGCCAAGACAGCTGAGTATACAATTCGACTTTGACCCGGTAAACGTGTTATAGGAGGTAATAACTGTGGCAATCAGAAATATTCGTGAATATGGAGATGAGGTACTGAAAAAGACCTGTAAGGAAGTCAAGGAGATGACTCCCCGGACGAAGGAATTGATCGAGGATATGTTAGAGACTATGTATGACGCCAACGGCGTAGGACTGGCTGCTCCCCAGGTGGGCATACTTAAGAGAATTGTGGTGATCGACACCACCGGAGAGGATCCGTATATTCTTATTAATCCCCGGATCGTGGAGAGCAGCGGAGAGCAGACCGGACAGGAAGGGTGCTTAAGTGTTCCCGGGAAGTTTGGTATTGTGACCAGACCCAATTATGTGAAAGCGGTAGCTTTGGATGTCAATATGAAACCCATCGAAGTAGAGGGTACGGAATTATTGGCAAGAGCCATCTGCCACGAACTGGATCACCTGGATGGACATCTCTATGTGGAGAAGGCGGAAGGTCCTCTGCAGGACATGACCTATGAGGATGAGGAAGAAGAATAAGTATTCCGGGAAGGAGATAAGCTATGCAGATCGTATTTATGGGAACCCCTGATTTCGCAGTGGGAGCTCTGGAGGCTTTGATCGCACAGGGACATGAGATCACCGCAGTGGTGACCCAGCCGGACAAGGCAAAGGGAAGAAGCGGGCAGTTACAGTTTCCGCCGGTGAAGGAATGTGCTGTAAAACACGGCATCCCGGTATTCCAGCCTCGTCGGATCAAGACTCCCGAGGCTATTGAAGAATTGAAAAAATATCCCGCAGATGTCTATATTGTGGCAGCCTTCGGACAGATCCTGTCTCAGGAGATCCTGGATCTGCCGAAGTACGGATGCCTGAATATCCACGCATCCCTGCTTCCGAAATACCGTGGGGCATCTCCGATCCAGAGAGTGATCATCGACGGGGAGACGGAGACCGGTGTGACCATCATGCAGATGAATGCAGGACTGGACACCGGAGATATGTTGTATCAGAAGAAGATTCCCATTACTTCGGAAGATACTTTTGAAACATTGCACGACAAGCTTATGGTGCTCGGCGGAGAAGCGATCACCGAGGCATTGCCGCTCTTAGAAGCAGGAAAGCTGACTCCGGAGAAACAGGACGATGCAAAGACCTGCTATGCGGCACTGATCACCAAAGAAATGGGCAGACTGGACTTCACCAAAACGGCAGCCGAACTGGACAGACTGATCAGAGGACTGACACCCTGGCCCAGTGCCTACACATTTTATCGCGGAAAACAGTTAAAGATCTGGAAGGCGATTCCCATGGTGACGGCTCACAGGGAAGCCCCGGGAACGATCCTTACGGTGAATAAGGATTCCTTTGAGGTGGCAGCGTCGGAAGGCGGTCTGAAGGTCATGGAATTGCAGCTGGAAGGCAAAAAACGTATGACAGCCCATGATTTCCTGTTAGGCGTGAAGGTACAGCCTGGAGAGATCCTGGGAGAGTGATAAACAATCCAGGCAATTAGAAAGGAGACTTTGCTATGTACGGTGGTTATTATGGATATGGTTATTATTTTGACCCCACGTATTTTCTGGTATTGATCGGACTGGTGTTATGCCTTGGGGCCAGTGCGCTGGTGAATTCCACCATGCGAAAATACAGTAAGGTCCGGAATATGAGAGGAATTACGGGAGCGGAAGCTGCCCGGAATCTTCTCAATAGAGAAGGCTTGTATAACGTACAGATCGAGTGTCTGAACGCAAACGACGGCGATCATTACGATCCCCGGACAGATACCGTAAGACTGTCATATAATAATTATAACGGAACCTCAGTCACCGCAGTCAGTGTGGCTGCCCATGAGTGCGGACATGCGATCCAGCATGCCCATGGCTATGCACCTATGAGTATTCGTGCGGCACTGGTACCGGTGGTGAACATCGGAAGCAACTTAAGTATTCCCCTGATTTTCTTAGGAGTACTGCTCAGCTGGAACCAGACATTGATCCAGCTGGGAATCTGGGCATTTGCCCTGACCGTGATCTTCCAGCTGGTGACACTTCCTGTGGAATTCAATGCCTCCCGCAGAGCAATCGTGAAGGTGGAGGAATACGGACTGTTAGGCAGTGAAGAAGTAAGCGGTGGTAAAAAGGTGCTGACAGCGGCAGCTCTTACCTATGTAGCGGGAGCAGCATCCTCCGCATTACAGCTGCTTCGTCTGATCCTGTTGTATGGCGGTAACCGCAGAAGGAGAGACTAAGCATGGGGAAGCCCGCAACCACCGATACAAGAGAGATTATTGTGGAGATCCTGCTGGACCTGGAAAAGGGGCAGGATTTTTCCCATAAATTAATAAAAGCAGTGCTGGATAAATACGATTACCTGGATCCCAGAGATAAGGCATTTATCAAGAGAGTTACAGAGGGTACCATAGAGAGACAGCTGGAGTTGGATTATTATCTGAACCGGTTTTCTTCCGTTCCGGTCCGCAAGATGAAGCCTCTGATCCGTTGTCTGCTCCGCATGAGTACCTATCAGATCCTGTATATGGATGCGGTGCCGGACAGTGCGGTATGCAATGAAGCCTGCAAGCTTGCGGCAAAGCGCGGCTTTCGTACTCTGAAGGGGTTTGTCAATGCCGTCCTGCGAAATATATCCCGTAGCAAGGACAAAATGCCCCTGCCGGATCCTACGGATCCTGTAAAATATTTCAGCGTAAAATATTCCATGCCGGAATGGATCGTGAATCTGTGGCTTCCGGTATACGGCACGGAGGGAACGGAAACACTTCTCATGGGACTGCTTAAGATTCATCCGGTATCTCTGCGTTTTTGCCTGGAATTGTCGGAAACGGACCGTGAGGATCTTAAGAAAAAGATAGAGGCTACAGGGGTCCACTTAAGCGCACATAAGGAACTTCCCTATGTATATCTGGCGGAAAATCTGGAAAACGTCAGCGAGCTGCCCGGATTTGCCGAAGGAAAATTCACTGTACAGGATGCTTCTTCTGCCCTGGCGGTAAAAGCAGCAAAAATAAAGCCGGGAGACTTTGTTATGGATCTGTGTGCGGCACCGGGAGGCAAGACGATCCTGGCGGCAGAATATACGAAAGAGACGGGACATGTGTTATCCCGCGATGTGTCAGAATATAAGACGGCTTTGATCCTTGAGAATCTGGAGCGCATGCACCGAACCAATGTGAAAGTGGAAGTGCATGATGCCACGGTTTATGACGCAGAGAGGGAAGCATCTGCGGATGTTGTGTTGATGGATGTCCCTTGTTCGGGCTTAGGTGTCATGGGCAAAAAGAGAGACATTAAATATCATGTGACACCGGAAGGCCTTAAATCTATCCATGAACTGCAGAGGCAGATCGTGGAAGCCGGATGGCGGTATGTGAAGCCGGGTGGCGTGTTGTTGTACAGCACCTGCACTATCAACAGAGAAGAGAATCAGAACATGGCAGCATGGATCACGGAAAAGTTCCCGTTCGTTTTAGAGGAGGAGAGACAACTTCTGCCGGGAACGGATGAGACCGACGGATTCTACTTTGCAAGGCTGCGCAGAAGAACGTGAGATATAAGACATGGATAGTAAAAAAGATATCAAATCCCTGAATCTGGAGGAACTGAAGACCGAACTGGAGAGTATGGGAGAGAAAGCTTTCCGGGCAAAACAGATGTATGAGTGGATGCATGTGAAGTTAGCGAGAAGCTTTGACGAGATGACCAATCTCTCCGCAAAATTCAGGGAACAATGCAAGGAAAAGTATGAATATACCTGTGTAAAGCCTGTCAGAATACAGGAGTCGAAAATCGACGGAACGAAAAAGTTTTTATTTGAACTGTCTGACGGCAATGTGGTGGAAAGCGTGTGGATGCAGTACAAACACGGCAACAGTGTGTGCATTTCTTCCCAGGTGGGATGTCGGATGGGCTGCAGATTCTGTGCGTCCACCCTGGATGGACTGGAGCGGAACCTGACGCCTTCGGAGATGTTAGATCAGATCTATGCCATCACGAGACTGACGCAGGAACGGGTCTCCAATGTGGTAGTCATGGGAACCGGAGAACCCATGGACAATTATGATAATATTCTAAAGTTTCTGCATCTGCTGACGGATGAGAATGGATTAAACATCAGCCAGAGAAATGTCACGGTGTCCACCTGCGGAATCGTGCCGAGAATGCGACAGCTGGCAGATGAGAAGCTGCAGATTACCCTGGCATTGTCACTGCATGCAACCACAGATGAAAAAAGAAGAAAACTGATGCCCATTGCCAACAGGTATTCCATCAAAGAACTGATGGAAGTCTGCAGGTATTATTTTGAACAGACCGGGCGCCGGATCACTTTTGAATACAGTCTGGTAGGCGGTGTGAACGATACGGAAGAGGATGCCAAAGAGCTGATCGCTCTGGCAAAGCCTTTATGCTGTCATATTAACCTGATTCCGGTAAACCCGATTAAAGAGCGGGACTTCGTGCAGTCGGATACCGGGCATATTCAGGCGTTTAAAAATAAACTTGAAAGTAAGAAGATACATGTTACAATTAGAAGAGAGATGGGCCGGGATATTGACGGAGCCTGCGGACAGTTAAGGCGTCGTCATACACAGGAGATGCAGAACCCGGACGGACTCTCACAGGAGGAAAATTGACGTGCTCAAGACGTTTTCCATAACCGATATCGGAAGGAAAAGAAAAGTAAATCAGGACTATATCTATACCTCTGAGGAACCGGTGGGAAATCTGCCCAACGTGTTTATTGTAGCGGACGGTATGGGCGGACATAATGCGGGAGATTATGCATCCAAAGTGACAGTAGAGACCATGCTGGCTGAGATGCAGAGTTCTTTTGAAAAAAATCCCACGCTGATTTTCCGCAGAGCGATCGAGGAAGCCAATGAGGTGATCCGCAGGAGAGCCGACGAAGACAAGAAGCTGGAAGGAATGGGAACGACGGTTGTGGTGGCATCCTGCATGGGCAGATTTTTACAGGTGGCCAATGTGGGTGATAGCAGACTTTATGTGGTGAATCGTGAGATACGGCAGATTACGAGGGATCATTCTCTTGTAGAGGAAATGATACGCATGGGCGGATTAGACCGTGCGGATGCAAGAAATCATCCTGACAAGAATATTATTACCAGAGCGGTAGGTGCGGAGGATCATGTAGAGCCGGACTTTTTTACCGTAGAACTCAGGGAAGGCGATACTGTCCTTATGTGTTCGGACGGACTGACGAATATGCTGGAAGATGAAGAGATCCGCATGATCATCAGTGGAGCAAGAGATCTTGTGGAGAAAGCAGAGCGTCTGGTAGAGGCAGCCAATGCAAACGGCGGCAGAGACAATATCAGTGTTATCCTTATTGAGCCGTGCGCATAAGACAGATAATACTCTTAGTTACTTAGGTTATATAAGAATGGAGAGCAATAATGATCAAAATAGGAATGATGATCGGCGATCGCTATGAGATCCTGGAGAAAATCGGAACCGGCGGTATGTCAGATGTCTATAAAGCAAAATGTCATAAGTTGAACCGATATGTGGCGATCAAGGTATTGAAGCAGGAATTCAGCGAGAATGCTAATTTTGTATCCAAATTCCGTATTGAGGCCCAGGCGGCAGCAGGACTGATGCATCCCAATATCGTAAATGTCTATGATGTAGGGGAAGAAAACGGAATCTACTATATTGTAATGGAACTGGTGGAGGGCATTACCCTCAAAAAGTACATTGAGAAAAAGGCCCGTCTGTCTTACAAGGAAGCAGTAAGCATTGCCATCCAGGTGAGTATGGGCATTGAGGCAGCGCATAATAATCATATTATTCACCGGGATATCAAACCGCAGAATATCATTATTTCCAAAGACGGCAAAGTAAAAGTCACGGATTTCGGTATTGCCAAGGCAGCGACCAGCAATACGATCACTTCCAATGTAATGGGAAGTGTACACTATACGTCTCCGGAACAGGCCAGAGGCGGTTACAGTGATGAGAAGAGTGATATCTATTCACTGGGTATCACCATGTTCGAAATGCTTACGGGAAGAGTCCCCTTCAATGGGGAGACGACGGTAGCGATCGCCATCAAGCATATTCAGGAAGAAATGCCTTCTCCCAAGGAATTCGTGCCGGAGATCCCTTCCAGCGTTGCAAGTATTGTATTAAAGTGTTGTCAGAAATCACCGGACCGCAGATATCAGAACATGGCAGAACTGATTGCAGACCTGAAGCAGTCCCTGATCAATCCGGAGGAGGACTTTGTCGTGAACAAGGATCCTGATATGGAAGGCGGCACCCGAATGATCTCGGATGAAGATATGGCACAGATCAAGAGAAAAGTTCCGTATCAGAGTGGCCGGGAGTATGAAGAACAGGATCATGATGAGACGATGCGCCTACGTTCCGATACAGAAGCCATGTATGAGAATGATGAAGAGGCAGAGGGAGAGGATGATTATGATTACGATCCCAAGATGGAACGCGTGACAACGGTTCTGGCAATCGTTGCGGGAGTGGTGATCTGTATTATACTGATCGTACTGGCGGTGAAGATCTTCGGCGGGAAAAAGAACGAAGGCAATAATCCTTCCGGCCCGATCATCACTACGGAGGAAACCAAAGAAGAGGCAGAGAAAGTCGCCATGCCGGATGTGAAGGGCATGAATGTGGATGATGCGAGAAATACACTGACCGGACTGGGAATTCTGACGGAAGTTGTATATGAGGAATCTGATTCCGTGGCAGAAGGTGTGGTGATCAGTACCGACGTCAGCGTGGGTGCCCAGATTGACAAGGGCAGCAAGGTAACACTTACGGCAAGCGCCGGAACCCAAGGCGTAGAAGTTCCGAATGTGGTGGGACTTACTTTTGACGAGGCGAATACACAGCTGGTAAGCAAGGGCTTTTTGGTCAATAAGACAGAGGATTATTCCGACACCATAGAAGCAGGACGCGTGATCGCTCAGACTCCCGCAGATGGAAATAAGGCGCCGAAAGGCAGTGTGATCACCGTTACCGTAAGCCTGGGAAAGGAAGATACGAAGATCCGCGTGCCGAACCTGATCGGACTGTCAGAGCAGGATGGTACGGTGGAAGCAATCGAGGCCGGACTGACAGTAGGCAGTGTGACCCATATTTACAGCGATGAAGTGGGAGAGGGCATGATCTGCTATCAGAGCTATTCCCATGGTTCCTATGTGGATCAGGGAACCTCCATTGATATTAAGGTGAGTCAGGGCGCACAGAAGGTGACTTATAAGTGCAATGTCAGCATTGCGGCACCGACGACTTCCGAGGCACCCAAGTATGTATCGGGAATGGAAGTCGGTATCACCCTGGTGGCGGATGACGGCACTGTGCTGATGGATACGAAGGTTACCACCTTCCCGGTAGCAACCAATATCAACGGCATCGCCTCCTCCGGCGGTACGCTTACCATGACCTATCAGGTGACAACGGAGGGAACCACTACAACGGATACAGATGGCAATACCATTAATGTTCCCGGCACCACGGAGAACCAGTCCTTTACCCGAAGAGTGGAATTCGTGAAGGAATAATGCAAAGGCAGGAACTATGAAGGGCAAGATTATAAAAGGAATTGCCGGCTTCTATTATGTCCATGCAGGGGATGCTCTGCATAGTGCGGACGGAATCTATGAATGCAAGGCAAAAGGTGTCTTCCGTAAGGACCACAGGAAACCATTGGTCGGGGACGATGTGGAGATGGAAGTCATAGATGAAGCACAGAAAAAGGGAAATATCACAGAACTGCTTCCCAGGCACAGCGAACTGATCCGTCCGGCGGTTGCCAATGTGGATCAGGCACTGGTGATTTTTGCCATCTGTAAGCCACAGCCCAATTTTAACCTGCTGGATCGTTTTCTGATCATGATGCAGCAACAGGACATTCCCTGCATCATCTGTTTTAACAAGCAGGACATTGACACAGAGGGGAAAAAAGAGGATTATTGTTCCATCTATGAACAGGCGGGATTTCAGACCATTACTGTCAGTGCCAGGGAAAAGGAAGGCATCGACAGATTAAAAGACCTGCTTCGGGGCAAGACCACCACGGTGGCGGGGCCCAGCGGCGTCGGCAAGTCTTCGCTGGTCAACTGTTTACAGTCGGGTATCGTGATGGAGACCGGTTCCATCAGTGAGAAGATCGAGCGTGGAAAACATACCACCAGGCATTCCGAACTGATCTCCATTGCACCGGATACTTACATTCTGGATACTCCGGGGTTCAGCTCCCTGGGACTGTTCGGACTGGAAAAAGAGCAGCTGGCGGGATATTATCCCGAATTTGTTCCGTTTGAAAAATATTGCAGATTCGGAGGATGTTCTCATATCTCAGAACCGGTCTGCGGCGTGAAAGATGCCGTGGCGGAAGGGGAGATCTCGCGGACACGTTACGAGAATTATTGTCTGCTCTATGAGGAACTGAAAAGTCAGAGAAAATATTAATTATGAGTGAAGTGCAGAATCATCTTGGGGAAAAATTTAAAGAAACCATCGCCGAAGCCATGAAGACCGGAGATTTCCGGGCACTGAATACGTTAGTGAGCGATACAGTCAACGATGCTCTGCGGGAAGCGGATTTTCAGGCGAATCTGTCCAGGGAAGCCGCGGAGAAAAGGGTCTGGAATTCCCAGCGCAGCTGGCAGGATAAAAAGCGGGAAGAAGAGAAGTCCGAAGAGCAGATCCAGGCGGAGCGTGAAGAACGGGAAAGACAGCGGGAGGAACACCGCAGACAGAATGAGGAGTGGCACAGACAGCGAAAAGAACGGGAAAAACAATGGGAAGAACAGCGTAAGGCACAGGCGGCGCAGAACCGTTCTGGAAATCAGGCCGGTGTCTGGACACCCAGAAAGACTACGGCTTTGGAGATGACTTCTTTGGTAAAAATGGAGAAAAAGGGAAGCGTGTCCGGAACTTTGTGCACCGTGTTCGGAGGCATCGGACTAGGCTTTTCCGGGCTGGGACTTTTGGTACAGCTTCTTCTGGCCGCTTTTAGTGCAGCAAGTATAAGTGCGGCGATCCTTCCGGGAGTACTTTCTTTGGTATTTTTGGAGATGATCGCCTATGGCAACGGACAGCGCAGGAGATTACAGCGTGCGGAGAAATATCTGGAACTGTGCGGTACCAAGATGTACGGTGTGATCACGGAGATGGCGCGTTATACAGGCAAAAGCGTCCGCTATGTAAAAAAGGATCTGCGCAAAATGTTAAAAGCCGGAATGTTCCCTGAGGGGCATCTGGATGACAAAGAGACCTGTTTTATGTTAAATGATGTGATCTATCATCAATATCTGGAGACAGAAAAGGCTTATCTGGAACAGAAAAAATCAGAGGAGCAGGCAAAACAGATGCCGGACAAAGGAACAACACAGGACGCTGCACAGACGGAGAGAGAGCAGGAACTCCACAGTATGGTGGCAGAGGGGATGGAATGCATCAGACATCTGCGGGATCTGAACGACCGGATCGAAGAGGAGGCAATCTCTGAGAAACTGTACCGCCTGGAGAATCTGTTGAAGGAGATCTTCGACAGAGTGCAGGAGCACCCGGAGCAGATGCACAGAATGCATAAATTAATGGATTATTATCTGCCCACTACTTTAAAACTGGTGGAGCAGTATGCGGAATTTGACGAGGTCAGCAGTCCGGGAGAGGAAATTCTCGAGGCCAAGAAAGAGATCGGGAAGACACTGGACATGATCAATCAGGCATTTGTGACATTGTTAAACAATCTGTTTCAGGATGCCGCCTTTGACGCATCGGCGGATGCGCAGGTATTACAGGCCATGCTGGCAAAGGAAGGTCTGACGGAATCCGATTTTGTAATGGGAAAACAGTAAAATTTAAATGATGTAATAGTAAAAAATGGGGGTATCAATATGAATATGGATTTAGACGCAGCAACAAAAGAAGCACCGACTCTTACACTGGATCCTTTTGCGGAGGCAAAGGCAGAGATCGTGGAGAAGAAGCCGGAGGAGTTGGTGGAAGAGCAGGCGGTTCCCGAGATGGAACTGACACCGGAAGAGCAGAAACAGGTGGATGATTTTGCAGCACAGATCGACCTGACCAATACCCAGGCGGTGTTACAGTACGGAGCCGGAAGCCAAAAGAAGATCGCCGATTTCTCAGAGACGGCGCTTAGTAATGTCCGGACCAAGGATATGGGAGAAGTTGGAAATCTGTTAACCGGCGTGGTGGCACAGTTAAAGGATTTCGACACCGAGGAAGATAAGGGATTTTTCGGACTGTTCAAAAAAAGCGGAGACAAGCTGAGCAATCTGAAAGCAAAGTACGATAAGGCGGAAGTCAATATCACAAAGATCTGTGATGCCATGGAGAGTCATCAGGTAGTGCTGTTAAAGGATGTGGCTGTGTTGGACAAGCTGTACCAGCTGAACCTGAATTACTTCAAGGAACTGTCCATGTACATCCTGGCAGGTAAAAAGAAGCTGGCGCAGGCAAAAAGTGTAGAGCTTCCGGAGCTTTTAGAGAAGGCACAGAAGAGTGGACTTCCGGAGGACACACAGGCAGCGAAAGATTTCGCGGCAATGTGTGAGCGGTTTGAGAAGAAGATCTATGATCTGGAGCTGACCAGAGCCATTTCCTTGCAGATGGCACCCCAGATTCGTCTGATCCAGTCCAATGACATCGCCATGTCCGAGAAGATCCAGTCGACGTTAGTGAATACGATCCCTCTGTGGAAGAGTCAGATGGTCATTGCCATCGGTCTGGATCATGCTACCGATGCCGCCAAGGCACAGCGTGCCGTATCGGATATGACCAATGAACTGTTGAAGAAGAACGCGGAAGCACTGAAGGTGGCTTCTGTGGAGACAGCGAAAGAATCCGAGCGGGGAATTGTGGATATAGAGACACTTAAGAGTACCAATCAGACACTGATGACGACATTGGATGAGGTCATGAAGATCCAGGAAGAGGGACGTGCGAGAAGACAGAGCGCTGAGGAAGATTTACAGCGCATTGAGAATGAAATGAGAGATAAATTACTGGAGATGAGCAGGGCTTCCCATACTTAATTTTTACATAATTTTAAGAAGCTTCATCTTGACGAAACAGATAAGGAAAATTAAAATAAAATACAGGAAGGTTCATTCACGGAAGGAGCAGAAACAAATGAAAAAACTGGAAGAAATACTAAGAGACAAACCAATTAAAAATAAGCTGTCTTTTGCGTTCCGCATCATGGATATTTTATATGTGGTGCTTGCACTGGTGGCAGTGGTGGAATTGATACGGTCAAAAGGCTATATAGGAAGTATAGTTGTTGTGGTTTTACTTGTTTTAGCTATCATATTTAATGCATCCATGTCGAAAATGCTTGCCAAAATGCTGATAGATCCGATCACGAACCTGGTAACTGCGTCTGAGAAGATCGCATCCGGTGATTTTGAGATCGGCGTACCTTATGAATCTGAGGATGAGCTGGGCAGACTTTCCGACAGCTTTGAGACCGCCGCAGCTATTTTGAAAAAGGTTGTATCAGATCTGCAGACTATCGTAGAGCAATTTTCCGATGGTAATTTTGATGTTCACAGCAGCTGCCCGGAAGCATATGTCGGACAGCTCCGAGATGTTTTAGATGAGCTGGATGAAATGGTAAATAAGGTCAGCGAGACCATGCACGGTATTCAGGATTCCTCCGAGCAGGTATCTGCGGGCAGCAATCAGCTGGCAGTCAGTGCACAGGATATAGCGGAGGGCGCTACCCATCAGGCAGCATCCGTAGAAGAACTGGTGGCTACCGTAGACGAAGTAACCAGTCAGGTACTGGAGAATACCAAGTCTACCGACATTGTACATGACAAGGCGAAAAAGGTAGGTATCGAGGCAGCCAACAGCCAGAAGAAGATGGATGAGCTGGTAGATGCCATGAAGAAGATCAACGCAACGACCCAGAACATTGAAAAGATCATCGCAGATATTGAGAATATCGCATCCCAGACCAATCTGCTGTCCTTAAATGCCTCCATCGAGGCAGCCCGTGCCGGAGAGGCAGGAAGAGGCTTTGCAGTCGTGGCAGATCAGATCAGACAGCTGGCAGAAGAGAGTGCTAATTCCGCAGTAGAGTCCAAGAAGCTGATCGAAGAGTCCATGAACGAGGTAGAGGTGGGTAATAAGGTCACCAAGGAGACCAATGATGCTATGCAGGAGGTTATGGCTGAGCTGGATCAGATCATCCAGGAGGTTGCCAATATCCGTACTGCGTCTGACAAACAGGCGGTTTCCGTTAAAAATATCAAAAAGGGTGTGGGAGACATCAATGATGTTATCCAGTCTAACTCTGCAGCAGCTGAAGAGACTTCCGCTACCAGCGAGGAGCTTTCCGCATCTGCTACTACTCTGAACGAACTGTTAGAGCATTTCAAACTGCGCGGCTAATCAGAGGATGTGTTCCGAAATGAGCGGAATAAGGAAGAGAGAACAGAAGAACCATAGCTGTAAGTTCACAGCTGTGGTTCTTTTCATATCGGAGGAGAAAAAGACAAATGCTTCACAGAAAACAATACAGGGTGGCGGTGAGAGTAACCATTATGGTGCTGGCGCTTACCCTGACTGCCTGTGGAACACAGGAAAATACCGGGAGTACGGAAAGCGTGAAGAGCACAGAAACCGTGGAGAACACAGAGACCGTGAAGGGCACAGAAACCGTGGAGAGCACAGAGACCATAGAGAATGTAGAAATTATAGAAGCTATGGTTTCAGAGAGTGCGGCACCACAGGGAACGGCAAATGTCACACCACAGATGCAACCGGTGGAATACACCAACTTGCAGCAGATTACCCTGGATTCCACATGGGAATATGCAGATCATTCTAAGATAAATACCGGAGCCGCAGTACTCTACAGGGCACCGGAGGAATCTGGACGAAAAGGTATCGTCATCGGTGTCAATGCAGGACATGGTACTGTGGGAGGGAGTAAAGTAAAGACTCTGTGTCATCCGGACGGCTCGGCGAAAGTCACCGGAGGCAGTACGGCGGCGGGAGCAATGGAAGCTGCAGCAGTTTCCGGAGGCATGACGTTTCAGGACGGCACACCGGAGCGGGAGGTGACATTACGTATGGCACAGATCCTGCGGGATAAGCTGTTATCCTCCGGTTATGATGTGCTGATGCTACGGGACAGTGAGGATGTGCAGTTAGACAATGTGGCGCGGACTGTGATCTGCAACAATGTCGCGGACTGCCATATTGCGCTGCACTGGGACAGCGGTGACGGCAAAAATTACGACAAGGGATGCTTCTATATCTCGGTGCCGGAAGCGCTGAAAAACATGGAGCCGGTGGCATCGCACTGGCAGCAGCACGATACCCTGGGAACGGATCTGGTGGAAGGACTGCGGGAGCAGGGAGCCACGATTTATGGGAAAGGACATATGGGTATTGACCTGACCCAGACATCCTACAGCACGATCCCTTCTGTGGATATGGAACTGGGAAATGCGTATTCGGACCACAGCGATGTGATATTGGAACAATTAGCCACAGGGCTTCTCACCGGAATCAATACTTACTTTGAACAGTAAGGACTTTGCAAAGAGTGTGAGGTATGCTATAATACTATTTCGGATTCGTTTGTCTCTGCACGGAGACGGATGGACTTATGAGTGAAATAAAGAATAGAAAATACAAGAAAGGCAGACCCTGTCGTTAGGTCTGAACGGTAAATAAATCATGAAGCTGGGTATCGTAGGTCTTCCCAACGTGGGAAAGAGTACACTTTTCAATTCCCTGACCAAGGCGGGAGCGGAATCCGCTAACTATCCTTTCTGTACCATCGACCCCAATGTGGGCGTGGTAACAGTTCCGGATGACAGATTAAAAGCGCTGGGAGAGATGTATCATTCCAAGAAAGTGACCCCTGCTGTGATTGAATTTGTAGATATCGCAGGCCTGGTAAAGGGTGCTTCCAAGGGTGAGGGACTGGGGAACCAGTTCTTAAGCAATATCCGTGAGGTGGATGCCATTGTCCATGTGGTAAGATGCTTCGAGGATCCCAATGTCATCCATGTGGACGGTAGTGTCAATCCTTTGCGGGATATCGAGACCATTAACTTAGAGTTGATCTTCGCAGATCTGGAAGTACTGGAGAGAAGACTGTCCAAGGTAGTCAAGGCTGCCAGAATGGACAAGACTTATGCCAAGGAGCTGGCACTCTTAGAGCGTATCAAGGAGCATCTGGAGAGCGGCAAGATGGCGAAGAGCCTGGAAGTTACCGATGAGGACGAGCTGTCTCTGTTGAAGGAATACAATCTGCTGACCTACAAACCGGTGATCTATGCAGCCAATGTATCCGAGGATGATCTGGCAGATGACGGTGCCTCCAATGAGATGGTAGCGAAGGTCAGAGAGTTTGCAGCAAGTGAGAACAGCGAAGTATTCGTCATCTGCGCACAGATTGAGGAAGAGATCTCTGAACTGGATGATGATGAGAAGGCAATGTTCCTGGATGATCTGGGACTGAAGGAATCCGGTCTGGAGAAGCTGATCAAGGCAAGCTATCATATCTTAGGTCTGATGAGCTTTTTGACTGCAGGAGAGGATGAGACCAGAGCATGGACCATCAAGATCGGTACCAAGGCGCCTCAGGCAGCCGGTAAGATTCACTCCGATTTCGAGAGAGGCTTCATCAAGGCGGAAGTTGTAAATTACAAGGACCTTTTAGAGCAGGGATCTCTGGCAGCTGCACGTGAGAAAGGTCTGGTCGGCATGGAAGGCAAGGACTATGTCGTACAGGACGGTGATGTGATCCTGTTCAGATTTAACGTCTGATATGCCGGATTCGAGAGCGCAAAGCGCGAAGAAGCCGGTTAATACTAAGAAAGGATATAAATATTATGATGAATGCAGGAGATATAGCATTTCCCCATTTAGGCATTTACCTGGAAAATGTTCCCAGAAGCTTTACCGTATTCGGTTTCGAGATCGCTTTTTACGGTCTGATCATCGGTATCGGTGTACTGGCGGGAATTCTGATGGCAGTGCACCAGGCAAAGGTGAGCGGAGAGAATCCGGATACTATTTGGGACTTCGCTATTTATGCCGTGATCTTTTCCGTGATCGGTGCCAGAATCTATTATGTGATCTTTGCCTGGGACTATTACAAGGATAATCTGCTCAGCATCTTCAATACCCGTAACGGTGGTATGGCGATCTACGGCGGTGTGATCGGAGCTTTTCTGACATTGTTTTTATATTGTAAGATCAAAAAGATCAATCCTTTCCGTCTGGGAGATCTGTGTGTACCGGGATTGATCTTAGGACAGGCCATCGGGCGTTGGGGCAATTTCATGAACCGTGAAGTGTTCGGAGAATATACGGATAATTTCCTGGCAATGCGGCTTCCCATCGAAGCGGTGCGCAGCCGGGATATTTCCGAGAATGTGGCAGCACATATTGTGGAAGGTACCAATTACATTCAGGTACATCCCACATTCCTCTATGAGAGTCTGTGGAATCTGATGATTCTGCTCATTATGCTGGTATACCGCAAGCACAAAAAGTTCGAGGGCGAGATCTGTCTGTTGTACTTCGGAGGCTATGGTCTTGGCAGATTCTGGATCGAAGGTATCCGGACAGATACCCTGTTTATTCCCGGAACGACCCTCGCTGTATCGCAGGTATTATCTCTGTGCATGGTGATCTTCGCGGTGGTGACGGACATTGTGGTACGTATGCACCTGAAAAAACAGCCGAAAGTGGAAAAAAATTAAAAATTTTTAAAAATTTATTAAGAATATCGAAATAAGAGCAAATACATAGATGTTGTGTTTGCTCTTATTTTTTTACCACATATAGTGGAAAAGAGCGCTCTTGTCGTAGGACAGGGCGCTTTTTTGGATTCCGCCGTCGAAAAAAGCTACTTGATTTCTCTTGTAAAATCCCTTAATTTAGTATAAAATCATAATAAAAGTGGGAGAAAGTGGAGGCAAGTGCCACAAAGTGGTAGATTTTTGAAAAAATGACCTCCTTTTTCGTGGCAGTCCCCTTTTGGATGAATGGTGGTGAGTGCGATGTTTATGAGCGAGTACAACCATACGTTAGATACGAAAGGCAGGTTGATCATTCCGGCGAAATTCCGAGAGACTTTGGGCGAGGAATTTGTGATTTCCAAGGGAATGGACGGCTGCTTATTTGTGTATGCGGGCGATGACTGGAACGCTTTTGAACAGAAGCTGACCTCATTACCTCTGATCAATAAGGAAGCAAGACAATTTGCCCGTTTCTTCTTAGCCGGTGCGGCTACGGTGGAAGTGGACAAGCAGGGAAGAATCCTGTTGCCGGCACACTTGCGAGAATTCGCCGGACTGGAAAAAGATGTGGTGTTAGTCGGAGTCGGCAGCCGCGTGGAGATCTGGAGCAAGGATAAGTGGGAGGCCATGAATTCCGATGCGGATATGGATGAGATCACCGGTGCCATGGAAGGACTGGGACTGACCATTTAAAAGAAGCAGGAAAGGATGACCGTCGTGGAATTTAATCATTATTCTGTGATGTTGCATGAGACCATCGAACAACTGAATATCAGACCGGACGGCATCTATGTGGACGGAACCTTAGGAGGCGGCGGACATGCATATGAAGTGTGCAGCCGCTTACAGAACGGACATTTCTACGGGATCGATCAGGATGACGCGGCGATCGCGGCGGCATCGGAGAGATTACGATGCTTTGGAGATAAAGTGACCGTGATCCGCAACAATTACGTGAATGCGGTGGAGGCACTCAGAGAATACGGAGTTACCGGTGTGGACGGCATCGTGCTGGATCTGGGAGTCTCTTCCTACCAGTTAGATACCGAGGACAGAGGGTTTTCTTACCGATTTGATGCACCGCTTGACATGCGGATGGATCGCAGACAGACCCTGACGGCGAGAGACATCGTGAACAACTATTCCGAGATGGAGCTGTATCATATCATCCGGGATTACGGCGAAGATCCGTTTGCGAAAAACATTGCGAAACATATTGTAAAAAACAGGACGGACAAGCCCATTGAGACTACCTTTGAATTAAACGAGATCATCAAAGCTGCAGTTCCGGCGAAGATGCGGCAGAACGGACATCCCTCCAAGCAGACATTCCAGGCGATCCGCATTGAGTGCAATCAGGAACTGGAAGTACTGAAAAAGGCACTGGACGAATTGATCGATCTGTTGCATCCCGGTGGGAGGTTCTGCATCATCACCTTCCATTCCCTGGAAGACCGGATCGTGAAAAATGCGTTCCGCAGGAATGAAAATCCTTGTACCTGTCCTCCGGAATTTCCGGTGTGTGTATGCGGTAAGGTCTCCAAGGGAAAGGTGATCACCAGAAAACCGATTCTGCCCGGTGCGGAAGAACTGGAAGTAAACAGCAGATCCAAGAGCGCGAAGTTACGCGTGTTTGAAAAGAAATAAAGAATTTTAAATATTTCATCAGTGAAAGTGGGAATAAAGTATGGCACAGAGAAGAAGTAATACCCCATACATATATGATAATACAGCAAGAGACTTACAGATCCGCAGGCAGATGGAAGAGCCCCGGAGACAGCTGTCTCACGAGACGAGAAAAAACAGAGAAAAAGCAAGACATATGAGCATCGGCTATGTGACTTTTCTGATGGTGGCACTGGTGGCATGTGCATTTTTTCTGGTGAACTATATTCAGATGCAGTCAGAACTGACTGCCAGGATCACGGAAGTATCCAGAATGGAGAGCGAGTTGAACTCTCTGAAGCTGGCAAATGATGAAGAATACAGTCGCATTACCAGTAATATCAACCTGGAAGAGATCAAGAGGATTGCCATCGGCGAACTGGGAATGACCTATGCAACCGAGGGACAGGTAATCCCTTATGAGAGCGACAGCAATGACTATATGCGTCAGGCTGATAACAGTCAGAACTAAGCCCGGGAGGCCCGAAGTGTGAAAGAACAGAAACCTAAAAAATTTTCCGTAAAAATGCAGAAAAAGCTCCTGTGTCTTTATGCACTGATCATTTTGGCATTTATTCTTTTATCGGTGCGTCTTACATGGATCGTGAAAGCAGATGGTGCAGCTTACGAGAAACAGGTGCTGTCTCAGCAGAAATATGATTCCATAACATTACCTTTCCGGCGCGGCGATATTGTGGACGCCAAAGGAACCAAGCTGGCGGTCAGCGAGAAAGTATATAATCTGGTCATCGATGCCAGGGTAATGCTGGATCGGGAGGATTATCTGGAACCCACCATGGAAGCATTGGGTGCAAATTTTCCGGATCTGGACATGACGGCAGTGCGGCAGTATGTAACGTCTCACCCCGAATCTTCCTGGTATGTACCTCTTCGGAGGATGACTTATGACCAGATCAGCGGATTCCAGGCGGCAGCACTGGAGAACAGCAAGATCCGTGGTGTCTGGTTTGAAGAGGAATATAAGAGAGTCTATCCCAACGGTTCTCTGGCGGCAGATGTGATCGGATTTTCCAGAGCGGACAATGAAGGACAGTACGGTCTGGAAGAGTATTACAATGATGTTCTGAACGGAACCACCGGAAGAGAATACGGCTATCTGAATGACGATGCCAACCTGGAGCGTACGATCAAGCCGGCAGTGGACGGCAACACGATACACAGTACCATTGATGCCAATATTCAGGGCATTGTAGAGAAATACTTAAAGCAGTTTAACGAGGAGCATAAGGATGCGGTACATCCCGGTAACGGTGCGGAAAATGTGGGCTGCATCATCATGGAAGTCAATACCGGCAATATTTTGGCCATGGCCAGCTATCCTACCTATGACCTGAACGATACCAGGAATACGGACGCCCTTTTGGGATCCCGTAAGATCGAGATGGTGACCAATGCCAACGGTTACCAGGTACTGACGAAGACAGATACCTATTTTACCCAGGAAGATATCGATGCCCTGACAGATGAGCAGCTATTGGATAATCTGAACTACCTGTGGAAGAACTACTGTATCTCCACCACCTACGAGCCGGGATCCACGGCGAAGCCTTTTACCGTGGCAGCAGCATTGGAGAGCGGTGCCATCACCGGCAACGAGCACTATCAGTGTAACGGATCTCTGGAAGTCGGCGGACATACGATCAAATGCCACAGCTACCGTTCCGGCGGTGAAGGTGATGTATCGGTACAGGATTCCATTGCCTGGTCCTGCAACGTAGCGTTAATGAAGATTGCTGCCACCATGGGCAAAGAGGAATTTGCCAAATTCCAGCAGATCTTTAACTTTGGATTAAAGACCAACGTGGATCTGGCAGGAGAGGCGAGAACAGCAAGCCTGCTGTTCCCGGTGGACCAGATGGGAAGCGCTGATCTGGCGACCAACAGCTTTGGACAGAACTTTAATGTGACCATGATCCAGATGATCACCGGTTTCTGCTCTCTGATCAACGGCGGTTACTATTATGAGCCTCATATGGTGGATAAGATCACCAATGCAAGCGGAGCAACGGTGGAGAACATTGAACCGAGAGTGTTACGACAGACAATCTCCGAGAGCACTTCGGCGAAGATCAGACAGTACTGTCGTGCTACCGTTATGGAAGAGGGTGGTGACCGCAGAACCGGTAGAACCGCAAGACCTGCAGGTTATGCCATCGGCGGCAAGACCGGTACCGCAGAGACTATTCCCCGTAAAAACGGTGAGTATGTTGTATCCTTTATGGGATATGCACCGGCGGATGATCCCCAGATCGCCATTTATGTAGTCGTGGACCGTGCCAATGCATCCCCTCAGGATGATGCAAAGTTTGCAACCGGTATTGTACGAAATGTTCTGACGGAAGTGCTGCCTTATCTGAATATCTTCATGACGGAGGAACTGTCTGAAAAGGAGATTCAGGAACTGGCGGAGAAACAGATCGAGATTACGAATCAGTATACCCAGACTCCCGAGAACGGAGATGACCAGAGCACCGGAGACAATCAGACCGGAGACGCTCAGACCGGAGACGCTCAGACCGGAGATGATCAGTCCGGAGATTCCCAGAGTGGTGACGGAACCGGTGACGATACGACGATGGTTACGGAGGACTGGAGAAATTATCCCAAAGATCCCGCTACCGGTTATCTGGTAAGTCCGATCGACGGCGGTCTGATCGATCCCATTACGGGAGCGGATGTCGGCGGGGACGATACCATGGGTGACAGTCCCATTAACAATAATCTGCTGAATCAGCAGAATGAATAAACAAAACATATGAATAGCCTCACAGCAGGAGCAATAAAATGTAAAAAGCTCTTGTTGTGAGGTTTTTTTATGGCGGATCAGCAAAATCGTTTTTTTCATCGTAAAAAGATCATGACCATTTTTTTCATATGTGCACTGGTGCTTATCGGATTGTTTATGAGACTTTTGTATCTGATGGTGTGGAGGGCGGATTATTATGAGGAAGCGGCGACGAGACTGCATGAGAGAGAACGCAGCATAAAGGCGGCAAGAGGCCGTATTTTGGACAGGAACGGAGTGGTACTGGCGGATAACAAGACGGTCTGTACCGTATCGGTGATTCATAATCAGATCACAGAACCGGAAAAGGTGATAGCCATGCTGGTAAAAGAGCTGGGAATTTCGGAGACGGAAGCGAGAAAACGTGTGGAAAAATATTCTTCCATGGAACGCGTCAAAAGCAATGTGGACAAGAGCATCGGTGACAGAATCCGGGAATATGATCTGGCGGGGGTGAAAGTGGATGAGGATTATAAGCGATACTATCCGTATGGAGACCTGGCCAGTAAAGTCCTGGGTTTTACCGGAGGGGACAATCAGGGAATCATTGGACTGGAAGTGATCTATGAGGAAACATTGCAGGGAGAAACCGGTATGATTCTGACTGTGACGGATGCCAAAGGAATCGAGGTAGACACCGCGGGGGAACGCCGGGTAGAGCCGGTGCCGGGATGGGATCTGCGGATCAGCATCGACCGTAATATCCAGGAGTATTCCACGCAGCTGGCGGAACAGGCCTGCGCCACCAAAGAGGCGGACAGCGTCTACATCATCGCCATGGATCCGCAAAACGGAGAAATCCTGGCCATGGTAAATTATCCGGAATTTGACTTAAACGACCCTTACACGCTGCCGGAACTGACTGAGTGGAAGGAGGACGGAAGCATTGCGGTGGTGGATCCGTCCACCCTGACTGCGGAACAGAAGCAGGAGAAGCTGAATGCCATGTGGCGCAACGGCTGCATCAACGATACCTACGAACCGGGTTCCACCTTCAAGATCATCACCGCCGCTGCGGGACTGGAGGCCGGAGTAGTCACACCGGAGAGCACATTTTCCTGCCCGGGATTTATCATCGTGGATGACCGCAGGATCCGCTGCCATAAGATCGCCGGACATGGCACACAGACATTTGTGCAGTGTATGCAGAATAGTTGCAATCCGGCACTGATCTCCGTAGGACTGCGTCTCGGTGTAGACAATTATTACAAATATTTTGAGCAATTCGGACTGAAAAAAAGAACCGGAATCGATCTCCCCGGGGAAGCAGCAACGATCATGCATAAAAAAGAAGACATGGGAAATGTGGAGCTGGCGACGGTGGCTTTCGGGCAGTCTTTTCAGATCACGGCGATCCAGCTGCTGACAACGGCATCCTCCATCATTAACGGAGGCAACCGGGTCACTCCTCACTTGGGCATGGAAGCCCTGAACCGGGATGGCGAAGTGGAACAGGTTTTTACTTATCCCGTGGAGACAGGAATCGTATCGAAAGAGACCAGCGCAACTATGCGTTATATCCTGGAGACAGTGGTGGCGGAGGGCTCTGGTAGAAACGGACAGGTGCAGGGCTTCCGGGTGGGTGGCAAGACGGCGACCAGTCAGACGCTGCCCAGAGGCAGCGGACGTTATATTTCTTCTTTTATTGGATTCGCGCCTGCCGATGATCCACAGGTGATTGCCATCGCCATTATCAACAATCCCCAGGGAGTCTATTATGGAGGACAGGTGGCAGCACCTATTATAAGGCAGCTGTATGAAAATATTTTGCCTTATTTGGGACTGGAGAAGACGGAGGATACTGTTGTCGAAAATCATTGAATGAAAAAGGTTCCGGCGGATGAAAATTTGACAAAATCCGCTGGGGACACCCCTTATAATAATTCTGAAGGAGGGGTGTGATGCATTATGAACTATATTTAGACAGTATGTTCCTCCTGAATCTCGGTATGAATCTGTTACTTCTGATCATGGTAGACCACAGCACCTGCCGCACTGCCACGTGGTACCGGCTGCTGTGTGGAGCGGGAATCGGAGCGGTCTGCTATCTGCTCCCTTTTTTATGGAAGGGAGCGGCTCTACTTAAACTGCTGCTCTGTATGCTGCCCGGAACATTGTTGATGCTTACAGTAACATTCCGAATCCGGAATTGGCGTTCGCTATGGAGTTATTTTAGAAAGCAGATGTATGATACTTTCCTGCTCGGAGGAATTCTGGTGGCTGTGCTGAGGGGAATCCCGGCCGGAATACAGTATGTACCGGGAATTGTGCTTGCACTGGGACTGGGGGCTCTGACAGTGCAGCTGCTATTGTGGAGATACCGAAGAGAAACGGAGCTTGGAACTCATTGTGAGGTAGTACTTCGGGGTACGGAACAGACATTGTGTATCGCGGCGATTGTGGATTCCGGCAATACTTTGACGGAACCTATGAGCGGAGCCCCCGTATCTGTATTGGATGTGGTGACATTTCAGACTTTGTGGCCGGAGGGGCTGCCGGATTTTCGGGTGATTCCTTACCACAGTGTCGGGAAAAAGAATGGAATTCTCTATGGATACCGGATTCCGCAGATGAAGATCCGGATCCATGGTGTGGAAAAAATATGCAGCGATGTGTGGCTGGCAGTAAGTGAAGAGGAAATCGCAGGAAGAGAGATTCCTATGCTGCTGCATCCGGCGCTGTTAAAAAAGACAGGAAAAGCAGGAAGGAGCAACTATGATCTTAAAGATAGCAATACCCGGGAAAATGCAATTCAAGATGATTCGCAGAGAACCGTTTCTGCGGCAGCGGAAAGGAGATATTCATTACATCGGAGGCGCAGAGGTCCTGCCACCGCCGCTTCCCACAGATCAGGAGAACCGGGTGATCAGTGATCTGGGAACGGAATATGAGGATGAAGCAAAGGCCATATTGATTGAACATAATCTCAGACTGGTCGTCTACATAGCCAAAAAGTTCGATAATACGGGAGTGGGCGTGGAGGATCTGATCTCCATAGGTACCATCGGACTGATCAAATCCATCAATACCTTCAATCCGGAGAAAAATATCAAGCTGGCGACCTATGCCTCACGGTGCATTGAAAATGAGATATTGATGTACCTGCGGCGGAATAATAAGACGAAGATGGAAGTGTCCATCGATGAACCTTTAAATGTGGATTGGGACGGCAATGAACTTCTCCTGTCGGATATCCTGGGAACGGATGAGGATGTGATATACAGAGGGATAGAGAACGAAGTGGAGCGCAAGCTTTTAATGAATGCCGTAAGTAAGCTGTCAAACCGGGAGAAGACCATTGTACGGCTGCGGTTCGGACTGGGGACACCGGACGGACAGGAGATGACACAGAAGGAAGTGGCAAGCTTTCTTGGAATCTCCCAGTCCTATATTTCGAGGCTGGAAAAAAAGATCATGCGGCAGCTGAAAAAGGAGATCAGCCTGCATATTTGACTTTGCATTCGGGACGGATACATGATACTATAGAGATTATGGAGAGGAACTGTTCTCCTGGTTGTGAATGACAGATTTTAAGGACGAAGATACATGATACAGCGTGATGATATATTATCGATGGAATATTTAAAAAAGACGGAATTCACCGGATGCCATCAGGGGATGCGTTACCGTCTGGAACAGACACAGGCTCCGGAGGACCCCGAGGGCGGTAAAAAGCTTATGGTGACGGTATGGCCGGAGCCCTTTAATTATTTTAAGACCCCGGAGGAAAAAAAGAAAAGAGCATATTTTTCTTTTGACGAGGATGGCGTGGTGGATGCCGTCGGCTGGATGAATGACCGCTTATTCGAGGATAAGAAGATATGGGAGGAAGCACCTTCCCATTGGGATACCTATCAAATGTAAGGAAATAATAAGATGATGTTAAAATATATCATAAAGGATCTAAAGGAGACCCTGACCTATCTTCCCTACGGGATCATGGCGGGTGCTGTTGTGGGACTGCTCCTGAACGGACTGAATGCCAGACGGGAGCGTAAGGGGAAGGATACTTTTCCCATGGCGGGACTCATGACATTTTCTCTGTATCTGATGATCATTCTGGTGATCACTTTTTTCTCCAGAGAGGATGGCAGCCGGATCGGCATGGATCTGGAACTGTTCTCTACCTGGGGGACGAATGCGAGGAACCATGCGTTTGTCGTGGAAAATGTACTGCTGTTTATTCCCTATGGATTTATCTGTCCATGGGCATTTCCGTGGCTTCGGGGTTTTTTTAGGAATACCTTTGCGGCATTCGTGACCAGCTTCGGTGTGGAGATGATCCAGCTGATCACCGGCAGGGGATATTTTCAGGTGGACGATATCCTGACCAATGTGCTGGGGGCTGTGATCGGGTATGTGATTTTCTGGCTGCTGCATCATATGATACAGGGATTCCACAGACCTGATCTCAGGCGGTAAGATAGCCCCGCATAGCTTTCAATGCATTTTTTTCGAGACGGGAGACCTGGGCCTGGGAGATGCCGATCATGTCGGCGACCTCAGTCTGGGTCTTTCCTTCGAAAAAACGCAGAGAGATGATATGACGCTCTCTGTCGTTCAGACGTTTCATGGCTTCACTGAGGGAGAGATGTTCTACCCACATCTCTTCCTTATTTTTTTTATCACTGATCTGGTCCATGACATAGAGGGTGTCGCCGCCGTCGGTGTAGACCGGCTCGTAGAGACTCATGGGGTTCTGCATGGCATCTAAGGCATAGACGATGTCTTCCTTGGAGATACCCACCTCCGCGGCGATTTCTTCCACAGTGGGCTCCTTCAGATTTTTTCTCGTCAATGTGTCTTTTGCGTAAATTGCCTTATAGGCGGTATCCTTTAGGGATCTGGATACACGGATACTGTTGTTATCCCGTAAATATCTACGTATCTCACCGATAATCATTGGCACAGCATAAGTGGAAAATTTTACACCAAGTGTGGAGTCAAAGTTGTCAATGGCTTTGATCAGCCCGATGCATCCGATCTGGAACAGGTCATCCACATTTTCAGCACTGCCGGAAAAACGCTTAATGACGCTTAATACCAGCCGCAGATTCCCCTCAATATAGGTCTCTCGGGCAGCGGTATCTCCTTCACGGATCTTCGCAAATAAAGCTTCCTTGTCTGCCGCCTTTAACAAAGGCAGTTTTGCTGTATTGACACCACAGATTTCCACTTTTCCCTGTACCATAGAGACCTCCCAGATCGTTACTGTTTTTGATAACTACAGTATTCACAGGACATTGCAGGGATATACTTTGGAAACGGATTTTCCAGTATTTCCCGAACCAAAATAAGAATACTGCCATATATTATAGAAAGAAGGTGGGAGTAGGCACCGATGTTTTTTTCCGAATTAAAATGCAAAGATGTGATCAATGTCAGAGACTGTAAAAAGCTGGGGCATGTCTGTGATCTGGAGTTCGATGAGTGCAGCGGATGCATCTGTAAGATCATGGTGCCCGGAGGAAACCAGTGGCTGGGATTCCTGCGCTGTGAACCGAATATCGTTATCCCATACAAGGACATCAGGCAGATCGGTCCGGACATAATTTTAGTTGACATTAACTGCTGATTCTCTTATAATATCCGTATAAATAACACGTGGTTTTTAAGAGGAGGATGCCTATGAAATGTCCGTTCTGCAGCCATGAAAATACCAGAGTGATCGATTCGAGACCGGCGGAAGATAACAATTCCATTCGCCGTCGCCGTGTGTGTGATGAATGCGGCAAGCGATTCACCACTTACGAGAAGATCGAAACGATTCCGCTGATCATTATTAAAAAGGATAATAACAGAGAGGCGTATGACCGTGCCAAGATCGAGGCCGGAGTACTCAGAGCCTGCCATAAACGTCCGGTCAGCGCACAACAGATCACGACGTTGGTAGACGAGGTGGAGAACGAGATCTTCAACCGGGAAGAACGTGAGATCCCCAGCGGAACCATCGGTGAACTTGTGATGAATAAGCTGAAAGATCTGGATGCGGTAGCTTATGTAAGATTTGCTTCCGTATATCGGGAGTTCAAGGACGTGAACACCTTTATGGATGAATTAAAGAGTGTCCTGAATGACAAGAATCCCATGTAGCATCTTCGGAACAGATAAATTCCGGGAATCCCGGAGCGGCGAAGGAGGAAGCTCCGGTTCAGGAGCAGAAATCCAACGCACCGTTAGAGGACATCTCCATTACGTTCCACAAACAGGACGATTTCGGCTACATTGGCAGGGACAGCGATATCCATTCCCTGGATGTGGAGAAGGCAATCTCCGATATGCGTAAGGACCAGATCTTACAGCAGTACCAGTACTTTGTGGGAAGCAAAACGGTATTTACAGAATAGTTACCTCCGTCTGTCAGGCGTAAGCAAGACACCGGAGGTATTTTTTAATTTTTTCGTAAGAAGTGATACAGACAGAAAAAATAGATTCCGGCAAGTACCAGCTGGCTGACCAGAATCCCCCACAGATACCCCTGCATACCGATCACGGGAATGGCAAAAAATACGAACAGGAGCCGGATCAGAAGACAGACCGCGTTGGAGAAAAAGATCCGCCCCGCCATACCGAGACCCTGCAAAATGCTGGAGAGAGTGGTATCCAGATACAGAAAAGGACAGATGAAGCCCAGAGTCACGATAAAATGACCGGCCAGTTCACTGTGGAACAGTTCCGTTCCCATCCAGTCACCCAGAAACAGAAAGCCGCATAGACAACAGGCACCCATGAGACTGCAATACTTTACGGTGCGCAGGGTGGCGTTTATGACGGCTCCACGGTCTCCTTTGGCATGATTTTCGGAGATGGTGGGAAGGAGAAGCACCGCCACGGAGCCGGTAAGGGCGTTAGGAAAAAAGATCATGGGCATGGCCATGCCGGTAAGGACTCCGTATACACTTAAGGCTGTGGTGGTATCATAACCGTAGAGCAGAAGCTTTTGGGGAATGGAGACGGCTTCGATACTTTGTAAAATGTTCAGAACGATACGGTTGGCGGTCAGAGGCAGTGCCATACCAAGCAGATCCCGATAGACCGGAACAGAAGGACAGATATTTTGCAGGGAAAGAATACTACTGTCCGGATACAGATGTATATACAGGCAGACCAGAGCGATCAGCATGGAAAAGATCTCGCCTACGGTGAGACCGAGAACCGCAGCATTGATGGAGGGAGTACGACCTTCTGCCAGATCGGCTCCGGTGACGAGAAAGACGCAGCTGACTCTTGCAAGCTGCTCTAAAAGCTGTGTAAGAGCAGGCACGGAAGCTTTCTTTTTCCCATAGAAATAACCGTTGATGCAGGCGTGCAGCGCGGCAAAGGGGAAAGAGAAAGACAGGATCCGCAGCATGGGTACGGTACGGTGATCTTTTAATAGAAAAATACCGATAGGATCCGCAGAGAAAAACAAAATGGCATTTGTTACAAGAGACAGGGGTAAGGTGATACTGATCCCGGCCAGCAGCGGCTTTAAATTCCCGGAAGGGCGTTTGGCACTATCCGCCGCCACATATTTCGAAATGGCGGTCTGATATCCGGCGGCTGTAAGGGAAAAAGATAGGGATAATGCCGGACTGAGCAGCTGATAGATGCCCATTCCCTCTTCACCGAAGAGCCTGGACAGATAGATACGGTAGAAAAATCCAATGACACGGGTGATAAGGCCGGTTGCAGTCAGAATGATAGTACCGAAGATCAGGGGATGACGTTTGGCATGTTTCATAAGCGGATTTTTTGACCCTTTTGGCTTAAAAGATCTTGCAAAAGTATATTCCGATGACCTTGTTGACAGAACAGTAAAGTGAATGCTATCATGAATAGCAGTAAAATGTGCATGATCAGTTACAAGATATGCAGAAATGAGGCAATATGATATATTTAGATAATGCAGCGACTACGAAAACAGCACCGGAGGTCGTAGATGCGATGCTCCCGTATTTCAGTGAATATTACGGCAATGCCAGCACCATTTACAGTCTGGGCGCCGAGAGCAAAAAGGCTATGGATCATGCCCGCCAGACCATCGCGGACAGCCTGGGAGCGAAGCCGGAAGAGATCTATTTTACCGCCGGTGGTTCGGAGTCCGACAACTGGGCATTAAAAGCTACCGCAGAAGCTTATGCTTCTAAGGGAAAACATATTATTACCACGAAGATCGAGCACCATGCCATTCTCCATACCTGTGAGTATCTGGAGAAGAGAGGCTTTGAGATCACCTATCTGAATGTGGACAGAGACGGACTGATCAGCTTGGACGAGCTGAAAGCAGCCATCCGCCCCGATACTATTCTGATCAGCGTGATGTTTGCCAACAACGAGATCGGTACCATCGAGCCCATCGCCGAGATCGGTGAGATTGCAAAGGAGCACGGCGTATTGTTTCATACCGATGCGGTACAGGCGTATGCACAGGTTCCCATTCATGTGGATGAGATGCATATTGACATGCTCAGTGCCAGCGGTCATAAATTAAACGGCCCCAAGGGAATCGGCTTTTTATATATCCGTAAAGGAGTGAAGATCCGTTCTTTTGTACACGGCGGAGCGCAGGAGAGAAGCCGCAGAGCCGGTACAGAGAACATCCCCGGCATCGTGGGACTGGGGGCAGCCGTAGAGCGTGCTATGCGTATTATGGACAGTAAGACCCGCAAGGAGATCGAACTGCGTGATTATCTGATCGGACGTCTGGAGAACGAGATCCCTCATTGCTGGCTGAACGGTCACCGCACGAAGAGACTTCCGAATAATATCAATTTCTCCTTCCTGTTTATCGAGGGAGAATCCATGCTGATCATGCTGGATATGAAGGGAATCTGTGCTTCCAGCGGATCTGCATGTACTTCCGGATCCTTAGATCCTTCCCATGTGCTGTTAGCCATTGGTTTAAAGCATGAGGAAGCCCACGGTTCCTTACGTCTGACCTTGTCTGAGGATAGCACGAAGGAAGAGATGGATATCGTAGCGGAAGAAGTCAAGAAAATCGTCCAGAGACTGCGGGATATGTCTCCTTTATATGAAGATTTTCTGAAAAGTCAGAAGAACAACTAAGCAAGAAAGAAGAGGATAACAGATACATGTACAGTGAAAAAGTAATGGATCACTTTCAAAACCCCAGAAATGTCGGGGAGATCGAGGATGCCAGCGGTGTAGGTACTGTAGGTAACGCCAAGTGCGGAGATATTATGAGAATGTTCCTGGACATTGACGAGAACGGGATCATCAGAGAGGCAAAGTTCAAGACTTTCGGCTGCGGTGCTGCCGTAGCTACCAGCTCCATGGCTACCGAACTGGTAAAGGGCAAGACCATCCAGGAAGCTTTGCAGGTAACGAACAAGGCGGTAATGGAGGCTCTGGACGGACTGCCTCCCGTAAAGGTACACTGCTCACTTTTGGCAGAGGAAGCCATTCATGCAGCTCTGTGGGATTATGCGGAGAAGAACCACATCACCATCGAGGGCCTGCAGAAGCCCAAGAATGATATCAGTGAGGGCGAAGAAGAGGAAGACTATTAAGATCTATGAAGAAAAAAGTAGTGGTTGGCATGTCCGGAGGCGTGGATTCCTCCGTGGCAGCCATGTTATTAAAAAAACAGGGCTATGATGTGATCGGTGTCACCATGCAGATCTGGCAGGACGAGGAGGAAGCGGTGAAGGAAGCCAATGGCGGATGCTGCGGATTGTCTGCGGTGGATGACGCCAGAAGAGTGGCAGAGAGACTGGAGATTCCTTATTATGTCATGAACTTTAAAAAAGAGTTCAAGTGTCATGTCATGGATTATTTTGTGGACGAGTATTTAAGAGGGCATACACCGAATCCCTGCATCGCCTGCAACCGTTACGTGAAATGGGAATCCCTGTTACAGAGGAGCTTAGAGATCGGTGCGGATTATATTGCCACGGGACATTATGCGAGGATCGACAGACTGCCAAACGGTCGTTTTGCTATCCGCAATTCCGTTACGGCGGCGAAGGACCAGACGTATGCGCTGTATAATCTGACCCAGGATCAGCTTTCACATACTCTGATGCCGGTGGGAGAATACACCAAGGATGAGATCCGTGCCCTGGCAGAGGAGGCGGGACTTCCGGTGGCGCATAAGCCGGACAGTCAGGAGATCTGTTTCGTGCCGGACAATGATTATGCTTCTTTTATTGACAGAGAAGCCGGCGGAAAAGTGCCGGGACCGGGCAATTTTGTCACGGAGGACGGCAGGATACTGGGGCATCATAAGGGGATTACCCATTATACCTTAGGACAGCGCAGAGGACTGGATCTTCCCATGGGAGAGAGGGTGTTTGTTACAGCCATCCGCCCCGAGACCAATGAGGTGGTGATCGGTTCCAATCAGGAACTTTTCACGGATAAAGTATTATGTGAAAATGTGAATTATATGGCAGTGGAGAATATCACAGAACCCGTCAGAGTACTGGCGAAGATCCGTTACAACCATAAGGGAGAGTACGGAACCCTTACCAGACAGCCGGACGGCAGAGTGCTTTGTACTTTTGATGCACCGGTGCGTGCCGCTACCCCGGGACAGGCTATGGTGTTCTATCAGGGCGAACATGTACTGGGCGGCGGGACCATTGTCCTGTAGGAAAACAGGGATCACTATTTTACAATAGTGGTCCTATATTTTTATCACGACACGTAACATCAACAGCGGGGGCGTGCATATAATAGAAGAAAGCTTTTATAATTCACAGGAGAGACTATGGATTATCGATTTTCGTTTCAGAGACCTATGAGAAGAAACAGCTTCTGTTCCATGAAGGGAACGATCGTGGATCTGGTGCCGGCAGGGCAGGGCGGCCGCAGAGCTGATGGATGCCTGCTATTTGCCACTATCGAGGATACGGATGGCAATACCGTGAACTTTTTTATCAACCCCGATACCTATGTGGTGGATTTTACTACGTTGTCAGTGGGAATGATGGCAACCTTCTGGTATCGCAACGATGCGCCCATGCCCCTGATCTATCCGCCTCAGTATACGGCAGTGGTAGTGGCTGAAGAGAGAAGCGACCGGAATGTGGATGTGAGCTACTACAGCAATTCCCTGGTCAATGAGGAGCAGACATTGCAGCTGAATCTGGATGGCACAGTGGATGTGCGTACCGTGAACAACCAGTATTTCCAGGCGAGTCCCGCGAACCATAATCTGGTGGTCATCTATTCCTCTTCCACGAGAAGCATTCCTGCCCAGACCACGCCGTCTACAGTGGTGGTACTGTGTGACAGAAACTGTGGTTAGGCAGACAAAAGAGGACAGTTGTAGTCCATAGACCTATTGAGATTTTTGCAAAAATGTTATACCATAAAACAATCCCCCATAGAATACATTCATGGCTGTCTGTGCGCAGTGCAGGCAGTCTGTGAGGGGGAGATTACTTATGATCTGGCAGAACGAAAGAGAAAAGAGGACATTATGGGTAAGAAAAAGCAGATGCGTTCTGAAGTAAAAGGGAATGTGAAAAACAGTATAGGAAGAATTGTGTTTGCAGCATTGGCTGTGCTCTTACAGATCGGCTGGATACTGATATTGATGATCAAACTGTATCAGTATTCTTCAGTGATCTCTCTGCTGACCAGCCTGTTTGCGCTGGTAGTGGCGCTCAGGATTTATGGAAAACATACCAATGCCGCATTTAAGATGCCCTGGATCATTGTAATATTGGCATTTCCTGTGTTCGGTCTGTGTATTTACGGATTGTTCGGACATAAAGAGGCTATGCATAAAATCATCCGGAAATTTGAGGATGTGGATGCACAACTGATTCCTCTGAATGTTCAGGATGAGACAATATTGCAGCAGCTGGAGCAGGAAGATCCTCTGCTGGCAAATCAATGCCATTATATCTGGAAGTATGGTAATTATCCGGTGTATGATACGACAGCCGTGAAATTCTATCCGGAAGCTTATCTGGGATACGAGGAACAGCTTAAGGAGCTGGAGAAGGCAAAGCACTTTATATTCCTGGAATATCATGCCATAGAGGAGGCGGAGGCTTTTGCACGGCTGAAGGATGTATTGGCAAGAAAGGCTGCCGAGGGCGTGGAAGTCCGTATTCTGTACGACGATGTGGGCTGTATCGGCTTTTTGGATAAAAGCTTTATAGACCGCATGAATGCCATCGGTGTACAGTGCCGGGTATTTAACTATGTAGTGCCCTTTTTAAATATTTTCATGAATAACCGCGACCATCGCAAGATCATGGTCATCGACGGAAAAGTAGGATTCACCGGTGGATATAATCTGGCAGATGAGTATTTTAATATCACGCATCCTTACGGCTACTGGAAGGATACCGGTGTGAAGCTGACCGGCAGAGCGGTACAGAATTTTACCATGATGTTTTTGGAAATGTGGAATGTTATGGGATAGGCGGATACAGATTATGAAAAGTATCTGAAGGCATCGCAGGAAGGTGCGGAAGATGGAAATCTGCAGAAGGCATCCGGCTATGTACAGCCCTATGCGGATTCTCCACTGGACGGAGAGCCGGTGGGTGAGAATGTCTACCTGAACCTGATCAAGACGGCGAAGAAACGCCTCTATGTGGCAACTCCTTATCTGATCATCAGTGATGAGATGACGAGAGAGCTGGGACTGGCGGCAAAACGTGGCGTGGATGTACGGGTATTTACCCCGGGTATTCCGGATAAAAAAATCATTTACGGTGTGACCAGATCCTATTATTCCGGACTGGTGCGCCAGGGTGTGCGGGTTTATGAATATACCCCGGGCTTTTTGCATGCGAAGCAGATGCTGTGTGATGGGGATACGGCGACCGTCGGTACTATCAATATGGATTACCGGAGCCTGTATCATCATTTTGAAAACGGTGTGTGGATGCACGGCTGTGATGCCATCCGGGATATTGAGGCGGATTTTGATAAGCTGTTACAGGATAGTGAGGAAGTCACCGATAAATACCGGGATGGAAGAAAAAATATGGCAGTGAGAGGCTGGCAGTGTATCATGCGCCTGATCGCGCCGCTATTGTAACAGACATAATAACGGAAAGCTGGAGATCACGATGAAAATACTGGTCAGTGCCTGTCTGCTGGGCGAAAACTGTAAATATAACGGGAAAAATAATTACAGCGAGCGTGTGGCAAAATATCTGGAAGGGCATGAGGTGATCCCAGTATGTCCTGAGGTGCTGGGAGGACTTCCGACCCCGAGGGATCCGTCGGAGATCGTGAGCGGCGAGGTCATAAACTGTAAAGGCGTAAATGTGGACAGGCAGTTTCGGGAAGGCGCAGAGGAGGCTCTGCGGATCGCCAAAGAGAATGGCATCGATCTGGCAATCTTACAGTCACGAAGCCCCAGCTGCGGCGTAAAGCAGATTTATGATGGAAGATTTACCGGTAAACTCATCCCCGGACAGGGAGTATTTGCACAATTGCTGGAAAAGAACGGCTTCCGGGTGATGGACTGTGAGGAAATATAATGGCAAAAATATTATTGTTTGGCGTGAGTACACAAAAAGACCGGGCTGTGCGTGTGGCAGCGGAGAAAATAGGTGTGGATGTGACGGCGGTGAACCGCAGGGACTATGGACAGAAGATCGGAACACTGGCGGAAATCAGCGGTTTTCATAAGAATGGAAAAATATATAACGGTCCTGATTTTGCAATGGAAATGCTGGTGTTTTCCGGAATGGATTCGCAACAGGTGGATGCATTCCTGGCAGAATATAAGGCAACCGGCTTACCACCGGTTGCCCTGAAGGCGATTGTGACATCGTATAATGTCTCATGGACAGCGGATGCGTTGCTTCGCGAGCTGATGAAGGAACACATTCAGCTTGGAGGATAGGAAATAAAGAAAATTACAGCTTGTGATATTCCGGGCTGCGTTTTTCATAGATCGTATAATATTTGAAACCGCACAGCTGCAGAATCTCGGAGGCCAGATCCAGATAGGATCCTACATCCTGTGCTTTGTGGGCATCACTGCCAACGGTAATGATCTCGCCGCCCAGTTCGTGATAGCGGCGGAGAACATCGGTACAGGGATGAGGCTGTCTGAGACCATAGCGGAAGCTTCCGGTATTCAATTCCAGGCCCTTGCCGCTGTGAACCAACAGTTCCAGGATCGGATCGATGGCATCCTTATATTTATCGTAGGAGTAATTTTTGTCCTTGGAAGGCGCCACACGGACGATATAATCCAAGTGCCCTAAGACATCATAATCGTCATGGCATTTTAGATTTTCCAGCGTCTCTGCAAAATAAGCACGGATGGCTTCCTCCTCGGAGGAAAACTTCTCAAAATATTCGGGGTAATAGGGATCCATTCCCCGGCACAGGTGGGTAGAGCCAATGACGAAATCAAAATCATAGGCGGAAGTAAAATCTTCGTCTCGGTCGGCCAGATGCGGCTGCAAGCCTAATTCCACACCGAAGAGAACCCGCATTTTCCCTTCGTATTTGGCGCGGCAGCGGAGGATGTCATACAAATAAGAATCTGTATTCAGCAAAAAGATACTGCCGGGTCCCTCCTCAGTATTTGGATAATCAAAATCGTTATGCTCGGTGAAACACATGGTTTCCAGTCCCAGAGAGATCCCTTTATCGATCATCTCCGGCATGGGAGCCTGGGCATCTCCGGAAAAAGAAGAGTGAAGATGACAATCTGCTTTGATAGACATATTTTTTATCCTTTCTGGTTATCATTCTGTTGTAAGTCATTTACAGGGTACAGTATAGCAAAAAACGGAGCAAAAATCATACCATTTCTAAACAAACTGTAAAATTTACCACAAAATCACAAATATTTTGCATTTACATCTTGAATTATAAAGAGGAATTAGGTAAAATGAATTTGCTGATAAAATTTTGACAATCTGTGAATCACAGTAAGTCAAAAGATATAAAATTAATATTTTAGGAGGAAACTAAAATGGCAGTAAGAGTAGCAATTAATGGTTTCGGCCGTATTGGTCGTCTTGCATTCAGACAGATGTTCGATGCAGAAGGATATGAAGTAGTAGCAATCAACGATTTAACCAGCCCTAAGATGCTGGCACATCTGTTGAAGTATGATTCTTCTCAGGGTGTTTACAAGTATGCAAGCACCGTTGAGGCTGGCGAGGACAGCATCACCGTTAACGGCAAGACCATCACCATCTACAAAGAGGCTGACGCAAGCAAGCTTCCTTGGGGTGAATTAAAGGTTGATGTAGTTCTGGAGTGTACCGGATTCTACACCTCTAAGGAGAAGGCTTCCGCACATATCACTGCCGGTGCCCGTAAAGTTGTTATTTCTGCTCCCGCAGGTAACGACCTTCCTACCATCGTATACAATGTTAACCACAAGACCCTGAAGCCCGAAGATACCGTTATCTCCGCAGCTTCCTGCACCACCAACTGCTTAGCACCTATGGCTAAGGCTCTGAACGATTGCAGACCTATCATGAGCGGTATCATGACCACTGTTCACGCTTATACCGGTGACCAGATGATCCTTGACGGACCTCAGAGAAAGGGCGATCTGAGAAGAAGCCGTGCAGGCGCTTGCAACATCGTTCCCAACTCTACCGGTGCAGCTAAGGCAATCGGCCTGGTAATTCCCGAACTGAACGGCAAGCTGATCGGCTCCGCTCAGCGTGTTCCGACCCCTACCGGTTCTACCACCATTCTGGTAGCAGTAGTTAAGGGCGCTGTAACCAAGGAAGAGATCAACGCAGCAATGAAGGCTGCTTCTACCGAGTCCTTCGGTTACAACACCGATGAGATCGTATCTTCCGATATCGTAGGCAGCACCTACGGTTCCATCTTCGATGCAACTCAGACCATGGTTGCTCCTATGGAAGATGGCAATACTCAGGTACAGGTTGTATCCTGGTATGATAACGAGAACAGCTACACCTCTCAGATGGTTCGTACCATCAAGTATTTCAGCGAGTTAGCATAAGCCGACAGGCGTTAACGCGTAAAGACCTATCAGGGTCCGGTCTTACAAGGACCGGGCCCTTTTTAGATACTAAAATAATTGGAGGTTAATACCATGGGATTAAATAAGAAATCTGTAGATGACATTAACGCAAAGGGAAAGAGAGTCCTGGTAAGATGCGACTTTAACGTTCCCTTAAAGAACGGTGAGATCACTGACGATACCCGTATCGTTGCAGCTCTGCCTACCATCAAGAAGCTGATCAACGATGGCGGCAAGGTAATTCTTTGCTCTCATCTGGGCAAGGTAAAGAATGGCCCCAACGAAGGCGAATCTCTGGCACCTGTTGCCAAGAGACTGTCCGAGAAGCTGGGCAAAGAGGTTACTTTCGTAGCTGACTACAATGTAACCGGCGAAGCAGCTACCAAGGCTGTTGAGAACATGAAGGAAGGCGACGTTGTTCTGCTTCAGAATACCCGTTTCCGTGGCGCAGAAGAGACCAAGAACGGTGAGAAATTCAGCAAAGAACTGGCTGACCTGGCTGATCTGTATGTATGTGATGCATTCGGCTCTTCTCACAGAGCACATGCTTCCGTAGCAGGCGTTACCAAGTTCATCACCGCTAAGGGTGGTCAGAACGTAGTAGGTTACCTGATGGAGAAGGAGATCAACTTCTTAGGTAAGGCTGTAGAAGATCCCGTAAGACCTTTCGTAGCTATCCTGGGCGGTGCAAAGGTTGCAGACAAGCTGAACGTTATCTCCAACCTGTTAGAGAAGTGTGATACCCTGATCATCGGTGGTGGTATGGCTTACACCTTCTTAAAGGCAAAGGGATATGAAATCGGTAAGTCTCTGGTAGATGATACCAAGATCGACTACTGTAAGGAAATGATGGAAAAGGCTGAGAAGCTGGGCAAGAAGCTGTTACTGCCTGTTGATTCCGTAACCATCGCTGATTTCCCTAACCCGATCGATGCTCCTGTTGAGGTTCAGGTATATGATGTTACCAACATGCCCGCAGACAGAGAGGGATGCGATATCGGACCCAAGACCGCAGCTCTGTATGCTGAGGCTGTTAAGACTGCTAAGACCGTTGTATGGAACGGACCTATGGGCGTATTCGAGAATCCTACCCTGGCAGCAGGTACCATCGCTGTAGCGAAGGCTCTGGCTGAGACCGATGCAACTACCATTATCGGTGGTGGTGACTCCGCAGCAGCTGTTAACCAGCTTGGTTTCGCTGACAAGATGAGCCACATCTCTACCGGTGGCGGAGCTTCCCTGGAGTTCCTGGAAGGCAAAGAGCTTCCCGGCGTGGCAGCAGCAGACGACAAATAAGAATAAAGAAATACTAAGGCGTCAAAAGTACGCCGCCTAAGTATTTCTAAGTTATTCTGAGGAGAATGCCTGAGGCATTCTCCGGTATATGATAAGAACGATAAAAAATAAGAGGTGTATGGTTATGGCAAGAAAGAAGATCATTGCCGGCAACTGGAAGATGAACATGACTCCCAGCCAGGCAGTAGAACTGATCAATACTTTAAAGCCCCTCGTAGCAAATGATGAAGTAGACGTACTGCTGTGCGTTCCCGCAATCGACATCATTCCCGCTATGGAGGCAGCAAAAGGTTCCAATATCATGATTGGTGCCGAGAATATGTACTTCGAGGAGAAGGGTGCTTTCACCGGCGAGATTTCTCCCGCAATGTTAGATGATGCAGGTGTGAAGTATGTGATCATCGGTCACTCCGAGAGAAGAGAGTACTTTGCAGAGACTGACGAGACCGTGAACAAGAAAGTCCTCAAGGCTTTCGAACATGGCATTACTCCCATCATCTGCTGTGGTGAGACTTTGACGCAGAGAGAGCAGGGTGTTACCATCGACTTCATCCGTCAGCAGATCAAGATCGCATTCCTGAATGTAACTGCTGCACAGGCAGCAACCGCTGTGATCGCATACGAGCCCATCTGGGCAATCGGTACCGGCAAAGTAGCTACTACCGAGCAGGCACAGGAAGTATGTAAGGCAATCCGTGAGTGCATCGCTGAGATCTATGATGATGCAACCGCAGCAGCTATCCGTATCCAGTACGGCGGATCCGTATCTGCTTCCAGCGCTCCCGAACTGTTTGCACAGGCTGACATCGACGGTGGTCTGGTAGGTGGCGCTTCCCTGAAGGCTGACTTCGGACAGATCGTAAACTATAAGTAATAGAACAATTGCACAAAAAATAAGGGCTCAAAACCCTTGAAAAAAGAGGATTCTTTGTTGAAAGCCAACAATGGAATCCTCTTTTGTTATGTTATATAATCTAATAAGTATCACCTTTTTCTATCACTAAACTATCATCAGGAATGGCGGGTTATGCCATTTTCTTACGTAGATTACGGCAGATAGATTAAAATGAATGTGGTTGCGGCTGGGGATTAATACGGTATAATTTCAGTATTTGGAAGTCTGAGACACATGGAAAGGCAGGGAACGCTTTATGAAATATGTATTTACAAATGGAAAAATCTTAAACGGTACAAAAGACATGCAGGTACAGGAGGGGCAGGTCATTCTGGTGGAAAATGAGAGGATTACAGAGATTCTGCCAGCGGAAGAAGCCGGGAAACGAAACCTGAAGGCTTCCGGGTATGAAGAGATCGACCTGCAGGGAAAATATATCCTGCCCGGACTGATCAATATGCATGTACATCTGGCGGGTAACGGAAAGCCGCAGAAGAAGCAGAGAGACAATGAAGCGTTGGTGAAAAAGATCATGAGCAATGGTCTGACCAAAGCGATCGCCTATCACATGGTCTGTGGCTTTGCCAAAGACGAGCTGTACAGTGGTGTGACCACGATCCGTACCGTGGGAGGCCTGGGAGATTTTGATACCAGACTGCGGGATGACATTGCCGCAGGCAAAAAGCCAGGGCCCAGAATCCTCGCAGCGAACGAAGGCATCTCTGTCCCCGGCGGACATATGGCCGGCTCCGTGGCAATCGCGGCAGGCAGCATCGAAGAAGCTTTGCAGCATTTGGAAATTGCCAAAGCACAGAAGGTGGATCTGGTAAAACTCATGATCACCGGCGGCGTACTGGATGCGAAAGAAAAAGGGGTGCCCGGTGAATTAAAAATGGCTCCCGAAATGGTAAAGGCAGTCTGCGATAAAGCGCATGCCATGGGATATAAGGTAGCGGCTCATGTGGAGTCTCCTAAGGGGGTAAAAGTTGCTCTGCAGAATGGGGTAGACTCTATCGAACACGGTGCAAAAGCGGACGAAGAGATGATAGCGCTTTTTAAGGAACACAATGCATTTCTGTGTACTACATTGTCTCCGGCGCTTCCTTATGCACTGTTCGATCGTTCCATTACTAATGCTTCCGAAGTGGAACAGTTTAACGGCAATGTGGTATTTGAAGGTATCATTGACTGTGCGAAGGCGGCGATTGCCAACGATATTCCTGTGGTACTGGGCAATGATGTGGGATGCCCCTGGATCACCCAGTATGATTTCTGGAGAGAATTGTACTACTTCCACAAGTATGTGGGAGTCTCCAATACTTTTGCACTGTACACCGCTACCTGCCGGGGCGCCGAAATGGCAGGCATCGGAGATATCACCGGTACACTGGAACCCGGTAAATGCGCGGATATGATCGTGGTGGAGAAGAATCCTTTGGAGGACATAAGGGCACTTCGTAATGTGGATATGGTTGTGTCGCAGGGGAAAGTGCTCCGTTCCCCGAAGGTGAAGAAAAAGCAGATCGTAGAGACGGAACTGGACAAATTTTTATAAGGAAATAGCATATGACTTTTGATAAATTAGAGAAAAATCTTATGGATGTGATCCAGGAGGAACAGGCTAAGTTAGGGTTTCGCAGAGAGAAAATCCGCCTGTATTATCCTTTAACTACATTGAATCATTTACTGGATACTGAGGATACGGCCGAACAGATGGAAATCACACTTGCCGGACAGCCGGAGAGTATGACGCGGAAGCTTGGAAACCTTGATGTTACCCGCAGAGGAGACCGCTTCTGTCTCTGTATTCCGGAGGAGGGCAGTGCTTATGTCCATGAGCATTTTGCGGAGACAGGATTTATCTATGAATTGATCCGGCTGATCGGTGAACATGATTGTAAGCTCGAGGATATACGACGGTTATTTTTAAGTCACTCCGAGAATATTTATGTGGAAGAGATGCAGGGTGAGGATTTTGATGTTATGATCCGTTTCCCGGAAGGGATGGGGGACCCTTATTGCTATTGCTTTCGTGACGAAGGGTGTCATGTGATCTATCACCGTTTTCTGCCGGAAGATTATGCGGAGCTGATGAAAGCGTGAGATAGCAGGGGAGCGAACGATAAGAAAAGATTAAGTGCAATTTTAGCATATGGAAATACGTCAGAATGTATGGTAAGATATAGGAAGTTCCATTAAGAAAAATGTCGTAAAAGGCAGAAGGCGAGGGGTAAGATGATCTTTAAGTGTAAAAACTGTGGCGGTAATGTGGTCTACAGCCCGGAGAGAAAGAAAATGTTCTGTCCTTTCTGTGAGAGCGAGGACAGTGAAGAACGCCAGGATGGCGTGATCGAGACGAGCGGTGACGAAAACAGTATTGCGTCGGAAGCGTCCCAGGCAGCAGGAGCAGATCAACCGGAAGGAAAGCTGTCGGCAGCCGAAGGGGAAGCCCTGAAAAAGGTGAATAAGGTATGTCCAAACTGTGGTGGTGAAATACCAATGACAGCGAGTACCTCCGCAACTCAGTGCCCCTACTGCGACAACTATGTGATCGTAGACGATCAGATAGCCGGAAGCTATACACCGCATATGCTGATACCGTTCCGTATGGGTAAGGAAGGCTGCAAAAAGCTGATCCGTGATAAATTTGAAAAATGTATTTTTGCACCGACAGATTTTCTGTCTGAGGTGAGACTGAATGGTATCCACGGTGATTATGTACCATTCTGGTTTTATGATTATGATACCAATTGTACATTCCACGGAGAAGGTACCAAGGTGCGTAGCTGGACTACCGGTAATACCCAATATACCGAGACTTCTTATTATGATATTGTCCGGGATATGGATATTAATTTTGACAATATTCCGGTGGATGCATCCATCGGAATGCCGGATGATGTCATGGATCTGATGGAGCCTTTTGATTATAAGGAACTTCAGAAGTTCAAACCGGAGTACCTGTCCGGATTTTACAGTGAGCGTTACAATATGACCTCCGATCTGGTGGAGAGCCGGGCGAAGGCGAAGATGCAGGAAGATGCGCAGAAGATGCTGCATGACAGCTATTCCGGTTATTCCAGCGTCCGCAAACTGGGAGAAAATATCAGCGTAACAGGCAGTGAGGTAAATTATGGACTTCTGCCGGTATGGAAGTATGATTATACCTATAAAGGGAAAGAGTATCCTTTCTATGTGAACGGACAGACCGGTAAACTGGTAGGTACCGCACCGATTTCCAAAGCAAAGGTGTGGGCTTACGCAGGAACACTTGGTGTGACACTGGCGGCAATTTTATGCATGGTAAATGCGATTGCCAGTCTGCTGTAGAGATTATGAGGGAAGGATAACGGGACAATGGAAAAAGATATTAAGAGAGAAGCACTAAGACAGTACTTCAAATATTTTAAAATATGGTTTATCATTGCCGGAATATTGGCAGTGATCACTATCGGAGCGGCAGTTGTTCATGCACTTACGCCTAAGCCCGTACGGGGCAACGGTCAGGAGCCCACAGAGCGTGTATATGACTATGCGGATATGTTGACGGAGGAAGAGGAGCAGAGTCTGCGGGAATATATTGCGGAGTGTGAGGAGAAGATTCAGGCAGATATCGTCATCGTAACAATCTCCGAATCGGTAGAATATGATCTGCAGGATCCGGATCTTCCGGAGGCATTTCATGCGAAGGAGGTCGGCAGCACCGACTGGAGCACTGCTATGAGAGATCTGGCAGATAACTTCTATGATTACAATAATTACGGCTATAACAAGGTACATGGCAACGGCGTTCTGCTTCTGGATAATTCCTATGAGGGACAGAAGGGAAGCTGGCTGTCCACCTGCGGAAATGTCTATGATTATTTTGGTGATTATGAGATCGACCAGGCATTGTATGCAGTGGATGACTACATAGACGAAAGCCCCTACAGAGCATATAAGAATTGTATCAGTTATGTGACCCGGACCATGGAGGAGAGCCAGGAAAGCATGCCTATGACATTTGCTCCCTGGATCCTGGTAGGACTTGTGGTCGCTCTGATCTATGCAGCGGTGAACCTGCATCAGAACAAAGCGAAGGATACTACCGCAACAAACCAGTATGTCGACGGTAAAAAGCCAAAGATCAACGATACCAGAGATCAGTATCTGCGTAAGAATGTGGTTACCAGAAGAATCGAGACCAGCAGTAGCAGCGGAGGAAGCAGCCACCGCAGCGGAGGTCATGGCGGAAGCCACAGAAGCAGCAGCGGTGTCAGCCATGGCGGTGGTGGACACAGAAGATAACAAATATGTGCGGGCTTATCGCCCGCACATATTAAATTGCACAATAAAAGCACCTACATGACGGTATAGGTGCTTTTTGTATGCCTTAAATTCTGTATCAGTTCAAGAAAAATTAAGCCATTCCGTTAACAGCTTTGCTCAGACGGGAAATCTTTCTTGCCACGTTGTTCTTGTGGTAAACGCCCTTAGAAGCAGCCATCTCGATGGTCTTGGTAGCAGCGGTCAGTTCAGCCTTTGCAGCTTCCTTGTCGCCGGACTCAACTGCGGCGTATACCTTCTTGATAGCGGTCTTAACGCCGGAACGGATAGCTTTGTTTCTGTCAGCTCTTGTGCGGGATACTAAAATTCTCTTTTTTGCAGATTTAATGTTAGCCAAGTCGTACACCTCCATAATGTATACAATAAAATTATAATTTACAAGAAATGTTTCACTTTAGCCAGACACGGAAGACTAACGTAAACATACTATTGTAGTTTAGACAATCTGCCGCCTTTTGTCAATACATATTTTGCGTTTTTTTGTAAAAAATATATTGCCAAGAAAGGCAGGCAGAGAGTGTAAAATGGATAATTTTCAGATCAGAACGGACCTTGCCCTGGAGGCAAGAGAAAGCGTCAACGAGGAAGAAAGTAAATTACGGGGTGTGTCGGTGGAAGAACACTACGAGGAAGAGGCGGATCTTCGTATCACTAAGGTTACGATCGATACGAAAAATGCAGAGAAAATGCTGGGAAAACCCATGGGAGTCTATGTGACGATGGAGGCTCCGGCGATGGTGGAGCCGGATGATGATTATCATCGGGAGATTTCAGAAGCACTGGCGGAAGAACTTCTGAAAATGATGCCGCAGGAACAGGAAGAACAGTCGGTACTGGTGGTGGGCCTGGGCAACAGGGAAGTGACTGCGGATGCACTGGGACCTCAGGTGATAGATAACCTCCTGATCACCAGACATGTAGTGAAAAATTATGGTAAGGCAGCATATAACTGCACCCGGATGAATCTTGTCAGCAGCATTGAGCCGGGAGTCATGGCCAAGACCGGCATGGAGACAGCGGAAATCATAAGCGGAGTTGTAAAAGAGACTGGACCGGATGTACTGATCGTTGTGGATGCGCTGGCTGCCCGCAGTACCAGAAGACTGAACCGAACGATCCAGATTACCAATACCGGGATCCAGCCGGGCTCCGGTGTGGGAAATCATCGTAATGCACTGACACAGGAAACGCTGGGAGTGCCGGTGATAGCTATAGGAATTCCTACGGTAGTGGATGCAGCTACCATTGTAGGGGATGCCCTGGAAAAACTGATGAGTGGCGAGAAGGAATTTGATGCGGTGAAATATATGGGACAGCATAGAATGGCATTTGCGGAACTGAACAATATGTATATGACGGGAAAAGATATTGATTCTGTAGTGAAGAGGGTCAGCTATACTGTGTCCGAAGGAATCAATATAGCCATGGAAAAATCATTTGTGGTATAACGAATCAAAGAAAACGTGCCGGCATATATATAGGGGAGAACGTATGGGAAGGGGAGTGGCGGCGGTAAAATGAGTCAAAGGAACATGCATCGGACGGCGTTGCTCCTTATGGTCGGAAGCGGCATTTTGCTGACGGCCGGAAACGGAACGGATGCTTATCCGATCGTTGGGTATTCTCAGGCGGTTGCAGCCTCTGAAGACAGCACGGGAATATTGCTGGAACAGTCGGTACAGGGACTGGTGCCCCTGCTGGGATACGGAGATATTCGGGAAACGCGGACACAGCCGCCGGAGGATGAGTCTACGTGGCATACACTGACAACGGAAGAATTGTTGGGAGCAGATGGAATTCTTCCGCAATCCGGTGGAAAGGAAACACAGGAGGTGGCGGAACCGGCGGAGAGTACTTCCGCAACAGCCGGCGGAGAATTTGTTCCGGCCGGCAGACAGATGCAGATTGACCTTGCACAGTTAAAGGACTACGAATCGCTGGTAGGAAATTTTTATGCAATAGATGCCAATACCATGATAGGAAGCGATCAACTATCCGTGGATAAGTTTATGGAAATCGATATGACCATGGCGAAACAGGAGGGAGAAGGTCCACAGATCCTGATCTATCACACCCATTCCCAGGAGGCATTTGCAGATTCTGTGCCGGGAGATGTGAACACAGGTATTGTGGGAGTGGGAGAATATCTGACACAGGTGCTTACGGAACAATACGGCTACCGGGTACTTCATCATACCGGACAGTATGATGTGGAAACCAGAGACAATGCTTATTCCAGGGCGCTTCCGGAAGTGGAACAGCTGCTTGCAAAGAATCCGTCCATTCAGGTGGTGATAGATCTGCACCGAGATGAAGTGGCGCAGGACACCAGACTGGTGACGGAACTGCAGGGCAGACCCACCGCTAAATTTATGTTCTTTAACGGACTCAGCCGCACGCGCAAGACAGGAGATATCGATTATCTCCGGAATGAGAATCAGGAGGCAAATCTGGCATTTTCTTTTCAGATGCAGCTGAAGGCTGCGGAGTATTACCCGGGTCTGACCCGCAGAATCTATTTGAAGGGATACAGATACAATATGCATCTGTGTCCCAGGACGCTTCTGGTGGAACTGGGAGCGCAGAATAATACATATGAGGAAGCCATCAATGCCTGTGATCCGCTGGCACATATTTTGGATATGGTCCTTGGAGGGGAATGATCTGATTTACGAATCGAAGCAAAAACATAGACAAGAATGCGGATTTTATGCTACAATCGTTAGATGCAAGAATATGTCAGGAATGGAGAGTAGTATGACAGCGATAGATCAGAGCAAGATCCGCAATTTTTGTATTGTGGCACATATAGATCATGGAAAATCCACTTTGGCAGACCGCATTATTGAGAAGACCGGTCTGCTGACCAGCAGAGAAATGCAGGCACAGGTTCTGGATAATATGGATCTGGAGAGAGAGCGTGGCATCACCATCAAGGCACAGGCAGTACGCACGGTATATCAGGCGCAGGACGGAGAAGAGTATATCTTTAACTTGATCGATACTCCGGGACATGTGGACTTTAACTACGAAGTCAGCCGTTCTCTGGCGGCCTGCGACGGCGCGATCCTGGTGGTGGATGCGGCACAGGGCATTGAGGCACAGACACTGGCGAATGTCTATCTGGCACTGGATCATGACCTGGATGTCTTCCCGGTCATCAATAAGATCGACCTGCCCAGTGCGGATCCCCAGAGAGTGATTGAGGAGATCGAGGATGTTATCGGCATCGAGGCACAGGATGCACCGCTGATATCCGCAAAAAACGGTATCGGCATTGAGGAAGTGTTAGAGCAGATCGTGAAGAAAATTCCCGCACCAAAGGGCGATCCAACGAATCCTCTGCAGGCGCTGATATTTGATTCCGTGTATGATTCCTACAAGGGTGTCATTATCTTCTGCCGTGTCATGGAAGGTACCGTGAAAAAGGGCACTGTCATCCGTATGATGGCTACCGGAGCCAGGGAGGAAGTAGTGGAGGTCGGATACTTCGGCGCTGGTCAGTTTATTCCCTGCGAAGAGCTTTCCGCGGGAATGGTAGGTTATATTACCGCTTCCATTAAAAATGTAAAAGACACCGCAGTGGGTGATACGGTGACAGACGATAACAATCCCTGTGCAGTGCCCCTGCCCGGTTATAAAAAAGTCCAGTCCATGGTGTATTGCGGTCTGTATCCCGCAGACGGCTCCAAATACCCAGATCTGAGAGATGCCCTGGAAAAATTACAGTTAAACGATGCGTCCCTGTTTTATGAACCGGAGACCTCCGTGGCATTGGGATTTGGTTTCCGCTGCGGATTTCTGGGACTGTTGCATTTGGAGATTATTCAGGAGCGTCTGGAACGAGAGTATAATCTTGATCTGGTGACCACTGCTCCCGGAGTAGTCTATAAGGTACACAAGACGAATGGGGAAGTGATCGAGCTGACCAATCCGTCCAATCTGCCGGATCCTTCCGAGATCGAATACATGGAGGAGCCTGTGGTAAATGCGGAGATTATGGTAACCTCTGAATTTATCGGATCTATTATGGAATTGTGCCAGGAGCGTCGCGGCAAGTATCTTGGCATGGAATATATCGAAGGCACCAGAGCATTGTTAAAATACGAATTGCCTTTGAACGAGATTATTTACGATTTCTTTGATGCACTGAAATCCCGCTCCCGAGGTTATGCTTCTTTTGATTATGATCTGAAGGGTTATGAGAGATCCAATCTGGTGAAACTGGACATTCTGATCAACCGCGAGGAAGTGGATGCACTGTCCTTCATTGTCTGTGCGGACTCCGCCTATGAGAGAGGCCGTAAGATGTGTGAGAAATTAAAGGATGAGATTCCGAGACACCTCTTCGAGATTCCCATTCAGGCAGCTATCGGCGGCAAGGTGATCGCCAGAGAGACCGTAAAGGCTATGCGTAAGGATGTGCTGGCAAAATGCTACGGCGGTGATATTACCCGTAAGAAAAAGCTGCTGGAGAAGCAGAAAGAGGGTAAAAAGCGTATGCGGCAGTTCGGTAACGTAGAGATCCCGCAGAAAGCATTTATGAGCGTTTTGAAACTGGATGACAAGAATTAACCATAATTTTTTGAAGGAGTAATATGAATCAGAAGGAACTGGAAATATATATTCATATTCCCTTTTGCATAAAAAAGTGCAGCTATTGTGACTTTCTGTCTGGTCCTGCTACGGAGCAGACGGTAGAGTCCTATATGGCTGCACTTTTTGCCGAAATCGAAGGGAAGTCCGGTAAATATCGGGATCGCAGAGTGGTGTCAGTGTTTATTGGTGGAGGAACGCCGTCGCGGCTTACCGGAGAGCAGATGGGGAAGCTGATGGCGTGTATCAGACGGCATTTTTCCCTGGCCCCGGCGGCAGAGATCACGACGGAAGTAAATCCGGGAACCGTGTCAGAGGAAAAGTTACGTACCTTTCGTAAGGCAGGGATCAATCGCCTGAGCATCGGAATGCAGTCTGCACAGGATGAAGAACTACGTGAACTCGGCAGGATCCATGATTTTGCCGGATTTCTTGAAGCATATGAAGCAGCGGTGCAGGCAGGATATACGAATATCAATGTGGATGTTATGAGCGGATTGCCGGGACAGACGCTTGAAAGTCTACGGGATACCCTGGGGAAACTATTGGCACTCCGGCCTATGCCACAGCATGTTTCGGCATATAGTCTGATCGTGGAGGAGGGAACCCCTTTTGCGAGGATGGCGGAGCGGGGAGAATTACAGCTGCCGGAGGAAGATACGGAGCGGGCAATGTATGAGGAGACCAGGGAGATACTGGCAAAATATGGCTTTCATCGTTATGAGATATCCAATTATGCCAGGGATGGGTATGAGTGCCTTCATAATGTTGGTTACTGGATCCGCAGGGATTATCTGGGCTTCGGCATTGGCGCGGCATCGCTGGTTGATAATGTGAGATTCCAGAATGGGCGGGATCTTATCACATATTTGGAGAATCCGCAGGATTGCCGGGAAGAAGAACAGGTGCTTACGGAGCAGGAGCAGATGGAGGAGACCATGTTTTTGGGACTGCGTCTGATCCGGGGAATCTCCTATGAACAGTTTGAAAAACAGTATGGCAGAAGTCTTCCCGAGGTATATGGACCGGTGATCACGCAGAATATTGCAGACGGCTTACTCCGGGAATACACAGAGGAGTCAGGGGAGAGATTTCTGGCACTTACGGAAAAGGGACTGGATGTAAGCAATTATGTGATGGCACAGTTTTTATTCTGAGGTCTGTGAGGACTGACAGGCACTTGTGGACAGAACAACACATAAAATAACATAAGCAACTGTCCACGGAGGTGCTTTTTGAAGACCTTTCAGCAACCCTTAACCGCAGGAGAAGAAGCTTATTATATCCGTTTACTCAGGGAAGGTACCGTGGAAGAAGCCATACAGGCGAAAGAAATTCTGGTGGAGAGGAATTTACGCCTGGTGGCGCATATCGCCAAAAAATACCAGAATGTGGAAGAGGATATGGAGGACCTGATCTCCATCGGATGTATCGGACTGATCAAAGCAGTGAATTCTTTCGATTCCGGAAAAGGCAGGCTGGCTACGTATGCCTGTCGTTGTATCGATAATGAACTTCTGATGATGCTGCGAAGCCGTAAAAAGCTGTCCAGGGAAGTATCTCTATATGAACCGATCGGTCAGGATAAGGAAGGCAATGCTATTCACCTCCTGGATGTGATCGAAGAGAAACAGAAGGATATCGTGGAGGATATGGAGCTCGGAAGAAATATCAGACGCCTGTTTTCGGCCCTTGATCACTGCCTGTCAGACAGAGAATACCGGATTCTTGTAATGCGTTACGGCCTGCGGGGGCAGAAAGAACATACGCAGCAGGAGGTCGGAGATATTCTTGGAATCTCCAGAAGCTATGTGTCCCGTATGGAAAAAAGAGCGCTGCATAAGCTTGCATCTAAGCTTCGGGAAGACTAAACACAATCTTGTCAATTATTAGACACTGTGATATATTTATTTTTGTAAGTACGTTTGGATAAGAGGGGGGAATATCGGGGATGCATTTTGTGAAAACGGAAGAATTAAAGACGGGAATGCGTCTTGCCAGACCTATATATAATAAGAAAAGTATTCTTTTGTTTGACAGGAATTCTCTTTTGTCGGTACAGGCAATAGAGAGCATACGCAATTTCGGTCTGATCGGTGTCTATGTTTTAGAGCCTGCGGAACCGCTACCTCCCATGACGCAGGAGGATCTGGAATTTGAGCGGTTCCAGATCAAGGCGGTCAGTGCGATCGAAGAAGAGCTGGATCGCATTCTGAAGACCAGAAAACAGAGCAGGATCCAGACGATTGCGGATATGGTTATCCGCAACTACGGACATTTGGATGAGAAGATTAATTTTTATCAGAATCTGAGAAGCCTGGAAGATTATGTTTCCAGACATTCCCTGAATGTGGCAATACTCTGTGCCATGATTACCCATGTAATGAATATTCGAAGAGAGGAACAGTATCATACCGTATGTGCGGCCCTTCTTCATGATATGGGAAAACTGAAAAAACATGAGGATGTATATTTCGGAGCTCCTTATTCCAGAGAAGACGCGATCAGAAATTGTGAGACCCAGGAAGAGGCTTACAGCGTGATCGAAGATGCATTTGCGACGGAGGGACCCGCTATACGCCGGATCTGCCAGCAGGCGGCGGGAAAGCAGCTGGATCTCTTCCCGGAAGAAGAAAAAGGAAGCAGATATAAAATGCTGGAGGGATCCAATGTATTGCTGGTGGCGAACCGCTATGATGAGATTACCGCGATGACACTGCAGGGAACGGCCCAGTCAGAAGTGAAGGCAGCCCAGGAACTGCTGGAACATCCGGAAGTGTACGACCCGGAGACGGTGCAGGCATTATTAAGATCCATTAATATTCTGCCGCCCGGGGCAAGCGTAGAACTCAGTACCGGAGAAAAGGCGCTTGTTTTGAGTGAAAATGAAGAGAATGTGCTGCGTCCCACAGTGGTAAGCTTCCGTGACAACAGTATTTTGAATCTTGCTTTGCCACAGAATGAGGATATACAGATCGTTGATGTCATGAAGACAATGGATAACAGATATATACTGAAGAAATAAGAAATGAGGAAAAAATATGCCGACAATCGAAGAAATACTCAGAGCTGCCAAAGAAGCCGGAGCAAGTGATGTGCATCTTACGGTAGGCATTCCTCCCAAAATGCGGGTGAACGGTAATCTGATCACAATGGATTATCCCAAAATGCTGCCTGCGGATACCCTGGAGGTGCTGGTCAACATCATGACAGAAGTGCAGAGGGAGCGTTTTGAGGAACGGGGAGAATATGATATGTCGTTCTCTATTCCGAACTGTGGACGTTATCGTGTCAATGCGTATAAACAGAGGGGATCTGTTGCCCTGGCATTCCGTCTGGTGGGAACCAAGGTACCTTCACCGGAAGAACTGGGAGTACCGGAATCGGTGATTGATCTGTATCAGCGCAAACGTGGACTGGTGTTGGTCACCGGCCCTACCGGAAGTGGTAAATCCACCACACTTGCTGCCATTATAGATAAGATCAATAATAACAGGGATGCTCACGTGATTACCCTGGAGGACCCCATCGAGTACCTGCACCAGCATAAAATGTCCATGGTCAATCAGCGTGAGATCGGTATTGATTCCAACAATTATGCCAATGCCTTAAGAGCGGCTCTCCGTGAAGATCCGGATGTTATCCTCGTGGGAGAAATGCGTGATTTTGAGACGATCAGTGTAGCGATCACCGCGGCGGAGACGGGACATCTGGTATTGTCCACATTGCATACCATCGGTGCAGCCAGCACGGTAGACCGTGTCATTGATGTATTCCCACCGCACCAGCAGCAACAGATCCGGGTACAGCTGTCCAATACACTGGAAGCCGTTATTTCCCAGCAGCTGATACCTACGGCAGACGGAAAACATCGTGTAGCGGCGTTTGAGGTCATGCATGCGAACCATGCAGTACGCAATCTGATCCGTGAGGGAAAGTCCCATCAGCTGGCAAGTGTCATGCAGACCAACCGCAAGCTGGGGATGATCACCATGGACGAGGCAATTGTCCAATTGTATTTTGAAGGCAAGATCGACAGAGAGCAGGCCATCCAGTTCGCACAGGATCCGGACAGCATGGAAAATAAGATCTGATCCTGAGGATCATAAAATGATAATCACCGTTTACGATTCAGAGTCCCGCTTCATAGGAATGAGAACAGGCTCTGAATCGTTGCGGAAATCAAATTTCGAAAAGCTAATTTCCAAGGAAAATTTCTAATACAAAATTCTTTTATTGCCCATCGGGCATTTCGCAGAGTTTCTGCATTTCGTTGGTTACCCAATATTTATCACAAAATTTATATACAAGGAGGTAGTTTATGTTTTCGACAATTGATTCCGGTGCAGTCTGCGGATTGCAAGCGTATCTGGTCCGCGTGGAGGTGGATCTGGCTGGGGGATTGCCCTCTTTTCAGATGGTGGGTTCTTTGGGGAGTGAGGTGAGAGAATCCCGGGAGAGAGTGTGTGTCGCCATGAAAAATTCGGGGTTTCAGATTCCGCCCTGCCATATAACAGTGAATCTTGCACCGGCAGGCAGGCGCAAGGACGGAACGGCATTTGATCTGCCTATTGCTGTAGGCTTGTTAAAAGATATGGAGCTTCTCACGGAGGAGGCGGTACGGGATACGCTGTTTTTGGGAGAACTGGGACTGAACGGTGAGATCAAAAGAGTCAAAGGAGTGCTGCCTATTGTTCGGGAAGCTGCAGACAAGGGAATCGGCAGAGTGATCGTTCCCCGGGAAAATGCATTGGAGGCAGCGGTGATCCCGGGGATTACGGTATGGGGTGTCGGGGAACTGGGAGAGCTTATTATGGCTCTGCTGCATCCGGATGCGGAAAATGAAAAAATATACAAACCCAGGATCCGGGCAGAAGAACTGTTACAGAAAAAGAAAGCAGACAGAAGAGGAGACTTTAAAGAGGTGTCGGGGCAGGAGAGTGCCAGGAGAGGTGCAATGATCGCGGCAGCGGGATTCCATAACCTGCTGATGATGGGACCGCCGGGGGTGGGGAAATCCATGATTGCCGGGAGAATTCCGGGGATATTACCGTCCCTTACACTGGAGGAGAGTCTGGAGGTAACCAGTATTTACAGTGTGGCGGGGTTACTTACTCCGGAACAGGCGCTGATCACGGAGAGACCTTTTTACGCACCTCACCATACAGTCACTGCAGCGGCACTGATCGGCGGCGGAAATGCCTATCCCAGACCCGGAATGGTATCTCTGGCACATCGGGGCGTGTTGTTTTTGGACGAGCTTCCTGAATTTCAGCGGACGGTGCTGGACAGTATGCGGCAACCGTTGGAAGAACGCAGGGTACAGATTGCCAGGGCGTCGGGAGTGGTAACTTTTCCGTCGGATTTTATGCTGGTGGCTGCCATGAACCCCTGTCCCTGCGGATATTATCCGGATCGGAACAAATGCCGCTGCACACAGCCGCAGATAGAAAAATATCTCGGAAAAGTATCGGGACCGCTATTGGACCGTATTGATCTGTGCGTGGAACTGCAACCGGTGGATATTTTGCATTTACAGACAAAAATCACAGGAGAAAGCAGTGAACAGATGCGGGAGAGAATCGAAAGAGCCAGAAAAATGCAGGAGAAGAGGTATGCGGGAACAGAGTATCGCTTCAATGGGGATGTATCATCGGCAGATGTGGATCATTATTGTAGTCTGGGAGAAACGGAGAAAAATGTCATGGAACAGCTGTACCATACGTTGGAACTGAGCGCCAGGGCATATCATCGGATTTTGAAGACCGCCAGAACGATTGCAGATCTGGAGGAACAGGAAAACATTGCAAAAGAACATCTTCTGGAGGCAGCCTGCTATCGCCCCTCCGGAGAGTACTGGGGATAGAAGGGAGAGCCGGAGATGACAGAGACGGAGAGAATGTATGCTTATTTTATATGCAGTATTCCCATGATCGGCGGGGTAAGAGCCGGTCAGCTGCTAAGCAGATTCGGGGACCCGCAGGGAGTCTATGAAGCCGGTACCGCCGGCTGGAGGGAGATATTGAGTGATTCTGTTGTGGAGTATATGGACAGACAGAAAAAAAGCGGTAATCTTGAAGAAGAATATCACAGCTTAGGAGAAAAACAGATCGGACTGGTATTACAGGAGGAAGAGGGATTTCCACAGAAATTGCTGGAAATACCGGACCCACCCTACGGCTTGTTTTATAAAGGAAAATTACCGGAACAGAAACAGCCGTCGGTGGCGGTCATTGGAGCCAGAGAGTGTTCGGAATACGGACGTTTTGTGGCGGAAGAACTGGGCAGATACCTCGGTAGTCAGGGAATACAGGTCATCAGCGGAATGGCAAGGGGAATCGATGGGATCAGCCAGCAGGCAGCGCTTTTGGCAGGAGGGACATCTTATGGAGTGCTGGGATGCGGAGTGGATATCTGTTATCCCAGACAGAACAGGAAATTGTACGAGGAACTGATACAAAAAGGGGGTCTGTTGTCCACTTATGCGCCGGGGACAAAGGCACTGCCGGCATATTTTCCCCCGAGGAACCGTATCGTCAGCGGGTTGGCGGATGCGTTGATCGTCATAGAAGCCAGACAGAAAAGCGGGACGTTAATTACCGTGGATATGGCGCTGGAGCAGGGGAAGGATGTTTATGTGGTTCCCGGCAGAATCACGGACAGACTCAGTGACGGCTGTAACCGCCTGCTGACACAGGGAGCGGGGGTGTTCCTGTCACCGGAGAGCTTTACGGAGGAATTTATGAGGAACTGGGAAGAAAAGCAGGAGCTTTCATCGCCGGATCCGGCGCAGAAAATAAGAGGCAGACGAAAGAGCCGGAAACGGATAGAAAAGCTGGAGGAGCCTTTGCGTCAGGTGTACAAATTGTTGGATTGTGTGCCGAAATCGACGGAGATTATTTTGCAGGAGGCATGGAAGAAAGGAGAATATATAGATATTGTCACGTTGCACCGGAGACTGATGGAATTGGAACTGATGGGATATGTAAAGCAGAATACCCCGGGGTATTTTGGTACTTCTGCGAATTGACAAGGGTTTTAGATCGGGGGTATAGTTAAGAATACAGACGCAAGAAAGGCAGGGTAACCCTATGAACGATAAAGATACTTACAGAATGCATACAAAAGTCATACAGATCGGAGACCGTAAGATCGGCGGCGGCAATCCTATCGCCATCCAGTCCATGACCAATACGAAGACGGAAGATGTGAAAGCTACGGTGGAACAGATCCTGCGACTGGAAAAGGCAGGCTGCGAGATCATCCGTTGTACGGTACCTACCTTAGAGGCGGCAGCAGCCATCCGTGAGATCAAGAAGCAGATTCATATTCCGCTGGTAGCGGATATTCATTTTGACTACCGTATGGCTCTGGCTGCCATCGAGAACGGTGCGGACAAGATACGTATCAACCCCGGCAATATCGGAAGTACGGAGCGGGTGAAGGCTGTGGTGGATGCGGCGAAGGAGCGGAATATCCCCATACGTGTCGGTGTCAACAGCGGCTCCCTGGAGAAGCCGTTAATAGAGAAATACGGTGGTGTGACAGCTGAGGGCATTGTGGAGAGCGCGCTGGATAAGGTGCACATGATCGAAGACTTAGGATATGACAATCTGGTCATCAGTATCAAGTCTTCGGATGTATTAATGTGCGTGAAAGCCCATGAACTGCTGGCAGGGAAGACTGTATATCCGCTGCATGTGGGCATTACCGAGTCCGGTACAGTCAACAGCGGCAATATTAAATCTGCCATTGGTCTGTCCCTGATCTTAAGCCAGGGCATCGGGGACACGATCCGTGTATCCCTGACCGGAGACCCTGTGGAGGAGATCAAGTCCGCGAAGCTGATCCTGCGTACCCTGGGACTCAGAAAGGGCGGAATCGAAGTCGTATCCTGCCCTACCTGTGGCAGAACCCAGATCAATCTGATCGACCTGGCGACCAGGGTGGAAAAGCTGGTGGAAGATTATCCGCTGGATATTAAGGTGGCAGTCATGGGCTGCGTGGTAAACGGTCCCGGAGAAGCAAAAGAAGCGGATCTGGGAGTAGCGGGAGGCATCGGAGAGGGCCTGCTGATCAAACACGGAGAGATTATAAAAAAGCTTCCGGAAGATCAGCTGCTCCCCGCCTTAAAAGAGGAATTGGATCATTGGAGTTAAAATAGATGAGTAAACCTTTTTTTGAAGTATTTCCGAATTTACAGTTGAATACGGATATTCATGACCTGATGGGTCAGACAGAAGTAGAGAGAGTCTCGGCGACAAAGCGCAGAGACTTTCTTCGGGTGTATTTAAAAAGTACCCGTCTGATTCAGAAAGCAGATATCTGGACCGCGGAACAGGAGATTAAAAAGCAGTTGTTTCCGGATGCCAACCTGACGGTAAAAATATACGAAAAATTTGAACTTTCTTCCCAATACAATCCGGAAAAGCTGATGGATATCTATAAAGAAAGTATTCTGGAGGAATTTCGGGAATACAGTCATATCCAGTACAACGCCCTGAAGACGGCCAGAATCGAGTATCCTGTGGACAATGAAATGCTGATAACGATGGAGGATACGGTGCTGAACCGCAGTATGGAAGGAGAGATATTACAGATCCTTGAGAAGATACTGGTGGAACGCTGTGGATTCTCTGTGAAGCTCCATGCAGCCTATGTGGAAAAAGAGACCGGAAGATTCAAGGAGGAAGAGGAAGCTAAGATCCGCATGAAGGTAGATGCCATCTACAGCCGTACCAGAGGCAGGAAGGAAGAGGCTGTGGACAGCACAGCGCCTGCGCAGGACACAGAGCAGGAAAATACACAGAGCCCGGAGGCGAAAAAGACAGACAATTCCGGCAAGGCAAAAAGCGAACCGGCAGGTGGCGTGACCAAGAGTTTCCAAAGTGGCGGCCGTGGCGAGTTCAAACGCGGAGAATTCAAAAAAGGAGAGTTTCGTAAGGGCGGCAGTTTTGAAAAGGGTGCCCTGAAGAGATCGGACAATCCCGATGTGATCTACGGCAGAGATTTTGAAGAAGAAGCCATGAAGATCGAGGAATTGATCGGTGATATGGGGGAAGTGACCATCCGCGGAAAAGTACTGTCTGTGGATACCAGGGATATTAAGAATGAAAAGACCATCATTATCTTCAATATGTCCGATTTTACCGATACCATGACTATCAAAATATTCGTGCGTACGGAACAGGTGAAGGAAGTGACCGGGGATATTAAGCCGGGAGCTTTTTTAAAGGTAAAGGGAATCTGTATGATGGATAAGTTTGACCATGAACTGGCAATCGGCTCCATCGCGGGGATCAAGAAGATCCCTGATTTTACCAATACAAGAATGGATACTTCCGCCAGAAAACGTGTGGAGCTGCACTGCCATACCAAAATGAGTGATATGGATGGTGTCTCAGAGGCAAAAGATATCGTAAAACGTGCCTATAAATGGGGACATCGTGCCATCGCCATCACAGATCACGGCGTGGTACAGAGTTTTACCGATGCCAATCATGTCTGGGACGATCTGTGGAAAGCGGAAAAGGGCAAGCGAAAAGAAGCCGGAGACGAGAATCCGGACAAGCAGGACTTTTTCAAAATTATCTATGGAGTAGAGGCATACCTGGTGGATGATCTGAAGGAGATCGTGACCAATGACAAGGGGCAGGGACTGCATGAGGATTATGTAGTATTTGATATCGAGACTACCGGATTCTCCCCCGTGAATAACCGGATCATTGAGATCGGTGCGGTCAAGGTGTCCGGCGGTGAGATCGTGGATCGTTTTTCCACCTTTGTGAATCCGGATGTGCCCATTCCTTTTGAAATTGAAAAGCTGACAAGTATCCGGGATGAGGATGTCATGGACTCTCCGCAGATCGATGTGATTCTGCCGCAATTTTTGCAGTTTTGTGAGGGCTGTATCATGGTGGCACACAATGCCGGCTTCGATATGAGCTTCATTATGGAGAACTGCAGAAGACTGGGATATCCGCAGGAGTTTACCTATGTGGATACCGTGGGCATCTCCAGAGTACTGTTGAAGAATCAGTCAAAGCATACCCTGGATGCGGTGGCGAAGACTTTGGGGATATCCCTGGAGAATCATCACCGGGCCGTGGATGATGCGGAGTGTACGGCACATATTTTTGTGAAATTTATTAAAATGCTGGAGGAGCAGGATATCCATAATCTGACGGAAGTCAATGCACTGGGGGCATCCAGTGTGGATGCTGTGAAAAAAATGCCCTCCTACCATGCCATTATTTTAGCAAAAAATGATCTGGGGCGCATCAACCTCTACCGGTTGGTGTCCCAGTCACATCTGACCTATTTTAACAAGCATCCCCGGATTCCCAAGAGCCTGATCCTGAAATACAGAGAGGGTCTGATCCTGGGAAGTGCCTGCGAAGCGGGAGAGCTGTACCGGGCATTGCTTGACGGGCAGTCGGATGCGCAGATCGCCAGACTGGTAAAATTCTATGATTACCTGGAGATCCAGCCCTGTGGCAACAATAAGTTCATGATCGCTTCGGAGAAAATCCGGACGGTCAATTCCATAGAGGATATCCAGAATATCAACCGCAGGATCGTGGAGCTGGGAGAACAGTTCCACAAGCCCGTAGTGGCTACCTGTGATGTACATTTTCTGGATCCCGAGGATGAAGTATACCGTCGTATTATTATGGCGGGCCGAGGATTTGATGATGCGGATGAACAGGCACCGCTTTTTTTACATACCACAGAAGAAATGCTGGAAGAGTTCTCCTATCTGGGCAGTGACAAGGCGGAAGAGATCGTCATTACCAATACAAATATGATCGCGGATATGATCGAGACCATTGCACCGGTGCGCCCGGACAAGTGTCCCCCGGTCATTCCGGACAGTGATAAGACACTGACGGAGATCTGTTACAACAGGGCCCATGAGATCTATGGACCGGATCTGCCACAGATAGTAGAGGCAAGACTGGAGAAGGAATTGAACTCCATTATCAAAAACGGATTTGCCGTAATGTACATCATTGCGCAGAAGCTGGTATGGAAGTCAGTGGAGGATGGATACCTGGTAGGTTCCCGTGGATCCGTAGGAAGCTCCTTTGTGGCGACTATGGCGGGAATCACGGAGGTCAATCCCTTAAGTCCCCATTATTATTGCAGCAAGTGTCATTATGTGGATTTCGACAGTGAAGAGGTCAAAGCCTACGCCGGTAAAGCGGGAATCGATATGCCGGACAAGGTCTGCCCGGTGTGTGGAGAGAAACTTCATAAGGATGGCTTTGATATTCCTTTCGAGACGTTCCTGGGATTCAAGGGAGATAAGGAGCCGGATATCGACCTGAACTTCTCCGGTGAGTACCAGTCCAAGGCGCATAAATACACGGAGGTTATCTTCGGCGCAGGACAGACTTTCCGTGCCGGAACCATTGCAACCCTGGCGGATAAGACTGCTTTCGGTTATGTGAAGAATTATTTTGAAGAACGTGGCATTCATAAGCGGACCAGCGAGATCGACCGTATCGCTTCCGGATGTACCGGAGTGCGGCGAAGTACCGGTCAGCATCCCGGCGGTATCGTTGTATTGCCTCTGGGGCAGGATATTAACTCCTTCACCCCGGTACAGCATCCGGCGAATGATATGACCACGGATACCATAACCACACACTTTGACTACCATTCCATCGACCATAACCTGCTGAAGCTGGATATTCTGGGACACGATGATCCTACCATGATCCGTATGCTGCAGGATCTGACGGGGAGAGATCCCTTGACGATCCCGCTGGATGGACAGGATGTTATGAGTCTGTTCCAGAACACGGACGCGTTAGGCATCACCCCGGAACAGATCGGTGGAACAAAGTTAGGAGCATTAGGCATTCCGGAGTTCGGTACAGACTTCGCTATGCAGATGGTTATTGATGCGAAACCCAAGGCGTTTTCCGATCTGGTGCGTATCTCCGGTCTGTCCCACGGCACCAACGTATGGCTGGGCAATGCGCAGGATCTGATCATGAGCGGCGTGGCGACTATTTCCACGGCGATCTGTACCCGTGATGATATCATGCTGTATCTGATCCAGATGGGCGTGGAGTCGGAGAAGTCCTTCAAGATCATGGAGGCAGTACGTAAGGGTATGGTGGCGAAGGGAAAATGTGCCATGTGGGAAGAGTGGAAAGCGGATATGCTGGCGCATGACGTACCCCAGTGGTATATCGAATCCTGCCAGAAGATCGAGTATATGTTCCCGAAGGCACATGCGGCGGCGTACGTTATGATGGCATGGCGTATCGCTTATTGCAAGATCCATTATCCGTTAGCTTATTACGGTGCGTTTTTCAGTATCCGCGCCAAGGCATTTTCCTATGAGATCATGTGTCAGGGGCAGAGGCACTTGGAGAGCGTGATGGCAGAGTACAAAAAACGACAGGATACTCTTTCTAATAAGGAAAAAGATGCTATGGGTGATATGCGTATCGTGCAGGAGATGTATGCAAGAGGCTTTGAATTTGAACCCATCGACATCTTCCGTGCACAGTCCAGATCATTCCAGATTGTGGATGGAAAATTAATGCCGTCCTTAAACAGTATCGACGGACTGGGAGAGAAGGCGGCAGATGCCATTGTGGAAGCTGCCAAGGACGGTCCGTTCCTCTCCAAAGATGATTTTCGTCAAAGAACTAAGGTTTCCAAGACGATAATTGACCTTATGGATTCGTTAGGATTATTAGGAGACCTGCCCGAGTCCAATCAGATCAGTATATTTGATCTGGTGTAACAGCTCAGCCATACCGTGCAGAACACACTGCGTGGACGCTTGCGTACAAAGCAGCGTGTTCCACACGGTATGAGCGGAGCGCCCGATCCATGAAGTAAAAGATGAGCCGCGCAAGCGGCGCCGGCTGCGCAGCAGACGCTTTTGCGAATGGTCCGGGCACTGAGCTTTTGCGCTGGGGACAGAACGTTCCTAAAATTTTTGAAAAAAGTACTTGCATTTTTTCGACAACTCCATTATACTATGCAAGTACGGTTTTTTTGGCTGATTGGTCAAGCGGTTAAGACGTCGCCCTCTCACGGCGAAAACAGGGGTTCGATTCCCCTATCAGCTGCTCTTTGAAAATTGTAGAAATTTTTCAAAAAATACTTGCAATTTTCAAATTAATGTATTATACTGAACAAGGTTCGTAAGTAACCTATGGCTGATTGGTCAAGCGGTTAAGACGTCGCCCTCTCACGGCGAAAACAGGGGTTCGATTCCCCTATCAGCTGCTTATTCTTTAATAGAATAGCCCAACCCTGAAAAGTGTCGAAGAGCAGAAATGATTGCTTTTTGGCTCTTTTTTTTATAAATTTTTCTTGCCATTCCCATTTTTTTGTTGTATAGTGGTTCACGATTACTCAAATCATGGGGAAAAAGCGGCAAAGAGGCGGGAACCGAAAGCCGTATATCCGCGAAAACGGATGGATGGGAGCATATATGGCAAAATATTTAGTAATTGTAGAGTCACCGGCGAAGGTGAAGACAATCAAAAAATTTTTGGGAGCGAATTATGAGGTTATGGCCAGCCAGGGGCATGTGAGGGACCTGCCCAAGAGTCAGCTGGGAATTGATGTGGAACATGACTATGAACCGAAATACATTACGATCCGCGGCAAGGGAGATTTGCTGGCATCCTTACGTAAGGAAGTGAAGAAGGCAGAGAAGATATATCTCGCAACCGACCCGGACCGTGAGGGAGAGGCCATTTCCTGGCATTTATACTATGCCTTGAAACTGGAAGATAAAAAAGTATATCGTATCACCTTTAACGAGATCACCAAAAGTGCGGTGAAGGAATCCTTAAAGCATGCCAGAGAGATCGATATGAATCTGGTGGATGCCCAGCAGGCGAGACGTGTGTTAGACCGCGTGGTAGGCTATCGGATCTCCCCTATTCTGTGGGCGAAGATCAAGAGAGGCTTAAGTGCCGGCCGCGTACAGTCTGTGGCTCTGCGGATCATCTGCGACAGAGAGGATGAGATCAATGCCTTCATTCCGGAGGAGTACTGGTCCCTGGATGTGAACTTGAAAGTAAAGGGCGAGAAGAAGCCCATCTGCGCAAAATATTACGGAACTACGGAGAAAAAGCAGGGGATCGGCAGCAAGGAAGAAGCTGATGAGATCATGAATTCCCTGAAGGGTGCCAAATACGAAGTGAAGGAAGTTCGACACGGCGAGCGTGTGAAGAAGGCACCCCTTCCTTTTACTACCTCCACCTTACAGCAGGAAGCCAGCAAGGTGCTGAATTTCTCCACACAGAAGACCATGCGTCTGGCGCAGCAGTTATACGAAGGTGTGGATATCAAGGGAGAAGGTACGGTAGGTCTGATCACCTATTTACGTACGGATTCCACCCGTGTATCGGAAGAAGCGGAAGCACAGGCTGCGCAGTTCATCGATGCACATTACGGTGAAAAGTACAAGGCTGCCGCAAATACAGAAAAAAAGAACGGTCAGAAGATCCAGGATGCCCACGAGGCCATCCGTCCTACGGATTTAAACCGTATGCCCATTGCCATCAAAGAACAGCTGCCCAGAGATCTGTTCCGTCTGTATCAGCTGATCTGGAAACGTTTTGTAGCAAGCCGCATGAGTGCAGCACAGTATGATACGACTTCAGTGAAAATTCAGGCGAAGGATCAGATCTTTACGCTGGCAGCCTCCAAAATGCGCTTTGATGGTTTCATGAGTGTCTATACCCAGGAGGAAGATAAGGACGAGGAAAATGTACTGGGCGGCAACCTGGATGAGAACAGTGTACTGGAATTTATAAATTTTGATCCGAAGCAGCACTTTACCCAACCTCCCGCACATTATACCGAGGCAAGTCTGGTGCGTGCCCTGGAAGAACTGGGCATCGGACGTCCCAGTACCTATGCACCTACCATCACCACGATTCTCGCCAGAAGATATATTACCAAGGAGAATCGTAATATCTATGTGACGGAGCTGGGTGAAGTGGTCAATCATATGATGAAGGAAGCATTTCCGGCCATCGTGGATGTAAATTTTACCGCTAATATGGAGACCTTGCTGGATGGTGTGGAAGAAGGCACTGTGAAGTGGAAGACCATTGTGGAGAACTTCTATCCGGACCTGGATGCAGCAGTGAAAAAAGCTGAGAAAGATCTGGCAGAGGTGACGATCGCGGATGAAGAATCCGACGAAGTCTGTGAACTGTGCGGCAGACGCATGGTGATCAAATACGGACCTCACGGCAGATTTCTGGCATGCCCCGGATTCCCTGAGTGCCGCAACACCAAGCCTTATTTCGAGAAGATTGGCGTGGCATGTCCCAAGTGCGGCAAAGATATTGTTATGAAGAAGACCAAGAAGGGCAGAAGATATTACGGCTGTATCGATAATCCGGAATGTGATTTCATGGTATGGCAGAAGCCTTCGGGAGAGAAATGCCCCCGCTGCGGTAAGCTGCTGCTGGAAAAAGGTAACAAACTGGTCTGCATGGACGAACAATGCGGTTATGTGAAGAATAAACCGACGGAAGAGAAGTAGTTTTATATACTGTCAGAATTTTCTCATAAATTAGCGCTATTTCCATTGTAATCTGAAATTACATGTGCTACAATGTGCATAACATCTTGTGGTTTCGTAGTATGTGTAAACGGAGGAAGATAGATGAGTAGCGTACAATTGTTGGACAAAACACGTAAGATCGGTAAATTGTTACACAATAATAACTCCAGCAAAGTGGTATTCAGCGATATCTGTAAGGTAATGCGTGAGATCCTGAATTCCAATGTACTGGTGATCAGCAGGAAGGGTAAGGTGCTGGGTGTAGGTAAATCCGACGGAATCGAACCCATCACAGAGCTTTTGGATGACAGTATTGGCGGATTTATCGATCCGATGTTAAATGAGAGACTGCTTGGTGTGTTGTCCACGAAGGAGAATGTCAACTTGGAGACTCTTGGTTTCGAGAATATCGACACGAGAAAGTTCCAGGCAATCATCACTCCCATCGAGATCGCCGGTGAGAGGCTGGGAACACTCTTTATTTATAAGTGTGACGAACAGTATGACATCGATGATATTATTCTCTGCGAGTATGGAACCACAGTGGTGGGACTGGAAATGCTCCGGGCAGTAAATGAAGAGAGTGCGGAAGAGAGCCGTAAGGTAGCGGTTGTGAAATCCGCAGTCAGCACCCTGTCATTCTCAGAGATGGAAGCCATTACCCATATTTTTGATGAATTAAACGGTATGGAAGGAATCCTGGTAGCGAGCAAGATCGCTGACAGAGTCGGCATTACCAGATCCGTCATTGTCAATGCCTTAAGGAAGTTTGAAAGTGCCGGCGTTATCGAGTCCAGATCCTCCGGCATGAAGGGAACGTATATCAAGGTATTGAACGATGCCGTGTTTGATGAGATTGAAGAATTAAAGCGCCAGAATGGCAGAAATTAAGTAAAAAGTACAAAAATAACGACAGATTAGGAAGAAGAGACTATTGCGAAAAATAGTCTCTTCTCTTAATTTTAGTATTGTGTTTTTGTCGAAATACTTTATAATAAAGTAGAGTAGGTATGGTAGAAGCGGTTCCTGTGCGATTTAATCGATTTTTTAAGGAACAGTAGAATGTGAGGTAGTATGATACAGACAAATGCGTTTGATTATATTAATGTTTTAAATCGTGCCGCGGATGCTGCATGGCAACGGAATGAAGCTATTTCCAATAACATTGCCAATGTAGATACACCGGGGTATAAGAGACAGGATGTGGCTTTCGAGTCGGTACTGCAGCAGGCTCTTGGCAATAATCGCTATCAGTCCATGGATGATAAAGTAGCCAATGTCAATCTGAGCAGACTCCGCGGCAGGGCGTATGTGGATTATGCCAATTATTCCTACCGCCTGGACGGCAATAATGTGGATATCGAGAATGAAAATGTGATGCTGGCAGAGAATCAGCTGAAATACCAGGGACTGATCAGCAGCATTAATCAGGAATTTACCAATTTACAGACTGTGATGAAGTGAGGGATTAGCGTATGAGTATGTTTTCAGCATTTGATGTTACGGCATCCGGACTGACAGCACAGAGACTGCGTATGGACGTGATCTCCGAAAATGTTGCCAATGCCAATACCACAAGAACCGAGGATGGTACACCGTATCGCCGCAAAATCGTTACGTTCCAGCAGAAGAACCCGCAACAGACCTTCAGCCAGGTGCTGCATAATGTAAGCAGCGGCTACTCCGGAAGCGGTGTGAAGGTCAGCCAGATCTTCGAGGATACCACTACGGAGATGAATATGGTATACGACCCTTCCCATCCGGATGCGGACGAGAATGGATATGTGACATATCCGAATGTGAATATTGTCACGGAAATGACGGATCTGATCGATGCCAGCAGGTCTTACGAGGCGAATTCCACGGCGTTTAATGCCAGCAAATCCATGGCACTGAAAGGACTGGAGATCGGTCAGTAAGCTGACGGATCCGGAGAACGGCCCATTGCATAACGGACCGGAATATACGACGTAAGGAAGGATATGGTTTATAAAATGGATATTTCTGCGATTACTGCTTTAAATAATGTAAACGGAACAGCCACGGTGTCTCCCACCTCTCTGACAGGAATGCTTGCGGAGAAGGAGAAGAAGGCAGAAGGCACGATGTTCGAGACTTTTCTCAACACAGCAATCGACAATGTGAAGACGACCAACAGCTATCTCTCAGATGCCGAAAATGAGAAGATCCGCTTCGCACTGGGCGAGACGGACAATACGCATGACCTGACCATTGCTATGGGAAAGGCTTCCACTGCTCTGCAGTATACCGTAGCCATCCGCGATAAGGTGATGGAAGCCTACAAGGAATTGATGCAGATTCAGATCTAAATCATACCTTTTTATACTTGACGTAAGAGGAGAGAGCTGCAATGGCAGACAAATTAAAAGAAATACCTGCGAAAATACTGGAATGGTGGAATAAGTTCACAACCAGGCAGAAGAGCATCATTATCGGAGCCGCTGCGGTTGTGATCTTTGCATTTGCGATCATCATGTATGTCATGAGTAAACCACAGTATGTACGATTGGTTACCTGCGAGACTACCGCACAGGCGTCAGAAATCATAGATACGCTGGACAGTGCCGGGATCGCACATAGAGAATCCAATGACGGACTGAAGATCGATGTAGAGAGCAGCAAACAGAGTGCGGCTAACCTGGCCCTCGGATCTGCCGGATATGTACCGGATGCCCTGAATCTGAATGATTATCTGGGGAACAGCATGTCTACGACCGCTACCGATAAGGAGAGACTCTACAATTCCTATCTGGAGCAGTATATTACACAGACGATCGAGGCACAGAGCGCTGTAAAATCGGCTAAGGTACATTTAAGCTTCCCGAAGGATAACGGAACGCTGGCGGCACAGAACGAAGAAGCATCTGCATTCATCCAGCTGGAGCTGGATGGTACGTTTACATCCGCGAATGCAGCAGCGCTGGCAAAGTGTGTTGCTACATGGCTGCGGAATGATACCACGGCGAATATTACCATTATGGATACTGATTCCAATCTGCTGTTTGCAGGCGGTGACGATTACACATCCGCAGGCATTGCCAATTCCATGCAGGAATTACAGAACCAGGCAGAATCCATGATCGCCAATCAGGTAAAAAAGGTGCTGTTGGGAACCAAGCAGTATAACGATGCGGCAGTGACCAGCCATCTGAGTATGGATTTCTCCGATTATAAGGAGACAGTAAAAGAATATTATGCAAATTCCGGAAGAGATGAAGGTATGCTTTCTCATGAGGAGACTTATGAGAGTGAGAACACCAATGATGGCGGAGGTGTTCCGGGTACCACCTCCAATGGGGAAAGCGGGAAAACCACTTATGTATCCCCGGACAGCAATAACAGCTCTTCCTCGACTTCTGAGACCAGCAGGGATTATCTGCCAAATGAGTCCATTACCGATAAGGTGACACCGGCGGGAGGGATCAATTATACCAATTCCTCCATATCCATTGCTGCAATTACCTATAAAGAGATTCATTATGAGGATGTCAAGAGACAGGGACTTTTGGATGGTACTACCTGGGACGAATACAAAACCCAGAACAGTGCGGATACCAAACTGGATGTGGATTCCGATATGTACAGTCTGGTAGCCAATGCTACGGGGATCAGTGAGAGCAATATTACGATCATTGCCTATGAAAGTCCGATCTTTTATGACAAGGAGAGCAAGCCAGTCAGCTGGCAAAATGTGCTCAGTGTGGTTATGCTGGTCCTGATCCTGGGATTACTTGTATTTGTAGTATTGCGCAGTATGCGTACCAGACAGACAGTACAGCAGGAAGAGGAGGTATCTGTGGAGAATATGCTGCAGTCCACTCCTGAGACAGAACTGGAAGATATTGATGTGGAATCTAAGTCCGAGACACGTAAAATGATTGAGAAATTCGTAGATGAGAATCCGGAGTCGGCAGCGGCGCTGTTGCGTAACTGGCTGAACGAAGACTGGAACTAGGAAACGGAGTAAACATGGCAAGAACAAAAGCAGAAGGCGGAATATCGGGATTGCAGAAAGCGGCAATTCTTCTGATCGCATTGGGACCGGAGAGATCCGCCGGGATTTTTAAACATCTAAAAGAAGAAGAAATTGAAGAACTGACACTGGAGATTGCTAATACCAGGAGTGTCACACCTCAGGTAAAAGAAGAAGTGATCAATGAATTCTACGAGGTGTGTCTGGCACAGCAGTATATTGCCGAGGGCGGTATCAACTATGCAAAAGAACTGCTGGAAAAGGCATTGGGTTCCGACAAGGCGATGGATGTTATCGGAAAACTGACTGCATCCCTGCAGGTGAAGCCTTTCGAATTTGTGCGTAAGACAGATGCCAGCCAGCTGATCAACTTCATCCAGGATGAGCATCCGCAGACCATCGCGCTGATTTTGTCCTATCTGTCTCCCAGTCAGGCAGCATTGATCATATCTGCACTGCCTCCCGACAGTCAGGCAGAAGTGGCAAGACGTATTGCTGTCATGGACCGTACCAGTCCCGATGTTATCAAAGAAGTGGAAAAGGTACTGGAATCCAAGCTGGCAAGTCTGGTGAACCAGGACTACACCATTATCGGTGGTGTCGATGCAGTGGTAGATATTCTGAATACGGTAGACCGTGGTACCGAGAAACACATTATGGAGACTCTGGAGATCGAAGAACCGGAACTGGCAGACGAGATCCGCAAAAAAATGTTTGTGTTCGAGGATATCCTTTTACTGGACGACAAAGCAATTCAGCGTGTGCTGCGTGACGTGGACAATAATGATCTGGCAGTGGCACTGAAGGGTGCCAACGAGCAGGTACAGAATGCGATCTTCAACAATCTGTCCAAGCGTTTGGTGGTTATGATCAAGGAAGATATGGAATTTATGGGTCCTGTACGTATGAAGGATGTAGAAGAAGCACAGCAGAAGATTGTCAATATTATCCGTAAGCTGGAGGATTCCGGTGAGATCATCATTTCCAGAGGCGGAGGTGACGAGATCGTTGTCTAGTAATCTTTTAAAAAAGGGATTTACAAAGCTTTCGGAAGACGATGCAAGAGTGATAGATACCAATGAACTGGTAGCAAAACGTATCAGGGAGCTGTCTGCCAAAATGCAGAAGGAAAGTAATACGGGGTTTGTGTCCGGCCTGGCAGCGGACAAAGTGGAAGCACCGGTGACAGATCCGGAGGAAGAGAAAACAGAATTCACTCCTTCCGGCAATGTGATCAAAGCAGGAGAAGATATTCAGAAGCTTAAGGAAGATGCGGAGGCGGAAGCACAGAAGATCGTAGAAGATGCCAGGGCACAGGCAGAAAGTATTTTGCAGGATGCCAGATCACAGGCGGAAGCAGAGCGGGCAGACATACAGGAAGCGGCCAGAAGACAGGGACAACAGGAAGCACAGGCGGAAGCGGATCGCACAGAGGCTGCACGAGAAGCAGAATATCAGAAGAAAACGGCGGGACTGGAAGCAGAATACCAGAAGCGGCTGGACGAGCTGGAACCTGAATTTGTGGACACGATCACCGGAATTTATGAACATATTTTTCATGTAGACCTGCATTCCTACCGGGAGGTTCTGTGTTATCTGATCTCCACTACCATGCGGAAATCAGAGGATAACAGAAGCTTTCTGATTCATGTGTCCAAAGAAGATTACCCTTATGTCAGTATGCAGAAAAAGCAGATCTCTGCAGGTGCGGCTGCGCCGAATGCAACCGTGGAGATCGTGAAAGACATTACCCTCGGAAAGGGCGAGTGCCTGATCGAGACAGAGGGCGGTATTTTTGACTGCGGACTGGGAACACAGCTGTCCGAACTGCGTCAGAAATTAAAATTATTATCCTACGAAGGCTGATAAATGGTCATTAAGAACATAGATTTTGAAAAATATAATAAATTAGCAGATAAGACCTTTTACCGGAAACTGGGAAAAGTGGTAAATGTGGTAGGTCTGACGATTGAGTCGGCCGGTCCGGATTCCAAGCTGGGGGATCTGTGCAGGATCCTGCCGGAAACGGAAGGGGCAAAACCCATTATGGCTGAGGTTGTGGGATTTCGTGATAAGAAGACTCTTCTTATGCCCTATGATTCGGTAGATGGCATCGGTCTCGGCTGTGTGGTGGAAAATACGGGAGATCCCCTGACAGTTACGGTAAGTGAGAAGCTTTTGGGCAAGACGGTAAATGGACTGGGAATCCCCATTGATGGAGACACGATTACAGGCGTGGCATATCCGGTAGAGGCGGCACCGCCGGACCCTATGTCCAGAGCGATTATCGACCAGGTATTACCCCTGGGGGTAAAGGCAGTGGACGGTATGATCACTGTTGGTAAGGGGCAGAGAATCGGTATCTTCGCCGGTTCTGGTGTCGGAAAGTCTACGTTGATGGGTATGTTTGCCAGAAATACCAAGGCAGATATTAATGTCATTGCGCTGATCGGTGAGCGCGGCAGAGAGGTCCGGGAATTCATAGAGAGAGACTTAGGTGAGGAAGGTATGCGCAGATCGGTAGTAGTCGTGGCGACTTCCGACAGACCGGCATTGGAGCGGAACAAGGCTGCCAAGACGGCCACTGCTATTGCGGAATATTTCAGAGACCGGGGAAAGGATGTCCTGCTGATGATGGACTCATTGACCCGTTTTTCCATGGCACAGCGAGAGATCGGACTGGCCAGCGGAGAACCTCCGGTGACCAGAGGTTATCCCCCCAGCGTGTACTCGGAAATGCCTAAACTGTTGGAGCGGGCGGGCAGAGCTGCGGTGGGATCCATTACGGGATTGTATACCGTCCTGGTAGATGGCGACGATTTCAACGAACCCATCACGGATACGGCGAGAAGTATTTTGGACGGTCATATTATGCTGGACAGAAAGCTGGGACACAAAAATCATTACCCTGCTATCGATATTTTACAGAGTATTTCCAGATGTATGAGCCAGATCGCAGCCAAAGAGCATAAGCAGGCGGCCAACAAACTCAAAAATGTACTGGCTACCTATAATGAAGCAGAAGATCTGATCAATATCGGCGCTTATAAAAAGGGCAGTAACCCGAACATTGACTATGCCATCTCGAAGATCGATGATGTGAACAGCTTCCTGTGTCAGGGCACGGAGGAGAAATTTACCTTTGAAGAGACGGTACAGATGTTGGAAGACCTGTTCGCAAATCAGGAGTGAGATAAATGGCAAAGTTCAGATATTCCCTGCAGAACATCCTGAATATCAAAGAAAAAATGGAAACACAGGCCAAACAGGAATTTGGTATGGCACAGACTGCATTGAATGTGGAAATCGAACATTTGGAACGCCTGAAGGCGCGAAAACGGGAATACGAAGAAGAATCCGGTGGTCTGTTGCAGGGGAAACTGGATCTGCGGGCCATTGAAGAGAACAAGGAAGCGCTTTTGAAAATGGACAGTCTGGTGGCTGCGCAGTGCATCCGGGTGGATAAAGCAAAAGAAAATGTGGAGGCTGCCAGAGAACGAATGGCAGAAGCCATGAAAGAGAGAAAAATGCATGAAACCCTCAGAGAAAAAGCATTCGAGGCTTTTCTGCAGGAAGAAAATCATGCGGAAAGTAAAGCAATCGATGAACTGACCAGTTATACTTACGGACAAAAAAAGCCGGCAGGCGGATTGAGACAACGGGAGGACATAAATGGCAAGAGAAAAGACTCCGGAAGAGCAGACAACGGATAACGAGAGAAAACAGCTGGCGGAAGAAAAGAAAAAACTGAAGAAAGAACAGCAGGCACAGCGCAAGGAAGCAAAGCGCCGGGCAAAAGAAATCGCAAAACAGGAAGATGCTCTGGATGACGGGAGCGAAGGCAACAGCCTTCTGACCTTCGGAGCGACCATACTGATCGTGGTACTCTGGATGGCTGTAATCTGCGCGATCATCAAGCTGGATATCGGGGGATTCGGAAGCTCTGTGGTGACTCCCATTCTCAAGGATGTGCCTGTGCTGAACAAAATTCTCCCGGCTAACTCCATAACAGAGACTACGGATGGCAGTGCCTACGGTGGCTATACCAGTCTAGAGGATGCGGTGGATCAGATCAAGAGTCTGGAGCTGCAGTTGGAGCAGGCGCAGACGGCATCTGCAGCAAAGGAGGAAGAACTGGATCAGCTGAAAGCTGAGGTGCTGAGACTTAAGGAATTCGAGAATCAGCAGGTGGAATTCCAGCGGATTCAGAAAGAATTCTATGATGAGGTAGTCTATTCCGATAAGGGACCGGGTGCGGAAGAATATAAAAAATATTATGAATCCATGGATCCCGCTACTGCCGAATATATTTATAAGCAGGTAGTGACGCAGTTGGAAGAGAGTCAGGAGATACAGGATTATGCGGCAGCATATTCTGCAATGAAACCGAAGCAGGCAGCGGCTATTTTTGAGCAGATGACTAATAATCTGGATCTGGCGGCCCGTATTCTGAAAGTGATGAGCGCGGAGGACAGGGGTAAGATCCTGGGTGCCATGAATTCTGAAGTGGCAGCAAAGATCACGAAAATTATGGACCCTGAGTCTTAAGAAAAAAGCGGAAAGATCCGATAAAAGATTTGTAGTATCATTACAGGGTTAAGACTGCCATCCGGCAGCCAAAGGACCTGGGAAAGGAGGGAGAAAAGAACATGGCAGGCACAACGATTAAAGGTGTGGGCAACGACGGCAATGTACAGATCCGGGATATGGTCACAGCAGCGAAACAGAATGCCGGAACCGGTTTCCAGGCAGTGTGGAATAAGACCCAGAACAATGCGCAGACGACCGGAAACGGTGGACGCACGACCGACGGACGTAACGATGTCAGACGCGGTCAATCATTACGGGCCGGTGACAGACAGCGGGATCACCTCGCCGGAACACAGGAAAAGTCAGATGTTAAAGCAGAGGATGGTGACGCCAAAGATCTGGAAAAAGTCCAGGAAGTCCTGGGAACCATCGTACAGAACCTGATCGGACAGATCACAGATACCTTTTCGGTCAGTGAAGAAGAATTACAGGGAGTCATGGATGAACTGGGTATGACAGAGACAGACCTGATGGATCCTGTACAGCTGAACGAATTGTTGATGGCGGTCAGCGGAGCTGAGGATTCTTTTGCATTACTTACCAATGAAGAGCTGTATGGAAATGTAAAAAGCATCCTGGATCTGCAGAAGGATCTGACGGGACAGGCACAGGAAGAACTGCAGCTGACACCGGAAAAATGGCAGGATGCGGTCACTAAAGTAGTGACAGAGGAACCTGTGATCACGGTGGAAGTGGAAGACCATGCCACAGATGCGGCAGAGAGATCACAGAGTGATGTGGAACTTCCGACAGTGGAACAGGAACCGGAGGAGAAAATACAGGCACCGGTACAGAATACACAGGAAGAGAAAACAAAAGATTCGGGGAACAGACATGAGAGCCAGACAGCGGGACAGCAGGGCAATCTGTTGTTACAGAATCTGAAGGAAGAGAATTTCCTCTCCGGATTGCAGCAGGCATCACAGACAGAAGGAACACAAACGACGGATACACAGGATATCATGCGCCAGATCATGGATTACATGAAAGTCTCTGTAAAGGCGGACAGCTCCGATCTGGAAATGCAGCTTCATCCGCAAAGTCTGGGAACACTTCACGTACAGGTAGCATCGAAGAACGGTGTGGTTACGGCGAACTTTATTACACAGAATGAAACCGTAAAAGCTGCACTGGAAAGCCAGATGGTTCAGCTGAAGGAAAGCTTCGCGGAACAGGGCGTAAAAGTAGAGGCTATTGAAGTGACGGTACAGACACATCCGTTTGAACAGAACCTGGAACAGGGTAGAGGCAATCAGAGTGATCAGGAGAGCGGAGCCGGGGTAAGCAGAAGACGCACCCGCAGAATCAACCTGAACACAGCATTCGCAGAGGACGAGCCTCAGACGGAAGAAGACCGGATCGCAGCGGATATAATGTCGGCGAACGGCAATACGGTGGATTTCACCGCATAAAAAATAACAGAAAGGAGAAAGAAAATGGCATTAGTTGCACCCGTGGAAAACGGTAAGATCGTAGAGACTGCATCGCAGACTTCTGTAAAAAAATCCACAAAATCAAGCAATAGCGGGATGGACAAGGAAGCATTTTTACAGCTCCTGGTAGCGCAGATGAAGTATCAGGATCCTCTGGAACCCACATCCAACACCGAGTACATATCCCAGTATGCACAGTTCTCACAGGTAGAGCAGATGCAGAATATGTCCAGCAGCATGGACTTACAGAGAGCAAGCTCACTGGTAGGTAAGGAGGTCTACATCAAGACCACTACATCCTCCGGAGAGACCAAGCTGGTACAGGGCAGAGTAGATTATGTGTCCTATGAGAATAACAAAGCATACCTCTACATCAATGAGAAGAAGTACTCCATTGATGATCTGGATTCTATTGTGGATGCGAATTATCTGGATGCGTATAACAAGGCATATAACTTTACGGTAAAGCTGAACAAGCTTCCTAATGTAAACGGCATTGATTCTACGGATGGTGAGAGCATTGATGAGCTGGAGAAGGAATACAACAAGATGAGTGATTATGAGAAATCCTTCCTGGCCAAAGATACCGTAACCAGTCTGAATAAGTACATCGAGAGACTGAAGGAGATCCGTAAGGCGGAAGAAAAAGCCGAAGAAAAGGATTCCGAGAGTACAGAGAAGACAGAGGGTACCGAAGAAGCATAGAACAGTAAGTAAGCGGCTGACGCAGAGGAGTGTTTGAATATGGATATTCAGAAAAACAGTTTTCTGTCTATTGACCAGCTGGCAAATCAGTATTTAAACAACAGTCGTAAGACCGTAAAAGCAGCACAGGAAAATCTGGTATCATTCCAGGAAATCTTACAGAGCAAAAGTAACGAGCAACTGAAATTTTCCAAACATGCTACGGTGCGGCTGGCGGACAGAGGCATTGAATTGACCGATGCACAGCTGGAACGCTTGAACGACGGAGCGCAAAAAGCGGGACAGAAGGGGATCAGGGATTCTCTGGTGATCGTGGACAATCTGGCATTTATTGTGAATGTACCCAATAAGACAGTAGTTACTGCGATGGACAGCAGAGAAACCGAAGAAAATGTATTTACAAATATTAACGGAGCCGTAATTATGTAGACCGGACCTTAATGGAGGTTACACTCTTTTGAATGACAGAGAAAGAGTACGGTTCCGAATACAGGAGGAACAAGCACTATGATGAGATCATTGTATTCTGGTGTAGCAGGACTGAAAACACACCAGACCAGAATGGACGTAATCGGTAATAATATTGCCAACGTCAACACAACAGCTTACAAATCCAGTTCCATGACTTTCAGTGAACTGATGAGCCAGACCACACAGAAGGCCAGTGGTGCCAACGCTACCACCGGTGTCGGCGGTACCAATGCCAAGCAGATCGGTCTGGGCGTTAAGGCAGGAGCTATCAACACTGCCATTACTACACAGGGTTCCGCACAGTCTACCGGCAACCCCTTTGATATCATGATCACCGGAGACAACTTCTTCGTAGTCAGCAACGGCTCCGAGAATTTCTTCACCAGAGACGGCTCTTTCTATGTAGATGGTGCCGGCAACCTGGCAATGACCAGCACCGGTTACAATGTCATGGGTTGGGGCGTGGATGAGACCACAGGCAACATCAAGCAGGATACCGTAACTGCACTGCGTATTATGAGTGCTGCGAATATGACCTATCCCCCTGAGGCTACCACAAAAGCAAATATTTCCGGTATTCTGGATGAGAACGATAAGGATGTGACCAGTGCCAATGGTAAGACCGTAAACCTGAACTTCTTCGATGCAAGAGGTTACAGCTACACTGCAAAGTTCACCTTTAAGCAGTCCGGCGGTGATAAGACCAATGAGTACAGCATGGAATTGAATAAGATTCTGGATTCCACCGGAGCAGAAATCGATATTTCAAAACTGGAATTTGGTAATCGATCCCAACAGAAGATGGAGACTAAGGTAACATTAAATACCGATGCCTACAAGTGGGATGGAAAAGTGCTGAAAACCAAGGATGGCACTACAGACGTAGCCAATCTTGCAGATATTTTTAATACGGATGGAAGTCTGATCACTCCAGCAGATGATGCAGCGGCACAGAAACAGCAGGAAGCGCTGGATGCCATCGCGAAGGCTTATGGATACGAAGGATCTACTGATGAATTCCTGAATCTGTATATCACGAGTACTGTAGATAAGGATAAGCAACTGACGATACAGGATCTGCTTGGAAATATGATGGCCGGTAAAACGACAGATGTACTTCCTACTGACGGTAGTGCGATTACTATGGAGGGCCGTTACTTTGAAGGAACTACTGTAGTATTTAATAAAGATACCGGTAAACTGGAAAGTGTCGGCGGCTCTACTACAAACCTGAACGTTAATGCAGCATTTTCTGCTTTGGGTGGTAATTTCTCCGATGTTACTATCGATCTGTCCGAGTGTACCAACTACGATAACAAGGGTACCTCCACCATTGGCGCTACCAGCGGAGACCTGGACGGACTGGGAACCGGACGCCGTCTGGGAGATATGATCGGTGTATTCATCCAGAAGGATGGTATGATCTACGCAAGCTATGACAACGGTATGACTAAGCTGCTCGGACAGATCGCTACCGCAGCATTTGCCAATGCTTCTGGCCTGGAGAAGGAGGGCGATAATCTCTACTCCGCAACACTGAACTCCGGTGAATTCGACGGTATCGGCGTAGATATCACTGCAGGCGGCGGATACATGTCCCCCGGTCAGCTGGAGATGAGTAACGTAGATCTGTCGTCTGAGTTTACCGAGATGATCACCACACAGAGAGGATTCCAGGCGAATAGCCGTATCATTACCGTGTCCGATACACTGCTTGAGGAACTGACCAATCTGAAGCGTTAAGAAATCGTAAAAAATAATTTGACTGCATAAAGGGATAGGAAAAAACCTGTCCCTTTTGTATGTATAAAAGATCAAGGGAAAAAAGTACTATAAGAAAAAATGAGAAAAATGCACAAAACGGATAAAGTGTAGAAAATGTTCGGATAACAGGGAAGGAGAAGACAGCATGATAGAAGTTACGAAGATTAATGGAGTCAAGGTATTGGTGAATCCGGACCTGATTGAACTGGTGGAAGAGACCCCGGATACGGTGTTGACACTTACCACCGGAAAGAAAATAATTGTAAAAGAAAGTAGACAAGAAATAAAAAATCTTGTAATATTATACAGAAAGGATATTTTTGCAAGATAAAAAAGCAGAATGTCAGGTGATTTAAGTGGATATAGCTTCTTTAGCCGGTATATTGCTGGCATTATTCATGTTGGTATTTGGTATCATAAGTTCCGCAGGTGTGGGAGGATTCAGGGAATATTTGGATCCGGCTTCTGCGATCATTACCTTTGGCGGAGCATTTTCCTGTACCCTCACGTCCGTGAGTTTGCAGAATTACATAGCTGGTTTGAAATCTTTCACACTGATCTTCAAAGCGCCCACACTGAATACTTCGGATATGATCGGTAAGATCATAGAGCTTTCCAATGTGGCACGTAAGGAAGGCCTGCTTTCGTTGGAAGAAGCAGCAACCGACCTGGATGACCCTTTTCTGAAGAAAGGAATTCTTCTGATCGTCGATGGAACCGATCCCGAATTGGTACGTGCGATTATGGAGACGGAACTGGTCAGCGTGGAGGGTAGACATAAGGATACGATTGGCTTCTGGGATACACTGGCGGCCATGGGTCCTGCCTGGGGTATGATCGGTACCCTGATCGGTCTGGTAGATATGCTGTATCATATGGATGATCCGTCCACACTGGGACCTGCCATGGCGGTTGCACTGATCACTACATTGTACGGATCCCTGTTGGCTAACTGGATCTGTACGCCGGTATCCAATAAATTAAAAGCGGATAATGCGATAGAGATGCAGCAGAAGGAAGTCATGATCGAGGGACTTTTGTCCATACAGGCAGGTGAAAATCCCCGTGTCATTGAGGAGAAATTAAAGTCATTCCTTCCTCCGAAGGACAGAACAAGTGCAGATGAAGAAGGAGAAGCGGGGGGTGAAGCTTAATGGCAAAACGTAAGCCTGAAGATCCACCTGCTGGTTCACCGGCATGGATGTCCACTTTCAGTGACCTGATGAATTTGCTTCTGTGCTTCTTTGTCATGCTGTTTTCCATGTCATCCATTGATGCAAATAAGTGGAATGCAATGGCGGCAGCAATGTCTAACAGTACATTCAGTATTTTTGATGCGGGTTCTACAGCAATCGGTGAAGGAATATTGATCAGCAACGGTGTCAGCCAGCTGAATGATCTGGATGAGTATATCAGTAATGCCGGAAGAAATGCGGACAGTGAAACGGATTCCGACAATTATGAGAAATATGATAGCACAGAGGCACTGCAGGAGGCACTTAATGAGAAAAATCTTCAAAGCAATGAAGAACTGTCCGAAATGGTACAGGAAGCTGTAAATGAGGACAGCCTGGCGGATCAGGTGGATGTATCTTTCACAGCGCAATATGTACAGCTTTCTATGAAGGGAGCTCTTTTATTTGATTCCGGAAGCGATTCCCTGAAGGAACAGTCCAAGACAGTATTGGACAAAGTGGGAGTGATCCTGGAACGATATGGCAGTGATTCTGTAATTGAAATTGAGGGACATACGGATAATGTTCCGATACATAGTGCGAGGTTCGCTGATAACGAGGAACTGAGCAGTGCACGTGCACTATCTGTATTTTATTACCTTGTGGATAATACTTCACTAAATCCTGCAAATCTCCGGCATGCGGGAATGGGAGACCGCACCCCCGTGGCGGACAATTCCACAGAAGAGGGCAGAAGTAAGAATCGACGGGTAGAGATCAGAATATATAATCCTTCTGCGGCAAATTAAGGCAGACAGGGAAAGGAAGCAGAATAGTATGAAGAAAAATCTGATGACAGTGCTGATCCTGGCACTACTTATCGTGAATATTGCGTTGACCGGTGTTATGCTGGTAAGCATTGTGGGAACGAATAAGAAGACGGCACAGCTGGTGGATAATATCACGACTGCCATGAATCTGGAACTGACGGTTCCGGGAGCAGAGGGGACGACGAATGTTCCTCTTACGGACACAGAAGTATATAATATTGCGGATTCTATGACGATCCCGTTGAAGAGTGAGGCGGGAGCAAAGCAGGATTATATTATGTTTGATGTCTCGCTGTCTATCAATAAAAAGAGCAAGGATTATAAGACCTACGGAAGCAGTGAAACACTGTCCGGCTATGAAAATCTGATCAAGGATGCCATTACCGCTACGGTTTCCGCACATACGGAAGATGAGTGCAGAGAGGATATGGAAGGTTTGAAAGAGGAAATCCTGAAGTCTGTGCAGGATCTGTTCCAATCCGACTTCATCTATAAGGTTGCAATCAGTGGAGTGAAATTCGGCTGATGAACCACAAAAATAAGATGACAGGAGGTGAGGTCCTGTGAGTGATATACTTTCACAAAGCGAAATTGATAATCTCTTGAAACAATTGTCGGATGGAGATCTGGATGTGGATCAGATTCAGGGTGAGGATGAGAAGCAGGTTAAAAATTATGACTTCAGTCGTCCCACCAAATTCTCCAAAGAACACTTAAGAACATTGGAGATTATATTTGAACATTACAGCAGACTGGTATCGACAAACCTGCCGGTATATCTGCGTAAAAACGTACAGGTATCGGTTGCAAGTTCCGAGACGGTTACTTTCAGTGAATTCTCCAATGCACTATCAAATCCGTCGGTACTCGGCATTATTAATTTTGCACCACTTAACGGCAATATCATTATTGAGATAGCAACCAATCTGTGCTATGCCATGCTTGACCGTATGCTGGGAGGCAGCGGACAGCCTTTGGAAAAAAGCAGGGAATTTTCAGATATTGAACTGACAATATTACAGAAATTATTGGTAATGTTCACCCAATTGTTACGGGAACCCTGGAAAAATGTTGTTGATATCTCGCCGGTCTTAAGCAGGCTAGAGACGAATCCCCAGTTTGCGCAGGTGATCGCTCCCAGTGATATGATCGCCATTGTAACCCTGAACATGAAAATTGGGGATGTAGAAGGAATGTTAAATATCTGTCTTCCTTTCTTTACACTGGAAGATGTGATGGATAAACTGAACACCAAATATTGGTTCTCCACAATGCAGGAGAACCATGATGAACACTACGAAGAGTACATTGAATCCATGATCCGCAGAGTGGATGTTCCCATTAAAGCGGTGCTGGGCAAGAGCACAATTTCCGTAAGCGATTTTCTGAATCTGCAGGTTGGAGATTGTATTCGACTGGATTCCAGAGTGGATACCGATATGGAAGTGTATGTGGGCAATATTAAGAAGTTCACAGCATTACCGGGTACAGAGAAAGATTCGTATGCTGTTCAGATCACATCGGTGATCAGAGAGGAGGAGTAACGATGGATGGGATGTTATCTCAGGATGAGATAAATGCCCTGCTGCAAGGCATGGATCTGTCGGACACCGCGGACAGCGGTGCATCGCCGGAGACACCTCAGGACAGCAGCTCGGCTGAAAATACGGATAATGCATATGTGAAAGATGTGGCACCGACTGTCGGAGACGAAGAGGAACTGACCGATGTAGAGAAGGATGCGATTGGCGAGGTAGCCAATATCAGCATGGGTTCTTCCGCCACTACATTATATTCACTGGTAAACCGCAAAGTAAATATTACCACTCCGGTGGTTACACTGGCCACATGGAAGACTTTGCTGGATAGTTACGAGAAGCCCTGCGTATTTATTCAGATCAAGTATACAAAGGGGTTGGACGGCACCAATATTCTGGTGTTAAAAGAGCATGATGTAAAAGTGATCACCGACCTGATGATGGGCGGTGACGGTACCAATACAGAAGGAGAACTGGGAGAGCTGCATCTGAGTGCAATCTCCGAGGCAATGAATCAGATGATGGGAGCTGCAGCCACCTCACTATCTACGCTGCTGCAGACGGTGATCGACATCAGCCCGCCGGAGTCTTCCCTGTTCGACCTGACAGAAGTAAAAGACGGCAAAGAAATTTCTCCATTTTTGGGCGGTACTTTTGTAAAGATTTCTTTTCGCATGCAGATTGATGATCTGGTGGACAGCACTATCATGCAGCTGTATCCCATAGATTTTGCCCGTAAGCTGGTAGAGACATTTATCAATACGCAGATGGCTAACATTGATGAAGTGACAGAGAAAAAGCCTGAACAGCCGGAGAATGATACCACAGCGCAGATTCCTGCACCGGGTACTGATAATCAGACGCAGATGAACAATACGAATCTGAACGGCATGAACCAGATGGGTAACATGGGCATGAATGGCATGAACCAGATGGGTAACATGGGCATGAATGATATGAACCAGATGAACAACATGGGCATGAATGGCATGAACCAGATGGGCAGCATGGGAATGAACGGCATGAACCAGATGGGCAACATGGGAATGAACGGCATGAACCAGATGGGCAATATGGGCATGAACGGCATGAACCAGATGGGCAACATGGGCATGAACAGCATGAACCAGATGGGCAACATGGGCATGAACAGCATGAACCAGATGGGCATGATGGGAATGCCGGGACAGAATGTGAATGTACAGCCTGCGCAGTTCCAGAGCTTTTCGAATGACAATATGGGCACTACCGGACAGGAGAATATCGGACTGATCAAAGATGTTCCACTGGAAGTAACGGTGGAGCTTGGCAGAACGACAAAATCCATATCCGATATTCTGGACTTCTCTCCGGGAACGATCATAGAGCTTGACCGTATTGCCGGTGAGCCGATCGACGTATTGGTGAATGGCAAGTTCGTAGCCAAGGGAGAAGTTGTTGTAATTGAAGAGAGTTTTGGCGTACGAATTACGGAGATTATAAAGTAGGCAGAGAACAGACCAAATAAACGGAGGAAAATTAAATGGCTAAAAATATTTTAATCTGTGATGATGCAGCATTTATGAGAATGATGATCAAGGACATTCTGACCAAGAACGGCTATAATGTGGCAGGAGAAGCAGAAAACGGATTGAAGGCAGTGGAAAAGTTCAAAGAGGTAAATCCTGATCTGGTACTTATGGATATCACTATGCCTGAGATGGATGGAATCCAGGCATTGAAAGAGATCAAAAAGATCGACGGCGGAGCAAAAGTAATTATGTGTTCCGCTATGGGACAGCAGGCAATGGTTATTGAGTCCATTCAGGCCGGAGCCAAGGACTTCATTGTAAAGCCTTTCCAGGCTGAGCGTGTTATTGAAGCAGTGAAAAAGGTAGTGGGTTAATGATCATACTTACCGGAAAAACAGACAGTTATGCGCAATTCATCACAGTGTTGCTGATCTTTGTGGCGGTACTGGCGGTGACTGCGCTGGTGACAAAATGGATTGCCGGATATCAGAAGCAGCAGGGTGCAGCGGGGAATATTGAAGTATTGGAGACCGTCCGGATCGCCAACAACAAATATATCCAGTTGGTTCGCATTGGCGAAAGCTATTTTGCGATTGCGGTCTGCAAAGATACCGTAACAAATCTGGGAGAAATTCCTGCCGGGCAGCTGAAGGACAAGACAACAACAGATAATACTTCTGGCTTCCGGGAGTTATTGAAACGTGCGGCTAAGAAAGAGAATGAAGAACAAGATCATTAACTGGAGTAATAAATTTAAGATTGCAACGTATATGGTATGCCTGCTGGTCACGGTGGGCATATTGTGTATTTGCGTACCGATAAAGGCACAGGCTTCGGAAAGACATCTTACGGGAGACACAGAGGTCTCCACAGTGATCAATCCTGCCGGAACGGCGACTACCCATGAGGAAGTAGGGTCGTTGAATACAGCCAATACGGTCAGCATTACCTATAATAATGGGAACGGTCAGATCAATGGAGCACTGAGAATTCTGATCACTCTGACACTGATTGCACTGGCACCGACCATTATCATTATGATGACCTCTTTTACCAGGATCATCATTGTGCTGCACTTTACCAGATCGGCATTGAATACGCAGACGGCACCGCCCAATCAGATCCTGATCGGTCTGGCATTGATCCTGACATTTTTTATTATGGAGCCTACCATTACGAGAATCAATGAAGAGGCGATCCAGCCGTTTGAAGCGGGAACCATCGACCAGAGTGAAGCACTGGAAAAAGGCATGGCTCCCTTGCGGGAGTTCATGTATCCGCAGACACAGGTAAAGGACGTAGAACTTTTTATGGATATCGCCGGACTGGAGTGGGATGGAACCCTGGAGGATATTCCCAATTCCGTGCTGGTACCGAGTTTTATGATCAGTGAATTGCGTACTGCATTCTGGATCGGATTTATGATTTATATTCCTTTCATTGTGATCGATATGGTAGTTGCGTCGACTTTGATGAGTATGGGTATGATGATGCTGCCGCCTACGACGATTTCCATGCCCTTCAAAATACTGCTGTTTGTTCTGGCAGATGGATGGGCACTGATCATAGGTCAGCTGGTGCAGACGTTCTATTAATCGGAAGGTGAGGTGTTACTATGACGATTGATGCAGTATCTGAAATGACTAATAATGCACTCTATGTGATCATCAAGGTATCGCTTCCTGTACTTCTGGTGTCTTTGATCGTGGGTCTGATCATCAGTATTTTTCAGACGGTGACATCCATTCAGGAACAGACATTGACATTTGTACCTAAAATCATAGCGATCTTCCTTACGCTGATCCTGCTGGGCAGCTGGATGATGAATACTATGGTAGAATACACAGTACAGCTTTGGTCGAGTTTCAGCCAGTATGTACACAGGTGACGGGATGACTTCATGATAGATTTTTCGTTTTCGATATATGATCTTGAATATTTTTTATTGATTTTTGTCAGGGTATCCTGTTTTGTATACATAGCACCGTATTTTGGAATGAACGATACTCCTGCCAGGATCCGGATCGGTATCAGTTTTTTTACATCGATCCTGCTGTATGAAACACTGACACCGGCAGATGCGGTTGTATTTGATACGGTGATGGAGTATGCCGTGATCGTCATGAAAGAGGCAATTGCCGGACTTCTGATCGGATTCGGCGCGAATATCTGCATGGCGATCGTGAATTTCGCCGGATCCATTGCGGATATGGAGACCGGCCTGTCCATGGCAACCCTGATGGATCCGGCTACCAGAGAGAGTACCAGTATCACCGGTGCGTTATATCAGTATTCTTTTATGTTGATGCTGATCGCTTCCGGAATGTACCGCTATCTGTTTGGAGCGCTGGCGGACAGCTTTACGCTGATCCCCATAAACGGTGTGACTTTTCATGCGGACAGTCTGCTGAACTCCATGATAGAATTTATGAATGATTATATTCTGATCGGCTTTCGCATTGTATTGCCGATTTTTTGTGTGACATTGCTGTTAAATGCCATTTTAGGTGTGCTGGCCAAGGTGTCACCGCAGATGAATATGTTTGCGGTGGGAATTCAGCTGAAGGTGCTGGCGGGATTGTCTGCCCTGTTCCTTACGGCCGGAATGTTGCCAGGGGCAGCGGATTTTGTGTATCAGGAAATGAAGAAGATGGTAGTATCTTTTATCGGAGGTATGATGTGAGCTTAGAATATAATCTGCAATTCTTTGCCGCAGAAGGCCAGGGCGGGGAGAAGACAGAACCTGCTACCGAGAAAAAATTAACAGATGCCAGAAAAGAAGGACAGGTTGCCAAAAGCCGTGAGGTTGCTAATGGGCTTGGATTACTGGCGGTGTTCCTGGTACTGAAACTATGGGTAGGAAATATGGGATATCAGTTCATGAATGTTTTTACGGTTATTTATGAGAAGATTCCCGAGGTGGTAACGTTCTGGCATGGCAATATGCCGCAACAGGATACCACACTGGTATTCCGAAAAATGATGCTGGAAGCCGTAGTGATCATGGCACCGCTTCTACTGATCGGTTTCCTGATTGCTTTTTTAAGTGATGTGGTCCAGGTAGGATGGCATCCCACCGGAAAAACATTGCAGCCGAAGTTTTCCAAAATGAGTCCGGTGTCCGGATTTAAGAGAATATTTTCAGTCAACTCAGTGGTAGAACTGATCAAATCCCTCCTGAAGATTGGACTGATCGTTTACATATGCTATAATTATCTGAAGAATAAATGGCCCCTGTTGTATCAGCTATATGATCTGGATCTGATGCAGGCGATCGGACTGATCGGGAATACGGTGACGGATCTCGGAATCAGAATATCACTGATCTACATGATCATTGCGGCAGCTGATTTTATCTATCAGAAGGTAAAATTCAGCAGGGACATGAGAATGACCAAGCAGGAAGTAAAAGAAGAATATAAGCAGCAGGAAGGAGATCCGCAGATCAAAGGCCGTATCCGGCAGAGAATGCGGGAAGCCTCCCAGCGCAGAATGATGCAGAATCTCCCCCAGGCAGATGTGGTTATTACGAACCCCACGCATTATGCGGTTGCCATAAAATACGATCCGGAGGTGGCGGATGCTCCCATTGTGATCGCTAAAGGAGAAGATTATCTGGCGGCTAAGATCAAAGAGATCGCCAGAGACCATCAGATAGAAATCGTAGAGAATAAACCCCTGGCCAGAATGCTGTATGCCAATGTGGATGTGGGACAGGCAGTCCCTCCGGAGCTTTATCAGGCAGTGGCGGAAGTGCTGGCATTTGTATATCATCTGCAGGGGAAGATATAACTTAAGAAGAATTTACAAAAAAGACAGAAAGGAGGTCAGGTGCATATGAAAATGAAAAAAGCGGATGTGGGTGTAGCAATTTATATCATGGCTGCCATTATCATGTTTATTGTACCGATTCCGGCCTGGCTTCTGGATATATTGCTGGCTGTCAATATTTCCATTGCGTTGACGGTTCTGTTCGCTACCATGTTCAGCAAGGAAGTGCTGGATATGTCGTTCTTCCCCACCATGCTGTTGTTTACAACAATTTTCCGAATAGCACTGAACACCTCCTCCACCAGACTGATCCTGCGGGACGGTAATGCCGGTAATGTCGTGGAGACTTTCGGCGAATTTGTAGGCGGCGGAGACCTGGTCATCGGCGTTATCATCTTTATTATTCTGATATTGATCCAGTTCATGGTAATCAATAAAGGTTCCGAGCGAGTGTCTGAAGTAACCGCAAGATTTACTTTGGATGCAATGCCCGGTAAGCAGATGGCAATTGATGCAGATCTGAATACCGGAGCCATCACGGATGCGGAAGCCAAGAGACGCAGAGAGAAGATCCAGGAAGAGGCAAACTTTTTCGGTTCCATGGATGGTGCTGTAAAATACGTAAAGGGAGATGCGGTAGCGGGTCTTCTGATCACCACGATCAATATCGTGGGGGGTATTATTATGGGAATGACCAGGCAGGGAATGGATATTACAGCGGCCCTGAACAAATATGCGATCCTGACCATTGGTGACGGTCTGGTAAGCCAGATCCCTTCTCTGCTGATTTCACTTTCCACCGGTATTCTTGTGACCAAAGGAAGCAAGGATGCTGACTTTGGCACTACGTTGGTAAGCCAGCTGTTCGGTGTGCCGAAAGCACTGTACCTGGTAGGGGCAATGCTGGCTGTTTTAGGATTTGTGACACAACTGAACACGATCCTGTTCGTGGGTCTTGGCCTGGTATTTATCATTGTGGCGAGAAATATTGAGGGCACGATTGAGACGGCAAAGATTGAACAGGAAGTAGACAGTGAGGAAGCAGCTGCGGAGGAGATACGACAGCCGGAAAATGTCAACAGCCTGCTGCAGGTGGATCCGATCGAATTGGAATTCGGTTACGGAATTATCCCTTTGGCGGATGTGAACCAAGGTGGTGACCTGCTGGATCGTGTCGTGATGATCCGAAGACAGATAGCATTGGAACTTGGTACGGTGGTACCTATTATCCGACTGCGGGATAATATTCAGTTGAACCCGAATCAGTATATTATTAAAATCAAGGGAATTCAGGTCAGTGAGGGAGAGATACTGTTTGACCATTATATGGCCATGAATCCCGGGTATGTAGAGGAAGAGATCACCGGAATCCCTACCTTTGAGCCTTCTTTCCACCTGCCGGCGATCTGGATCACGGAAGGACAGAGAGAACGTGCGGAGAGTCTGGGATATACAGTAGTAGATCCTCCCTCGATCATTGCTACGCACCTGACAGAGATCATTCGTCAGCATATTGCAGAGCTGCTTACCAGACAGGATGTCCAGAACCTGATCAACAACGTAAAAGAGAACAATTCTTCCCTCGTGGAAGAACTGGTACCCAAGCTGCTTGGACTGGGTGAAATACAGAAAGTGTTGCAGAATCTGTTAAAAGAAGGAATATCCATCAGAGATCTGCTGACAATACTGGAAACCCTGGCCGATTATGCGCCAACGACGCGGGATACGGATATCCTTACGGAATATGTAAGACAGAGCCTCAAGAGAGCGATTTCTACGAAATATTTCCCTTCCCATGAGACGACAAGTGTATTGACACTGGATCCGAAGATCGAACAGGAAATTATGGGCAGCGTAAAACAGACGGAGACGGGAGCTTTCCTGAATCTGGATCCTGCCAGAAGCAAGGCGATACTGAACGCTGTGGGTGAAGAGATCAAAAAGCTGGAAAATATGGGAAAAACCCCAATTATTATGACATCACCCATTGTGAGAATGTATTTCAAACGACTGACGGAAGACTATTATCCGGATCTGGTCGTGGTATCTTACAATGAAGTGGAATCAAATGTAGAATTACAATCTGTGGGAATGGTCACAGCATAACAGGAAGAGTGAACCGACGCAGGAGTGAGGAGTAATATGATCATCAAGAAATACACGGGGAAAACGGAAGCAGAAGCTACAGAAGCAGCGAAAAAAGAACTTGGAAGCGGTCTCGTGATCATGAATGTAAGGGAAGTAAAAAAGAAGGGATTTTTTGCATTTCTGTCTCCGAAGCAGATAGAGATCACTGCTGCACTGGAGGAGGAAAAACCTCAGAAACCGCAATATGGAAGTATTACGCGCACGACGGATGCACCGGCGGAGAACAGAAATCTGTTTGTCAGAAACAGTACAGAGAATATAGAAAAAAAGCTGGACAGTCTGCAGACACTGTTGGAGAGTCAGTTAAACAGCAGACAGGCGACCGGGGAGGAGATAGGAACCCACCGGGAAACAGTCAGTGAAGAAAAAGAGAAAAAGGATTCGGAAGCGGAAACCCCGGAGAAGAAAGAGGAAGAGCAGAATCCGGAACAGGATAAATTTATCCGGCTGTTGTATAATAAAATGTTGGATAACGAGATGGACGAGAAATACGTAAACAGTATTTTGGAAGATGCCTCTAAAACCAAAAAAGCAGACCTGCCCTTTGATTATCTTCTGGCTAATATTTATCAGAAGATGGTATTGAAATTCGGAAAGTCAGAAGGGATTACGCCCTCTGCGGACGGACCGAGGATTGTATTATTTATCGGACCTACGGGAGTGGGTAAGACAACTACCATTGCCAAGCTGGCAGGAAAATATTGTGTGGAGGATAAAAAGAAAGTGGCACTGTTAACCGCAGATACCTATCGTATTGCGGCCGCAGAGCAGCTAAGAACCTATGCCAATATTTTGGAGACACCTTTCCGGGTCATCTATACCCCGGAAGAACTGCAGACTGCAGTGAAGGATTATTGGGATTGTGATTATATTTTTATAGATACAGCGGGGAGATCACATCAGAATGCGGATCAGCTGGAGAAAATGAAGGAAATGGTGGGAGCACTGAAAGACCCCGGAAACTATCATGTGTTTCTGGTTCTCAGTGCAACTACCAAATATAGGGATCTTCAAAGGATTGCAGACTGTTATGGTAAGATTGCGGATTATGAGCTGATCTTTACCAAGTTGGATGAAACGGAGGCAGTGGGGAATCTGCTGAATATGAAGCTTTATACCGGTGCACCGGTCGCTTATGTGACCTGTGGACAGAATGTTCCGGATGACATGGAAGTATTCAATCCACAGAAGACGGTAAAACAGATCCTTGGTGGAAAGGAATAAAGCTTAGACAGAAAGGCGCGGGAAAATGGATCAGGCGGAACAGTTAAGGATTATTAAAGCAAATAAGCAGATAAGACCGACTGCAAGAGTCATAACTGTCACCTCCGGAAAAGGTGGCGTTGGAAAATCCAATATGTCTATCAATCTGGCAATTCAATTTCGTAAAATGGGAAAAAGGGTCGTTATTTTAGATGCAGATTTCGGACTGGCGAATATTGAAATTATGTTTGGTGCAGTGCCAAAGCATAACTTATGTGATCTGGTATACGAAGGAAAAAGTATCAGTGACATCATAACCCAGGGTCCTATGGGAGTGGGATTTATCTCCGGAGGATCCGGAATTGCCGGAATGTCAAATCTGGGAAAAGATGCTCTTACCTGCATTATACAGAATCTGGCCGAGCTGGATGCCCTTACGGATGTGATCATAGTGGACACAGGAGCCGGAATATCGGACAGCGTATTAGAATTCCTGGTGGCGAGCGGCGAGGTGCTGCTGGTGACGACGCCGGAGCCTACTTCCATTACGGATTCTTATTCTTTGTTAAAGGCGTTGTACCGACATCCGAGATATGAAGAGGCCTATACCAAGGTCAAAATGGTGGCAAACAGAGTGGAAAATGTAAAAGAAGGCCAGGTGCTGTTTGATAAGCTGAATGCAGTGGTTACCAGATATCTTAAGACCTCCATGGAATATTTGGGGTGTGTACCACAGGATCCCCAGGTGGTGCAGGCAGTAATGCAGCAGGTGCCTGTGTCGATACAGAATCCGGGAGCAAAATCCAGTCAGGCATATCAGAGAATTGCGGAGAAATTGTGCGATAAAACACAGGAAGAACAACCGAGGCGCGGAATGGCAGCTTTTTTCTCCCATATTATAGGGACCAGAAACGGAGCTGCAAAACAGTCCAGATAAGAGAGGTACAAAATTATGTTGTCCAGATTTGTGGAAGAAGGTTCTAAAGTAGAGCTTCGGGCGCTGGAACATGGATTGGGAGAATCCGGAGCCGAAAATACGACAAAGGTTTACCAGAGCCGTGTACTGCAGATCCTATCGGAGGATACACTGGAGATTTCCATGCCAATGGAACAGACCAGACTGATCCTTCTGCCGGTGGAAAGCGAATATGATATGGTATTTTTCGAAGAGAATAGTCTGTATCAGTGTTTTTCCAGAATCGTAGATCGTTACAAAAGTAATAATGTATATGTGCTGGTGATGGAACTGACCAGCAATCTGCGCAAATATCAGCGGAGAGAATATTATCGGTTCAGTTGTGCACTGGATATGTGTGCGCGGAATCTGGAGGAAGAAGAAATCGAGGCACTGGAGAAAAATTCACCCTATGAGCTTCAGCCGGGACTTCCGTTAAAGCATAGTGTGATCGTAGATATCAGTGGTGGCGGATTGCGCTTCCTGTCATCTCAGAAATATGAACCCGGGAGCCTGATCCTGTGCAGCTACCATCTGCTAAAAGATGGGGAAAGAAAAAAATATGATGTGGTCGGAAAGGTTTTGGCAGTCAAGGAACTGGAAAACCGGAGGGGAATGTTTGAACACAGAGTCCAGTACTACAATCTGGACGTAAATACCAGAGAAGAGATTATTCGGTTTATATTTGAAGAAGAGCGTAAGAGCCGTAAAAAGGAGAGACTGAACTGATGCCAAAAAAAATATTGGTTGTAGATGATTCTGCACTCATGAGAAGAGTGCTCTGTGATATAATAGATGCAGACATAAGGTTTCAGGTAGTTGACAGAGCAAAAGACGGATTAGAAGCTTTTGATCTGTTGAGCAGAAACAGTTATGACGCGGTTGTCCTGGATGTGAATATGCCGAGGATGAACGGATTGCAGCTGTTGCAGGAATTGCGAAAATACAAGATACCGGCAAGAGTGATGATGGCGAGTACCGACACTATGGAAGGCGCCAGAACCACCCTGGATGCACTGGAACTGGGAGCTCTTGATTTCGTACATAAGCCGGACAGTGCAGTCGACTGCCGGGGAGAGAATTTCCGCAGAGAGTTTTTACGGACACTGAATGTTGTGGCTAACGGCAGAATGCCGTCATTCAATGAGGAGAAGAAAATTTCCGAAGAGAAGGGCACAGTCAGGGAGATGATGAAGATCATCAATCATCACCCGGTCAGTGTGGGCGGCAACAAAGTGGTGGCAATTGCAAGCTCCACGGGAGGTCCGAAATCTCTGCAATCGGTGATCCCTCTGTTACCGGCCGATCTGGATGCACCGGTACTGGTAGTACAGCATATGCCGGCAGGATTCACAGCATCTCTTGCAGAGAGACTGGATAATTTAAGCCAGATTCATGTAAAAGAGGCAGCAGAGGGGGAAGAACTGAAAAAGGGCTGGGTCTATATCGCCATGGGAGGAAAGCACCTCCATGTGGTAACCTCACCGGCCGGACGTCATACACTGCATTTATCGGAAGAACCTTACAGGGAAGGAGTCAGACCCTGTGCCAATTATATGTACGAATCCCTGCAGGACAGCCGCTTTGATACGGTTGTATGTGCAGTTATGACCGGAATGGGTGCGGACGGAACGGAAGGGATCGGTAAATTGAGAACTTCCAGGAAAACATACGTGATCGCACAGGATCAGGAGACAAGCATTGTATTTGGAATGCCCAAGAGTATTATTGCAGCAGGACTGGCAGATCAGGTGGTACCGTTAGACCAGATCGCCCAGGAAATCATACTGCATGTAGGAGTAAATTAAGTAATATATGCCGTTTCCGGCAATGCTGTGATCGGCAGAATGGAGGAAAAGATGGACGTAAGCCAATATCTTGAAATTTTTCTGGATGAAACAAATGAACATCTGCAGAACCTGAATACACAGATTCTGGAACTGGAGTCAGATCCCGAGAATATGGATAATATCAATGAAATATTCCGTGCGGCACATTCCCTGAAGGGTATGGCGGGAACCATGGGCTATAAGCGGATGCAGAATCTGACCCATGATATGGAAAATGTATTTTCGGAAGTGCGTAACGGCAATATTAAGGTGACACCGGAAATGATCGACGTACTGTTCCAGTGCCTGGACGCTCTGGAGGAGTATAAAAACAACATTCAGGAGACCTCCGATGAGGGAACCAATGACAATGAAAATCTGATCAAAGCCCTGAATGATATTTTGAACGCTAACAAGACCGGACAGGAGCAGCCCGCAAAGGAAGAAAAAGCAACAGCACCCGCAGCGGAGAGCACCGGAACAGGTGCGGAAAAATGGAATGGCATTGCGTTTGATGACAGCCAGATCCGCGTGATCAAAGAAGCTATGAAACAGGGCAAAAATGTATACGGTATTAATGTTGTGGTACAGGACAGCTGTATCCTGAAGGCGGCAAGAGCTTTCCTGGTGTTCAAGGCTGTGGAGGAAAAAGGAGAGATCATCGTCTCCGTACCCAGCGCACAGGATGTGGAAGACGAAAAGTTCGATAAAGATTTCACTCTGATCGTTTTGTCCGATTATTCTCTGGATGATGTGATCAAGGCAGCGGAAAGCGTATCCGAGATCGCACAGGTGACCGGTGCGGTTCTGGAACTGGAGAAGACCAAGAATTATCATTCCGAAGAGGAGACACAGGAACCCGCACAGGAGAAAAAAGAAGAAGTAGCCGAGACAAAGACTGAAACGAGAAAAGAAGAGAAGAAGCCTGCGGCTGCTAAAGCTCCGGAGAAAAAACAGGTGAGCAAGCCTGTGGTCAACCGTACTGTACGTGTAGACATCGAGAAACTGGATTCTCTGATGAATCTCGTAAGTGAGCTGATCATTGCCAAAAACTCTCTGGTAGCTGCTTCCAGCAATGACCATGGCAACAATACGGCATTCAATGAGCAGATCGAATATCTGGAAAATGTGACAACCAATCTGCATGAATCCGTAATGAAGGTACGAATGGTACCTATCGAAAGCGTTGTAGTGAAGTTCCCCAGAATGATCCGTGATCTGTCTAAGAAGCTGGACAAGAAGATGGAACTGTATATGACCGGTGAGGAGACCGAGCTGGATCGTACCGTGGTGGATGAGATCGGGGATCCTCTGATGCATCTGCTGCGTAATTCCGCTGACCACGGTCTGGAATCTGCAGAAGTTCGTGCACAGCGCGGCAAGCCCGAGCAGGGATCTATTTTCCTGGATGCTTATCAGGATGGCAATAACGTAGTCATCGAGGTAAGAGATGATGGTAACGGTATTGATGTGGAAGCTGTTAAGAATAAAGCAATCGAACGTAATCTGGTAACCGTAGAACAGGCAGCAAATATGTCGGAGAAGGATATTATCAATCTGCTGTTCCAGCCCGGTTTCTCCACTTCCGAAAAAGTAACCGATGTATCGGGAAGAGGCGTGGGACTGGATGTCGTGAAGTCCAAGATCGAATCCTTAAGCGGTGAAGTAGAAGTGAAATCAAAATGGGGAGAGGGAAGTACCTGGACGATCCGTCTGCCTCTGACCCTTGCAATCATTCAGGCACTGATGGTAGTCGTAGGTGGAGAAAAATATGCGATCTCCCTGGGATCCATTCAGACCATCGAAGATATCTCACCGAAGGATATCAAACTGGTAGAAAACAAAGAAGTGATCAACTTAAGAGGAACGGTAATTCCCCTGATCCGTCTGACGGAAGTGCTGGATGTGGAAAGTACCAGATCTACCGAGGATAATCTGATTGTGGTAATCGTCAAGAAGGGAGACAAAATGGCAGGTCTTGTGATCGATGAACTGATCGGTCAGCAGGAGATCGTTATCAAATCTCTTGGCAAATATATCAAGCAGTGTAAATTTATCAGCGGTGCAACGATTTTGGGTGACGGTGAAGTGGCACTGATCCTGGATGCAAATGCATTACTGTAAGGAGGGAGATGACGATTATGGAAGAACTTAGCATGAAAAATACGTTAAAAGCCGGAGATGAGCGTAAAATTGAGGAGGAATTTTTCCAGTATATTGTGATCCGCCTCGGTGATGAGCAGTACGGCATTGATATCCGTTACATAGACAACATTGTCAGAATGCAGCACATTACCAGAGTACCCAAGGTACCCGCATATCTGAAAGGTGTTATTAATCTGCGTGGAGAAGTACTGCCGGTAATGAGCCTCCGACTGAAAATGGGACTGGAGGCAGACGAACTGACCCGTGCTACCAGAATTATCATTCTGAAACTGGAACAGCAGGGCAGTGTCGGCATAATTGTGGACGAAGTGAAGGAAGTTGTCACTCTCGGTACCAGCGAGATTGAAAAAATGTCTCAGAATGCCGGTGAGAATAAAAAGAGTTTTATTACAGGTGTAGGAAAACACAATGGGGAACTGATCTCTCTTCTGGATCTGAATTCCATTACACTGGAGGAAAACGCATAAAGGAGATGGATCCATGGGAGATCTGAGTTTAGAGAAAGTTTCGGAAACATATCTGGATGTTTTAAAAGAAATTGGAAACATAGGTGCAGGCAACGCTATGACAGCACTCTCCCAGATGTTAAACTGCAAGGTGGATATGAAAGTACCGCAGGTAAAGCTTTTGGATTTTAATGAAGTCGGAGCACTGATGGGAGGAGAGGAACAGGTGATGATCGGTGTTTTCCTGGGGGTGGAAGGCGACATTACCGGAAGCATGATGTTCCTGGTGGAACAGAACAGCGCAAAACATCTTCTCCATAAGATCCTTGGAGATATGGTACAGCCGGAAGGTTTTTCAGAGATTGAATTTTCTGCAATGCAGGAGATCGGCAACATTATCACGGGAGCCTATCTGAATTCCCTGTCGTCTCTTACGAACCTGACGATTATCCCTACCCCGCCTTCTCTGACGCTGGATATGGCGGGAGCGATCCTAAGCGTTCCGGCAATTGAATTTGGAACTTTGGGAGATAAGATTTTATTGATCCAGTCTCAGTTTTACGATGAGGTGGAGATTGACGGTTATTTCATTCTGGTTCCCGATATTGAATCCTATCCCAAGATATTATCGTCTTTGGGAATATCTGTTGCATAAGGTGCTAAGAGGTAGAAGAAGGGGAGCAGAATGAGCGAGATTATTAAGGTAGGAATGGCGGATCTGAAGACCTGCGTAAGTCCCGACGGAGTGACGACTTTGGGATTGGGATCTTGTGTGGGAATTGCAATCCGCGATCCGGTGACGAAAATAGGCGGTCTGGCGCATATTATGCTGCCGGACAGCACTACGATACGTAACAGTAGCCAGAATATTGCAAAATTTGCGGATACGGGAATTGATGAACTGGTACGCCAGATGGAAAAACTTGGTGCGAGAAAGGCAAGAATGGTTGCTAAGATTGCCGGTGGCGCTACCATGTTTACATTTCAGGGTCGTAACGACATGATGCAGGTGGGGGAGCGCAATGTGCAGGCTGTTAAGAAGAAATTGAAGGAAATCAATATCCCTATTTTAGCAGAGGATACAGGCAAAAACTACGGAAGAACCGTTACATTTTATCCGGAGACCGGAGAATTTTATATCCGTGCGGTAGGAAGAGATGAATCAGTCATCTGACAAATATTGGAATGGAAGAAAATTATGAACAGAAAGAATATGCCATTGATCCTGATGCTGACAGCCGGCGCCTGTACCTGTATTGTTACGATGGTACAGGCTTACTCGGTATTGGCAAGTTTGGTGGCACTGTTTGCTGTGATGCTTTTGTTTTACTGTCTGGGAAACGGTGTCCGGCTTCTGCTGGATCACTTTGACAGGCAGAACGAGGAAAAGGTAAAACAGGAACAGGAAGAGAAGGCGGAACAAGAAGATGCTGTATCGGAAGATGCACAACAGAAGGGTGTAAGCGAGTCAAATGGATGAAGCCGGTAAGAAAAGGTTATTAGAAGAATATGCTGCTAATAAGCGACCGGAGACCAGGGAGCAGCTGATACTGGAGTATGCCCCCCTGGTGAAAGTGGTGGCCGGAAGACTGAGCATGTATCTGGGATACAACGTAGACTATGAGGATCTGGTCAGCTATGGGATCTTTGGCTTGATTGATGCAATTGACAAATTTGATTGCCTCAAAGAAGTAAAATTCGAGACCTATGCCAGTCTGCGTATCCGTGGAGCCATTCTGGATCAGATTCGTAAAATGGACTGGATACCTCGGACGATTCGCCAGAGACAGAAGAAGATTGACGCTGTCATCAAGGAAGTGGAACAGACTACGGGACGCAGCGCAACAGATGAAGATATTGCTATGGGTCTGGGAATATCCGCGGAGGAATATCTGGACTGGCAGTCGCAGATGAAAATTACGGGACTGGTGTCACTGAATGAATATATGGATCAGGGGAGCGATGTCTCGCAGGATTATAGCAGACATACCACGGCCAGATTTGACGGTCCGGAAGAGAGCGTTGAGAAGGAAGAACTGACAAAAGTACTTGGAGAAGCATTGGAACTTTTGACAGAGAAAGAGAAGAAAGTAGTTACGCTGTATTATTACGAAGATCTTACGCTAAAAGAGATCAGTAATATATTGGAAGTGTCGGAATCCAGAGTCTCCCAGCTGCATACGAGAGCTCTGCAGAAAATGAAGACAAAAATGGGAAATTATATGGGACTTTTATAAGAATGTTTGACCCGCAGATTGGGTAAGAGGAGAAAATGCATGCAGAATGGCTATTTTCAGCTCGTAAATGCACCGGGAGGTTATGGACTACAGATATTTCAACCAAAGGACGGAGGAGCGGACGTGAATCTCCAGGAGGTGTTGAATTATCTTGAACGGGAATCTGTGCCGTATGATCCCATGGCAATTAAAAAAGCAATTTTGTCGGGGGAAGATACGGTATGCTTTCTGGAGAGAAAGGATTGCCCGGCACTGGAAGAAACCTACAGTATCGAGGTCAGCCAGGATAATATGCAGGTGATTCTTCGATTCTATCCGGCATCACAAAGCGGGAAAAGAACAACCATGGACAGTGTGATCCGGGATCTCAGATACCGGAACGTTGTCTACGGAATACAGATGAACGTTCTGCAGGATCATTTTATGTCGGATGGGATCTATGGTACAGATTTGATCGTGGCCAAAGGAAAAGAACCGAGACATGGTACGGATGCGTCTGTCAGGTATTATTTTAATACGGATGTTCATGCACAGCCTACATTAAAAGATGACGGCACCGTGGATTATTTCCACCTGAATATGATCAACCCCTGCAGAAAGGGACAGCTCCTGGCGGAAATCATTCCGGAAGATGAAGGAGAATACGGAATAACGGTGCAGGGAGCCAAAATCCGCCCCAGACAGGTGAAGAAAGCACATCTGGAATTCGGACATAATATTGAAATCTCAGAGGACAGAAAAAAACTTACTTCTCTGGTGGACGGTCACGTGTCACTGGTAGAGGGCAAAGTATTTGTATCCGATGTTTATGAAGTAGAGAATGTAGATCTATCCACCGGAAATATTGAATTTGAAGGAAGCGTGCAGGTGCGTGGCAATGTTTCTTCTAATTTTGAGATCAGGGCCGGTGGCAATGTGATCATAAGCGGTGTGGTAGAGGGTGCCTGCATCGAGGCCGGAGGAAACATTATCATTGCCCGCGGTATGAACGGTATGGCAAAAGGTATTCTGAAGGCCGGTGGCAATATCGTTGCCAAATTCCTCGAAAATGCGACGGTCAGTGCCGGTGGTTATGTGAATACGGAGTCGATTCTGCATAGCAATGTGACGGCATCTACGGAGATCCAGGTAACCGGTAAGAGAGGCTTTATCACTGGGGGACATGTACGTGCCGGTCAGAGAATCGAAGTGAAGACTCTGGGAGCGACACTGGGGGCACCGACCGTGGTAGAGGTCGGAGTGGACCCGGAGAAAAAAGCAGAATATATGAAACTCCAGAAAGAAATTTCGGAGATCGTTAAAAATATTCGGAGTATTCAGCCAATTCTTGCCAGTTTCACAGAGAAAAAAAACAGAGGAGTGCGTTTTACTCCGGACCAGCTGAATTATATCCGGAATTCCGCAGCAACGATGGAGACACAGAAAAAGAGCCTGGCGGAGAAAAACGCGCGCATGCAGGAATTGCAGATGGAGTTCAATCCACAGGAAAAGGCCGCTGTCATCGTCAAGGGAGAGGTGTATCCGGGGACTACGATCATTATCGGGGATTCCTCCATGCAGGTGAAAAATACTTACCAGTACTGTAGATTTGAACGGATCGACGGAGATGTTAAGGCTACCGCAATATAGCAGAAAAGAGGCACAGATATGGCGTTTGGTTCGTTGGAGATTGCTTCGATCCCCAGAACACAGGATTATTCCGTGATGAAGCAGAATGAGGACAATAAAGGGGCATTTCAACAGATGACTCTGGGACAGCAGTCTCAAAAACAGAGTGAAAAGCTTACGAAAGAAGTACACAGCAGTGATAATGCGGACTGGTATACCGGACAATATGATGCCAAGGAGAAGGGACACAATGAATATGCCGGAAACGGCGGAGATAAACGCCGGAAAAAGAAAGAACCGGAAGATGGTGTCGTTATCCAAAAACAGCATCGTGGTTTTGACATCAAGATCTGAAAATACAAAGGAAACGTAGTAAGATGGACATTTTAGAAGTGATCCTGCTGATCGTAGGAATTGTAATTTTTATAGGAAGTTTTTTACTGCCGGCAGGCAGATCGGACGCCGGTAGAATCGACACAGATGCGGCAAAACAGGAAATCCACGGTCTGATAGAGGAAGAAATGAAAACAGTCCGTGCACAGGTGCAGGATAAAGTGGAAGAAACCTCAGAAGATGTGGTGGAAAAGGCGGAGAGATCGCTGGAACGCCTGACGAACGAGAAAATCATGGCGGTAAATGAATATTCCGATACGGTATTACAGGAAATTCATAAAAATCATGAGGAAGCAATGTTCTTATATGATATGCTGAACAACAAGCATGCCAATATCAAAGATACCGTCTCCAAAGTGGACAAAGCGGTGAAAGCTGCGGAAGACAAGGTGAAGGCGATCGATGATACTCCGGCGGTAAAAACTGAGGAAACGGAAAAAGTGATCCCTGCAGATGAACCGGCGAAAACAGAGGAGGCTGTATCTCCGGAAATCGGATTCATGGGTGAGACAGCGGAAGAAGGCCAGAACAACAACGAGAAGATCCTGGAAATGCACAGACAGGGCAAATCCACGGTGGCAATAGCCAGGGAACTCGGACTGGGCGTGGGAGAAGTAAAACTCGTAATTGACCTGTATAAGGCCTGAAGGTAATCACGAAATTAAGGACGGAGACAGAAATGAAATTAAAATATTATCTGCGCGGTCTTGGAATTGGTATGATCGTGACCGCATTGATCCTGGGAATCAGCTTTTCTCACCGTCAGGGGCAGGAGACACAGACATTGACAGATGATCAGATCAGAGAACGTGCGGAACAGTTGGGAATGGTGGACAGCAGTGAACTGACGTTAGCAGCTCTGCAGAACAGCGTACAGCAGCAGGCACAGGAAAACACGGAGAAGACGGAAGCATCCCCGGAGCCTGAGACCGAAGAAGCAATGACAACAACATCGGAACCGGAGACAACGGTTGCACCGGAGAATACCATGGAACCGGAGACAACGGTTGCACCGGAAAATACCATGGAACCGGAAGCAACACCACAGCCTGAGACGATTGCAGCATCAGAAGCAGCGCAGACGGTTACCGTTACCGTAAAAAAAGGAGCAAGCTCCGGAAGCGTCAGCAGCCGGCTACAGGAAGCGGGATTGGTGGAAGATGCGAAGACATTTGACAATTATTTATGTAATAACGGCTACAGCCGCAGCATAAATCCCGGCACTTATGAGATAGTTCCCGGGACTTCTGAAGAAGAAATCGCAAAAATAATCACAGGAAAACATTAAAAACCCCTTGCCACAGGGGTTTTCCTATGTTATAATCGCACTGTTGTGACAAAAAACACGCCTTTCGATTTGACGATGGTGCTTACTGGTTTTACAGAAGTCTTTGTCAGAGCTAACCGGGTTCTTAACGCGTCCCGGCAGAAAAGAAAAGCGGAAGATTTTAACCAAACGGAGGTAAAGACATGAGCGTTATTTCTATGAAACAGTTACTTGAAGCAGGTGTTCATTTCGGACATCAGACCAGAAGATGGAACCCTAAGATGGCTCCTTACATCTTCACCGAGAGAAACGGCATCCACATCATCGATCTGCAGAAGTCTGTAGTTAAGGTTGATGAGGCTTACAAGGCAGTATCCGAGATCGCTGCACAGGGCGGCACCATTCTGTTCGTTGGTACCAAGAAGCAGGCACAGGACGCTGTAAAGGTTGAGGCTGAGCGTTGCGGTATGTACTATGTAAACGAGAGATGGTTAGGTGGTATGCTGACCAACTTCAGAACCATCCAGTCCCGTATCGCAAGACTGCATGCGATCGAGACCATGTCTCAGGACGGTACTTTCGATGTACTGCCTAAAAAGGAAGTTATTCAGTTAAAGAAAGAATGGGAGAAGCTGGAGAAGAACCTGGGCGGTATCAAGAACATGACCAGAGTTCCCGATGCTATCTTTGTTGTAGATCCTAAGAAGGAAAGAATTTGTGTACAGGAGGCTCATGCACTGGGCATTACCCTGATCGGTATCGGCGATACCAACTGTGATCCTGAAGAGCTGGATTACATCATCCCCGGTAACGATGATGCGATCAGAGCCGTTAAGCTGATCGTTTCCAAGATGGCTGACGCTGTCATCGAAGCTAAACAGGGCGAGGCTGTATACAGCGATGCTGATGTAGCTACCGAAGCAGAGGATATCGAAGAGGTTGCAGCTGACGCTGAATAATCCGATTCCATAAGAGAAGCATAGGAACCCAGATTGCGATGCCTGTCATTACGGTCTGGGTTCTTGAGGATAATATATTAATTAAGAAGAGAGGATAAAAAAATGGCAATTACCGCATCTATGGTAAAAGAGCTCCGTGAAATGACCGGCGCTGGTATGATGGATTGTAAGAAGGCTCTGAACGAGACAAATGGAGATATGGACGCAGCTGTTGAGTTCCTGAGAAAGAACGGACAGGCTAAAGCTGAGAAGAAGGCAAGCCGTATCGCGGCAGAAGGTGTTGCACGTGCAGCAATCTCCGCAGACGGCAAGACCGCTTGCGTTATTGAAGTGAACTCCGAGACCGACTTCGTTGCAAAGAACGAGACCTTTACTTCTTTTGTAGAGGCTGTTAATGGAGTTGCTCTGGCTTCCGATTTACAGGGTGGCAAGGACGGTGAAGATATCGAAGCACTGTTGGCTACTCCTTTCGAAGGCGCAACTGTTAAGGAAGCTCTGGTAGAGAAGACCGCTACCATCGGTGAAAAGCTGTCTATCCGTCGTTTCGAGAAGGTATCCGGAGATGTAGCAGTATCCTACATTCACGGTGGTGGACGCATCGGTGTTATCGTTGCAGCTAACGGTGCATCCGATGACGCAGCTAGAGAAGCACTGACCAACATCGCTATGCAGGTAGCAGCTATGAATCCTACCTACATCAGCAGAAATGATATTTCCGCAGAAGAGCTGGCTAAGTTACAGGAGATCACTGTTGATGCAGCTCTGAACGATCCTGCATCTCTGCCTAAGCCCATCCTGAATAAGCTGATCGATAAGGCTATGAACAGTTCCGCATGGAGCGATGAGGATAAGGCAATCTACGAAGAGAAGAAGAGCAACATGAACTACCTGTTCAACTTCCTGTCCAAGGAAGCAGCTGCTGCTCTGGCTGAGCTGGCTATGGCTGACAAGGACGCTATCGTATCTGATAAGATCTTCAAGGGTCTGGCAGACGGTCGTGTATCCAAGCAGCTGAAGGAGATCTGCCTGTTAGATCAGACCTATGTTAAGGCTGAGGATGGCAAGCAGACCGTAGCTAAGTATTTAGAGAGCGTTAACAAGGCTCTGACCATCGCTAAGGTTGTTCGTTTCGAAGTTGGCGAAGGCATGGAGAAGAAGAACGAAGACTTCGCAGCAGAAGTTGCCGCTCAAATCAACGGTTAATTATAACGGATTATTAGAAAAGGCATACGTGAGTATGCCTTTTTTACATATTGAAAGGTACGAAAGCATAGCTCATTGCGGAGAGTTGCTGTCTGCCACTCGGGGAGTTCTGTTTGTATTAAAAACGCCATTTTTTGCTAAAAAAATACAAAAACATGAAATATTGCCATGTAACAAGCTGTTATTTTCGCTGAGCGTGCAAAATGAAGAAATTTCGTACAAAAATTCCTGATTTAGAATTTTTTTTGTACGGAATTCATCTTTTTGGGGGTATTTGCGACAAACTAACTTGAAAGTTAGTTGAATACATTGGCAAAATCCACGAACTCCCGGAGCATGCGATACACATGTCTCGATGTAAGGTCTCCGGATGTGAATTTTCTACGAAAAGTGATGAGTAGTTCTCGTCATGACGGGGCCGCCTACAGTCGACATCCATGTCGACAATCGGCTGACGCGGACATCGTGTCCGCTTTCCCCCTGTCTTTCAGCACTTTTCTAGAAAATATCAACATCCTCCGACAAACATCTTCGACATGGCACCGCATACTCCGGGAGTTCTGCGTTTTGAAAAGCTTTCAAAAACCAGTAGCCCCGGCTGGGTATAAGAATAAGCAGTGCCGTAAGCAGACGTCGGTACTTAGCGGTCGTATTGTGACCGCTTATGTACCGCTACGCTCTGCGACAGAGCGCGAGCGTGCCGCGTTTCTTATACCCTGCCAAGGGCTACGGGATTATTTCACTAACTCTCAATTTAAAATAATGTCTGCTGCACGTATCTCTCGGGGAATTCATGCAGGTAAGTAAAGCATTCCTTTGGGGAACACAGCATACCATTCGCTACGCAGGTATTTTGAATCAGTGCCATAAGCTCTTTTGCATAAGGACTGGGAATATCGTAGGCATTTCCGTAGGTGCTGATATATTTTTGCCGGATGCCGGGGAAATCACGATCCAGCGCCTGATAGAAATATTCCCGGTCGCCTTCCCGCAGCGTGACACCAACATCGAACACTAGAACCCCCTGAACTCCTGCCAGCAGGCAATAATCAAGCAAGCCTTCTATATTCTCCCTGGTATCGTTAATAAAAGGAAGAATCGGTGTCATCCACACAAGAGTCGGTATTCCCAACTCTTTACATCTCATCAACACTTCAAAACGCTCTCTCGTAGTAGATACATGCGGTTCAATCTTACGGCACAGCTCCTCATCATAAGTAGTGAGCGTCATCTGCACGACTGCTTTGGCCTTCTTATTGATAGATTGCAGCAGATCGAGATCCCGAAGCACCAGATTGGATTTTGTGAGTACCGTAACGCCATATTCATACCGATCGATCAGTTCCAGACATTTTCTGGTCAATTGAAGCTTTTTTTCAGCGGGAAGATACGGATCGCACATGGCACCTGTACCGATCATGCATTTGTGACGTTTTGAACGTAATGCCTGCTCCAGTAGTTCAGGAGCATTTTTCTTGACCTCGATATCTTCAAAGGCGTGTGTAAAACCGTAACATCTGCTGCGGCTGTCACAATAAATGCAGCCGTGGGAGCATCCGCGGTAAATATTCATTCCGTTATTCTGAGATAAAATCCCCTTCGCCTGGACAAAATGCATGGTAATATTCTCCCTCATTTGATTGTATAACTTTATTTTTATATTAACATAGGAAAAGTGAGAAAACAAAAATAATTTTAACTAAAATTAAGCTAAAATAGCTGGCTAAATAAAGATAATAATGATACAATACAAGAACGGAGATTGGAAAAGCTTTACGATAAAACAATTATGGAAAGGAAAACTATTGATGCAGAAATTTGGTACAGAAAAATTTCATGGGGTGAATTTTGCGGTATTTCCGCACAAAGGCGTACTGGGATCTGGAGAAGCCAGAAAAAGTATGGAGGAAATGGCGCATAAGACCCACGCGAACTGGGTGATACTCACTCCCTCGGGGATGCAGGAAACCCCTTATAGCGAAGAAATTCGTTTCGATGGGGAGAAAAGCTGCACGGATGAAGAACTGTGTGATATGATCCGATATGCGCAGAGTCTGGGATTAAAGGTGGCATTAAAGCCTACCGTGAATTGTGACAATGGTGTCTGGAGAGCAAGGATAAGCTTTTTTGATCATGATGTTCCCTGTGAACCGAAGTGGGGCAACTGGTTTGAAAGCCATATTGCTTTTCAGAAGCATTATGCACAGATCGCACAGCGGACAGGGTGTGAATTATTTCTTACAGGCTGCGAGATGACGATGACAGAGCACCGGGAGGCGGATTGGAGAAAGCTGATCGCAGAGGTCCGCACAGTATATGACGGGCCTGTCGGTTATAATTGTGACAAATACGGAGAAGATCATATTACATGGTGGGATGCAGTGGACGTGATCGCTTCCAGCGGATACTATCCCATCGATGATTGGGAGAATCAGTTGGATCGCATTGAAGAAGTAGTAAAAAAATACCAGAAGCCTTTTATTTTCTCGGAGGCTGGATGCATGAATATCCATGGTTCCGCGCTGGTGCCGAATAACTGGGAACTGCAGGGCAAAGAGGATGATGCGGAACAGGCAGACTGGTATCTGGCAATGTTTTCTGCCTGCGAAAAACGGGATTGGGTGAAAGGCTTCGGAATCTGGGACTGGCCGGGAAGTATGGAAAGGAAGAGCCCTTATGCAGTCTGCGATCGCCCTGCGGAGGCTGTGATCGCCGAAGAATATAGCCGTTGTGCCAAGAATCGGTGATAAGAGAGCGAGACATCGAAAATCAGAACGACAGATAAAACAAAGCACAGGGAGGTATGGCAGAAAAATGGAGCAGCCAACAAAGATAGTCAGCGTAGCAGCATTGCCGCAGGTACGGGTGTTGGGACGCACCACGGGAACGGATGTGGTGAACTTATTCTGGACCGGCAGCGGAATAGAATTTATCTATACCGGCAGTGAAATTCAGGTGGAGGTAAATGCCGATTACGACGCTTATGAACCGTGGCTTGCGGTGGAACTGAACGGTGTGCAGATCAGTAGAGTTCCGTTAAATAAAGGGAAAAATGAAGTGTGCCTGTTCCGGGGGATGACGGTAGGAAAACCGAAGCATGTACGGATTCTGAAAGAAGTACAGGCAATGCATCAGGATCCCGGGCATCTGTTACAGATTGTGGGATTGCAATATGCAGACGGTGAATTCCTGCAGCTGCCGGAGCCGAAGTACCGGCTGGAATTTGTGGGAGACAGCATTACCAGCGGGGAAGGTACGGTGGGAGCCATCTATGAGGAAGATTGGATCAGTGCCTTTTTCTCTGCAATGAATACTTATCCCCGTATGGTGGCAGATGCATTATCCGCAGAGTATCGTGTGGTATCTCAGAGCGGCTGGGGAATTGTCACCGGATGGGATGGAAATGTGGAGAATAAGATTCCTCCGTTTTACACACAGGTCTGTGGCTTACTCACCGGGGAGAGGAATGCTTCTTTGGGAGCGTTGCAAGACTATGATTTCGAGGCATGGCAGCCGGATGCGGTCATTATCAATCTGGGAACCAATGATGCCACAGCAATTCAGTCCGCAGTGGAACTAGGGCAGGAATGGGCAGGAACACGGGACGTAGAAGAAGTTAAAGAGATACTGACTACAGCCATCTGCGATTTCCTGAAAGTAGTGCGGAACAGCAACCCCACAGCACAGATCATCTGGGGTTACGGTATGCTGGGAGACAACTTTCTGTCCGCCATCCGGGAAGCTGTGGAAGGCTATGCGGAGCAGACTGCCGATTCCCGGATACACTTTTTGCAACTTCCCGACACTACACCGGATACCGTAGGCAGCCGCCTGCATCCCGGCATGAAAGCCCATCAAATTACCGCGAAAGAGATCGAAACATATCTGCAAGAACTGTTATAGGAGAAATTTATAATTTCTTAAGAAAAATGTGACGTAAAATGTGACAATTCCGCGTTATATTGAAACCCGTAGAAAGTAATTCATTCGGAGGGACTGGCAATATGATGCAGGAAAATCGTTCGGGCAGACAGGCAGAGATCCATATAACGCAGATGCGGAGGAATCCGTATCTGGTGGATTATCAAACCGGGAAAAATACGGGCAGACATATAGGAAGGCGCATAGAACAACGACATCATAGTGCAGTGCCCCAGCAGGAAAACAGAATCCGCCAACAGAAACAGAAAACTGCGGCTGCTGTATCTGATGGAAACGTATGCAGAGACAATACCTGCAACACGCGCACAAGACAACGCCTGACGAGGGCGGAGAGACAGCGTCGCCGCAGACGGGCAAGAATCCGCAGATATATCCGGATGACTTTGCTTTGTGCAGGAATTCTGGTAGGAATCGTCGCATTGACAAAGCTTTTGAAGGTGCCTGCCAGTACTGCGGAAGCCAGCACACCGATGGAAGCAATAGATATGGCGCAGCAGGTGGGAAAAGGGACTGAGAATACCATGGGGACTAGGATCCAGGGACTGTCGGCGGAGACTTACGCAGCGCACCCTGACTGGACGGAGGATTTCCTCACGGTAAATGAATATTCCAGACCGGGAGATCCTTTGACGGAGGTGAATAATATTTTCGTGCATTATACTGCCAACCCCGGCACCAGTGCGGCACAGAACCGCAGTTATTTCGAACAGCTTAAGGACAATCATGAGCGCAGTGCCAGCGCGCATTTCATCATCGGCTATAACGGGGAGATCATCCAGTGTGTTCCTTTGGATGAGATCGCTTACGCGGTGCAGACCCGTAACGAGGATTCCATCTCTATCGAATGCTGCTATAAGGCGGACAACGGACAGTTCACTCAGGAGACCTACGATTCCCTGATCAGGCTGCTGAGTTGGCTGATCGATGCCTATGAACTGGAACCGGAGGATATTCTCCGCCACTATGACTGCGGTGGAAAAAAATGTCCCATATACTATACAGAGCATGAAGATGCCTGGGAGCAGTTAAAAGAGGATGTCAAAAATCTATAGAGAATTACGTGATCACAAGACACGAAGAGAGGAACTTTTTCCAAAAGGAAAGGTTCCTTTTAGTTTATCTTGTTTTAAGAATACAAGTTTGTTAGAATAGACGCATACGGAATACGATTTCCTTTTCAAAGGGAAAAGTGTTGCAGACAAGGCCCTAAGGGGCAGAAATGAGGAGTATCATGAATATTTTATCACCTTCAATTCTTTCGGCGGATTTCTGGAAGCTGGGAGAGGATATCAAAGCTGTGGAAGGAGCCGGTGTGCCCTGGCTGCATGTAGACGTGATGGACGGACTGTTTGTGCCTTCAATCTCTTACGGAATGCCTGTCTTGAAGGCAGTGAGACCCCACACAGACATGTTCCTGGATGTGCATCTGATGATCGAGAAGCCGGAGCGCTATGTGGAAGAGTTCGTTGCCTGCGGTGCGGATCTGGTGAATTTTCATCTGGAAGCCACAGAGGATGTGAAGGGATGCATTGATAAAATACGTGCCACCGGCAAAAAGGTTGGCATCACCATCAAACCCGCCACCCCGGCAGAGACCGTGGAGCCTTATCTGGAACTGGTGGATATGGTACTGGTCATGACCGTGGAGCCCGGTTTCGGCGGACAGAAGCTGATCCCGGAATGCCTGAATAAGGTAGCGGTGATCCGTAAAATGATCACGGACAGAGGACTTGCTACCGATCTGGAAGTAGACGGCGGCATTCATCTGGACAACGTAGCGCTGGCACTTGATGCGGGAGCCAATGTTATCGTGGCAGGCTCTGCTGTGTTCAAGGATGACATCGCAGCCAATGCGAAGGCTTTTCTTGCGAAGATGCAGTAACATAGCCATAGGCGGGAATGAGGTAGGGAACGTCTTACGGAAGGCGTAGACTGCCGACAGACGGTGACGGAAGGACAGACAGACGTCTGCGGAATGGAGAGTAATATGGAGTTACAGATACTACACGCAATACAGGGAATTCATCAGGAATGGCTGACAGAGATCTTACGTTTTTTTACCACGATCGGTGAAAGCGGTTTGGTATGGATCGTTATTGCAATCGTCCTGACATGTATACCGAAGACCAGAAAATGTGGTCTGACTATGATGATCGCAATGGCTATTACTTATCTGGTGGGAAATTTGTTCTTGAAAAATGTGATTGCCAGACCCCGGCCCTGCGCAGTCGACAACAGTGTCATATTGAAGATCCCGTTTCCCTCCGAATATTCTTTTCCTTCGGGACACACTTCCAACGGTTTTGCCGGAGCGGTGACCATTTTCAGCTATTATCGTAAGGCAGGTATTTTAAGTCTGCTGGTGGCAGCGATCATTGCTTTTTCCAGACTCTATTTCTTCGTGCACTACCCCACGGACATTCTGGGTGGCATGGTACTGGGAACATTGGATGCAGTACTGGCAGTTTACATAGTAAAACGTTTGGAAGACCGAGTGGATGTGAAGACCATATCAGACAACGATAAGACGGGACACAAGTAGGAAAAGCAGCACTATAGAAGCAGGAACCTGACAGTAAACGATATGGACAGAAAGGGCAGAAATTTCGATGAACAGCAGAACGTTATGGAATGATAATTGGTATTTTGCCAAAACAGCATTAGGTGTGAACTGGGAAGACAGGCAGATCTGGGAAGCCAAAATGCAGCCGGTGGATCTGCCCCATGACTGGTTGATCTATGATACGAAGAATCTCTATGAAGACAGCATCGGCTGGTATCGGAAGAACTTTGCCTATGCCCCGGATAAAACAGGAAATGATGACCGTGTCATCCTCCGCTTTGAAGGTGTCTACATGGATTCTTCTATTTATGTAAACGGTGAGCACCTTGGTGACTGGAAATACGGCTATTCTACCTTTGACTGGGATATTACGGATGCTTTACATGAGGGAGAGAATGAAATCGTTCTGCGTGTTGTATTTCAGGCGCCCAACAGCAGATGGTACAGCGGTGCAGGAATCTACCGGAATGTGTGGATGATCCGGCTGCCGGAGACACATATTCCTCTGGACGGCATCTACACATCTTCTGTTGAGACGAACAAGGGTTATGACCTGACTATCGACACGGAACTGGAATGGGGAACAGATAGTGGAAATTATGAACTGGAATACTGTCTGCGAGATACTGATAACAGCAAAAGTCCCATAGAAACAGAAACCTCGGAGCTCTTCCGGGTAAAACAGCCCCTCACCTGTGGACAGAACAAGATATCCATGACGATCCCTGTGGATAATCCGAGGAAATGGGACATTACGGATCCTTACTTATATGATCTGCAGGTATGCCTGTGGAGAGAGCAGGAGACTAACAGCCGGGAACTATGTCAGCAGGAACATTTCCGTATCGGCTTTCGCACCATACAATTTGATCCTGACAGGGGTTTTTTATTAAATGGCAGGAAGATCCGACTGAACGGTACCTGTGACCATCATGACCTCGGAGCGTTGGGAGCGGCTTTCCACAAGGAAGCCATGCGCCGTAAGTTCAAACTCATGCGTTCCATGGGTGTCAATGCCCTGCGGACTTCTCACAACATGCCGGCAGTGGAGGTGATGGAACTGGCGGACGAGATGGGCTTTCTGGTATTGTCCGAAGCCTTCGACATGTGGGAGATGGCCAAGAATCCATATGATTACGCCAGATTTTTCAAGGATTGGATGGAAAAGGATGTCCGCAGCTGGATCCGTAGGGATCGCAATCACCCTTGCATTATTATGTGGAGCATCGGTAACGAGATCCCAGACACCCATGCGGATGCCCACGGACAGGAGATCACCGGAAGCCTCATTGCCGCGGTCAGAAAGTGGGACTACCGTAATGTGGCACCTGTGACCATCGGTTCGAACTATATGCCATGGGAAAACGCACAGAAATGTGCAGATATCGTGAAGCTGGCGGGATATAATTACGCGGAAAAATATTATGAAGAGCACCATAAAAAGTATCCGGACTGGATCATTTACGGAAGTGAGACTTCTTCTGTCGTACAGAGCCGCGGCATCTATCATTTCCCGCTGGATCGGGCGACACTGATCGAAGCAGACGAACAGTGCTCCGCTCTGGGTAACAGTACTACCAGCTGGGCAGCCCAAAATACGGAATACTGTATCATTATGGACAGAGATACCCCCTATTCCTGTGGACAGTTCATCTGGACAGCTATTGACTACATCGGTGAGCCGACACCTTATCAGACGAAAAACAGCTATTTCGGGCAGATGGATACAGCGGGATTTCCGAAGGATTCCTACTATCTCTTCCGCGCAGAGTGGACAGATGTGAAAAAAGATCCTATGATTCATGTCTACCCTTATTGGGACTTCAATCCGGGGCAGCAGGTGGATGTGCGGATCACCAGCAATGCTCCGGAGGTGGAACTGTTCGTAAACGGCGTATCACAGGGAAGGCGGCAGATCGATCATGAAAAGGGAACGGTGTTGCAGCCTTCCTGGAAAGTACCTTATGTGCCCGGCAGTATCTGTGCTGTGGCTTACGATGAGACCGGCAGAGAGATTGCCAGACAGGAGAGACATTCCTTTGGCAACACCGATCATTATGTATTAAAAGCAAACAAAACCACTCTGCGTGCCGATGGCGAAGATATGATCTTCCTGGAGATCGCGGCAGAAGATAAGGACGGTTATCCCGTGGAAAATGCCTCCGATTATGTGAGAGTGACCGTGGAAGGTGCCGGAAGACTGATAGGACTGGATAACGGTGATAGTACTGACTACGATTCCTATAAGGGAACCGTCCGCAAGCTGTTCCAGGGGAAGCTTCTGGCGATGATCGCTGCGAAAACGATCCCCGGAGAGATTCGTGTGACCGTGGAGGACGCATGGACAGCCACGGCGAGCATGACCGATGAAACCGTCACCGGAACGGCCGCGGCAGTAGTCGAGACTTCGGACAATACGGCAGCTGCCGGGCACCGCACGGCGACAGTGACGCTTCATGCTATCGAAGCACAGATCCGTCCCGGTATCTGTGCAACGGAAGAAAACAGAGAATATCCGCCTGCCTTTGTGGAACCCGGATTCGTGCCGGTACGCAAGCTGGAACTGAGCGCAGCCGCAACGACGCTGACACCGGAAAACCCTTCTGTACTGCTGCATACCTGTATTTATCCTATGGAAGCCACTGACCGTAAGCTTCTGTGGAGCATTACGGATGCTACAGGTATTCCCAGTCCGATCGCAAAGCCGGAAGAGCTTCCGGACGGTGAAGGCATCCGTATCACAGGCATCAGTGACGGAAGCTTCCAGGTGAGATGTATGTCCCGCAACGGTACCCCTTCTGTGAAAATGATCTCACAGCTGGAGTTTCAGGTGGAGGGAATGGGACAGACGTTTCGGTCACCTTATGAACCGGTTACTGCTATTTCCTATGACACAAGCTTTGGCGGGGATGTGAGCCGCGGTGTGGAGAACAGTGCCGGAACGGATAAAGCACAGCCTACCGGTCTGGTCTATAGATCCATGGACTTCGGCGAATTCGGAAGTGATGAGATCACGCTGGCTATTTTTGCGAATGATAATGACCCTCACAGAATTCAAATCTGGGAGGGAGAACCCGGGGAGAATGCATCCGGATTCGGAGAGACGGGAGAACTTGTCGGAGAAGTCACCTATCAGAAGCCCGGCATCTGGGAGGTCTTCCAACCGGAGACATTTACACTGTCCCGGAGACTGAAAGGCGTGGCGAATATGACAATCGTGTCGGAAGATAAATTTTTCCTGAAGGAGTTTCATTTTACCAAACAGGAGAAAGCTTATGCGAGACTGTCTGCCCTCACAGACGGCGTTACTTATGGAGACAGCTTTGTGAGAACAGCGGATGCCATTGAACAGATCGGCAACAATGTTTCCCTTGAGTTCAGTGATATGGACTTTGGAACAGATGCTTCTGACAGTATCGTCATATGCGGAAGGACACCTCTGCAGCATAATACGATACAGTTGCGATTCAGTAATGGGGAGACGCAGGTACTACCCTTCCCGCATAGCGGGGAATATCGTGAGATGCGATTCCCGATACAGAAAGTGACGGGAGAACAGAAGGTGACATTTGTCTTCTTACCGGGCTGTAATTTTGACTTCAAATGGTTTCGGTTTGAAAAAAGTGGATTGGAGGAGTAAGAGAAAATGATGAGCAGATGGAACAGAAAATTATGGGCATTGATACTTGCAGCAGGGATGACGGTATCTCTGGCTGCCTGCGGAGGAAGCGACCAGGCAGCAGGCGGTGCATCCGCGGGTACACAGGATGGGACTGCCGCCCAACAGAACCAGAGCACGGGCAGCAATATCGACAACGCCGGCAGTACTGTAACGTTAGCGCAGGATGCCCGGGCATTGCAGATCATAGACGACAACTACCGCACCTACTACGAGCTTTTTGTTTATTCCTTCTATGACAGTGACGGTGACGGCATCGGTGACCTACAGGGAGTCCTGGACAAGCTGGACTACCTGAATGATGGTGACGATACGACGGATACGGACTTAGGGATCAACGGCATCTGGCTCATGCCGGTAATGCCCTCCACGACCTATCATAAATACGACACTACGGATTATGAGAATATTGATCCGCAGTACGGTACCCTGGATGATTTCCAAAAGCTGCTGACAGCCTGCCATGACCGTGGGATCCGTGTGATCCTGGATCTGGCGATGAACCATTCTTCCAGTAGGCATCCATGGTTTTTACAGGCAACGGAGTATCTGAAAAATCTGCCGGAGGGAGCTGAGCCTGACTCCTCAGAATGTCCTTATATAGATTATTACCATTTTTCAAGGGAAGCCCAGAGCGGATATGCGCAGGTAAATGGGGCAGACTGGTATTATGAAGCAAGATTTTGGGACGGCATGCCGGATCTGGATCTGCAGAATGAAGAGGTGCGCCGGGAATTTGAGCAGGTGGCGGACTTCTGGCTGGATATGGGCGTGGATGGGTTCCGCCTGGATGCGGTGAAGGAATACGTCACCGGCTCTGTGGAAGACAATGTCGAGATTTTAAGCTGGTTTGCCGATTATGTCCATGGCAAGGACCCGGAGAATTATCTGGTGTGTGAATGTTGGACAGATCAGAATACCTATGCGCAATATTACGCGAGCGGCGTGGACAGCATGTTTGATTTTACCTTCGCTGACAAATCCGGAATCATCGCAAATGTGGTAAACGGCAAGGCATCCGCGGCATCCTATGCAAAGAATCTGGAAGCGGAGCAGGCTATGTATGCGCAATACAATCCGGATTACATCAATGCCCCTTTTTACACGAATCATGATATGGGGCGGAGCACAGGCTACTATGCAGGGGAGAACAGTGCAGCACAGACGAAGCTTGGCAATGCCCTGAATCTGTTGTCCGGTGGAAGTGTCTTCCTCTACTATGGGGAGGAACTGGGAATGAAGGGCTCCGGCAAGGATGAGAATAAGCGTGCTCCCATGTACTGGAGCAAGGATGACAAAGCGGAAGGCATGTGCAAGGGACCTGCGGATATGGAAGATTTTCAGATGAAATTCGACAGTCTGGAAGAACAGCAGGAGGATCCGGATTCCATTTACAATTATGTAAAACAGGTGATCCGTATCCGGAACCAGAATCCCGCTATTGCCAGAGGCACCACCACTTATCTGGAGCAGTATTCCGGGGAGCAATGCTTTGCCCTGACAAGAAGCTATGAAGACAGTACTTTATTACTGTTGGGCAATACTTCTGCGGAGCCTGCAAGTGTGGACCTGTCCGGACTTACCGTTGGTAACACCGCAGCAGAGGATCTGGTGCTGCTTGGAGAGCTTTATACCGGAGAGGAGAGCGCCAAACGCGAAGGAACTGCGGTCACACTTCCGGCATACTCCATTTTGGTACTGGGGGGGAAAGAGGATCTGTAATGAACAGTAATGAGACAAAACTGCATTGACAGTCCGGATTTCCTGTGCTACTGTAAGAATACGCAAATGCAATGAGGAAGAGAGTATTTATCATAGAAGTTTTACAGAGAACATTCCGTAAGGCTGAGAGGAATGGAACGGACAGATAGAGAAGATGGCTTCTGAGCGGCGCACCGAACGGATACCGGAACAGAATAGGAACGGTAGAAGCAAGGCTGCGACAGGATCCGCCTGTTACAGCGGATAGGGTTACGGACCCGAAGAGGTCTGTGCTGTGAGGTACAGATGAAGAGAAGTGGTAACACGAGATAACGCTCGTCTTCTTGAAGAACTTTATGTTCTTTTAGAAGATGGGCTTTTATTTTTAAGAAAAGGAGAATCAGATTTATGGAAAGCAAAGGAAAATATTATCTTACAACTGCCATTGCCTATACGTCCGCCAAGCCCCATATCGGTAATAACTACGAGATCGTACTGGCTGACAGCATTGCACGTTTCAAGAGAAAAGAAGGTTATGATGTTTTCTTCCAGACCGGTACCGATGAGCACGGTCAGAAGATCGAACTGAAGGCAGAGGCAGCCGGTATCACACCCAAGGAGCATGTGGACAAGATTGCCGGTGTCATCCGCGGACTGTGTGATCTGTTAAATATATCTTATGATAAGTTCATCCGTACTACCGATGAGGATCATGAGAAGCAGGTACAGAAGATATTCAAACGTCTCTATGATCAGGGTGATATTTACAAGGGGGCCTATGAGGGAATGTACTGTACTCCCTGTGAGTCTTTCTGGACGGAGTCCCAGCTGGTAGACGGCAAGTGCCCGGACTGCGGCGGTGTGGTAAAGCCTGCCAAGGAGGAGGCTTACTTCTTCCGTATGAGCAAGTATGCGGACAGACTGATCAAGCACATTAATGAGCATCCCGAGTTCATTCAGCCCGTATCCCGTAAGAACGAGATGATGAACAACTTCCTGCTTCCCGGCTTACAGGATCTGTGCGTATCCCGTACTTCCTTCACCTGGGGTATCCCTGTGACTTTCGATCCCAAGCATGTTATCTATGTATGGCTCGATGCGCTTACCAATTACATCACCGGTATCGGCTATGATGCAGACGGCAACAGCACCGAGCAGTACAAGAAGCTGTGGCCCGCAGACCTGCACCTGATCGGTAAGGATATCATCCGGTTCCATACCATCTACTGGCCTATTTTCCTGATGGCACTGGGCGAGCCTCTGCCGAAGCAGGTATTCGGACATCCCTGGCTTCTCATGGGCGGCGGCAAGATGAGTAAATCCAAAGGAAATGTGGTCTATGCGGATGACCTGGTAGATTATTTCGGCGTGGATGCGGTGCGTTACTATGTACTGCATGAAATGCCCTTTGAAAACGACGGTAACCTGACCTGGGAGCTGGTGGCAGAGCGTACCAATTCCGACCTGGCCAACACCCTGGGCAACCTGGTGAACCGTACCATCTCCATGAGCAACAAATACTTTGGCGGTGTGGTAGAGAATAAAAACGTTCAGCTGACCGAGAACGACGCGGCAGTGGATGCGGATCTGAAGCAGACCGTGACCGGTACCTATGCAAAAGTTGTGGCAAAGATGGAAGAACTGCGTGTGGCAGATGCACTGACCGAGATCTTCGGTATCTTCAAGCGCTGCAACAAATATATCGACGAGACAGAGCCCTGGGTACTGGCGAAGGACGAAGCCAAGGCAGACCGCCTGGCAACCGTACTGTATAATCTGGTGGAAGGCATCATCATCGGAGCTTCCCTGTTAGAGCCCTATATGCCCGAGACAGCAGAGAGAATTGCAAAACAGCTGAACACCTCTCTGCGAGATTTTGACCAGCTGGAGCAGTTCGGTCTGTATGAGAGCGGCAGCAAAGTAACCGACCAGCCCGAAATCCTCTTCGCACGTCTGGATATGAAGGATGTAGCGAAAAAAGAGGCAGAGCTGGAAGAAGCCATGATCAAGGCAGCAGCGGAGCATGAAGCGGAAGAAGCAAATGCAGAAGCCGAAAAAGCAGAGCAGGAAGCCATTGATATCGAGCCCAAGGCAGAGATCGAATATGACGATTTCGCGAAAATGCAGTTCCAGGTAGGCGAGATCATCTCCTGTGAGGCAGTGCCTAAGTCCAAGAAGCTTCTGTGCAGCCAGGTAAAGATCGGCAGTCAGGTACGTCAGATCGTTTCCGGCATTAAGGCACATTACAGTCCCGAGGAAATGGTAGGCAAAAAGGTTATGGTACTGGTGAATCTGAAGCCCGCGAAACTGGCAGGAGTATTGTCCGAGGGCATGATCCTGTGTGCAGAAGATGCTGAAGGCAACCTCGCGTTGGTAACACCTGAGAAAAATATGCCGGCAGGAGCAGAGATCTGCTAAAACAGTTCAGCCATGAACAGTGCGGATGTAATGGTTACTATTTTACAAAAAAAGCAATATAGGACTTAAAATTTTATATAAAATGATATATAATGAATAGGACGCAGAAGCATATGGCTGTAAATTGACATTTGTTTTATGCGTCCTATGATTTTCTGCAACCAAGGAGGTCTTATGATCAAGGAAGAATTCTACTTTGACTCCCGGGACGGTGAGAACCGTATCCATGCAGTGCGATATACACCCGATGACGGTAACGTAAGAGGCATCGTGCAAATCGTGCACGGAATGGCAGAATACGTGGAACGCTATGAAAATCTGGCAGAATTTCTGACGAAGAGAGGAATCCTTGTCACCGGTGAAGATCATCTGGGACATGGAAAATCTGTTTCAGAGGGTGGATCTTTCGGTTACTTTTGCGAGCAGGATCCTGCAACGGTAGTAGTCCGGGATGTACATCGTCTGAAGAAGATCACGGAAGAACAATATCCGCAGGTGCCTTATATTATTCTGGGACACAGCATGGGATCTTTTATTGCCAGAAATTATCTGTGCCGTTACGGTAGCGGAATAGGCGGTGCAGTCATCGTAGGTACGGGAATGCAACCGGCGGGGTTGATCTTTGCCTCAAAAGCCATGGCGGGAATACAGAAGCTGTTCTGTGGTTCGAAGCATGTCAGCCATTTTATTGATAAGGCTGCCTTCGGAGGCTATAACAAACGAATTGATTCTCCCAGAACTTCCAGTGACTGGCTCAGCCGGAATACGGAGAATGTAGACCGCTATATCGAAGACGAACTGTGCGGATTTACCTTTACCGTGAACGGTTTTCAGACTCTGTTTGAACTGATCCGCAGATTGCAGAAGCAGGAGAATCTGGAAAAGGTTCCCCAGAACCTGCCGATTCTTATGATATCCGGAGCGGAAGACCCTGTGGGAGATTACGGTAAGGGTGTTCATAAGGCATGTGACTCTCTGAAGAGAGCCGGAGTGAAGAACATTACCGTGAAGCTATACGAGAATGACAGACATGAACTCCTGAATGAAGACGACGCTGAGGTGGCAATGGAGGACATCTGGCAGTGGATCTGCAAGGAGATTCCTGGGATCGCCTGAGAACAGAGGCTTCCCTGATCCTGAATCGGAGAGACGGTGCAGTATGGCAGATATGGTGAATGGCTATGAGATCAGATGGGCAGAGGACAAAGACTGGATCCCTGCCATGCATATGATCTGGAAGACTTTTTTGAAATATGAGGCGGTGGACTATACAGAGGAGGGAATCCGTAATTTTCATGAATTCATTACGGATGAACACCTCTATAAGTCGTTCCGGCAGGGAAGATATCAGATGATGGTGGCTTTGGATGGCGCCAGGATCATCGGAGCGGCTTCTGTGCGGAATTACAATCATTTGTCGCTTCTTTTCGTGGACGAAGAATATCATCACAGAGGTGTTGGCCGGAGTCTGATGGGAAGAATGTGCGAATATCTGAAAAAAGAGGCGGGGGAACGGTATATGTCGCTGAAGGCAGCTCCGTATGCCGTGGATTTCTATCGGAAACTGGGATTTCATGCAGTGCATGAGGAGGAAGCTTTTTCGGGGATCCGCGTAACACCGATGGAAAAGTTCTTATAAATTAAGCAAACGAAAAGGATATGACGTAAATGAAGATTTTTGACCTGGACAGTCCGTTAATGAATGTACTCAATAAAATGGCAGACCTGATGTGGCTGAACATTCTGACTCTGATCTGCTGTATTCCCATTATTACTGCAGGAGCGGCATTTACCTCCATGCATTATGTGGCACTAAAGATCGTGCGCAATGAGGAAAGTTATATTACCAGAAGCTTTTTCAAATCATTTAAGACAAATTTCCGCCAGGCTACTCTGATCTGGCTGATGATCCTGCTGATAGCAGCAGTACTGGGTGGAGATTATTACATTATTACCAAATCCGGAATACAGTTCAGCAGCGTGCTGGTGGTTCTGATCATGGCTGCTGCAGTGCTTGTGATCTGCACGACATTGTATGTATTCCCGGTACTTGCCAAATTCGACAATACGATCATGGGAACCATCAGAAATGCTTTTATTATGAGCATTCTGCAGCTGCCCAAGACAGTTGTGATGTTTGTGATGGCATTTTTCCCGCTGATCATATATCTGGTGTCTTTACGACTGATACCGATCATCTTCCTGTTTGGTTTTTCCCTGCCGGCATATGCGTCCGCAATGCTGTATAATAAGTTTTTCCAGAAACTGGAAGACCAGCTTGTGTCAGAACAGGAGCCGGCACCGGAAGTATCACCGGAAGAGGATGAAAGAGTATTTCATGATGAGATCGATGAAAGCATTAAGATAGAGGATAAGTAGCAAGGTCGCCTGCCGGGCCGGGGTCTGATGGCGGAGACTCTAAAGACAGCAGATAAGAGGTGTTCAGAGTATGCAGAAGAGAAAAATATGGGAAAATTTCCTCCAATGGGTTCTGCCATGTGTATTGTTAGTCATCGCACTGGTCCTGAGCATATATGACTTTAATAATAAGATGGAAATAGCAATACAGACAGTTGTGGATGATCAGGCGGAACAGATCGGACTTTATTATGCTGCCGGGGTAGAGGATAAACTGAAAGCGCTGGGAAATATCACGGATGCGGTTGCGTCGATCATGGCCGCCCGCCTGGACAGAGGTGAGGCGTTCCTGAATGAGAAGCTGGATACGCTGATGAAGGCAAGTGATGCATATATGGTTGTATACTGTGCAACCAACGGCACGGGCTTTCTGAATGACAGACGGCAGATCGATATGACAGAACTGAATTACTATGATAGTATCCTTGGTGAAACACCGCATTATCTGTTTACCAGGTCGGACGGGATCAACGGACAGATGGCTTTCATCTATGTATGTCCTATTACAAATTCCGGAAATGTAAATGGATACCTGCTCAGTTATATGGAGCCGGCAGAGATGTCTGATTTCTTTGAGAATTCCGTATACGGAGACAAGGCATTTTTCTCTTTGGTCGATCGCAACGGAACCATTATGGCATGCTATGGAGCGACACAAGGAACGAAAATTTTACAAAACGATTTCTGGAATTCCTTAAAAGGGGTAGCAGAGAGTCTTGGAAGCTGGACACTGTTTGACAGACAACAGCAGAAGGGCGACAATGGGATACTGCATGTCAATGAGAACGGCGTAGGTAAGATTCTCTGTCATTTTCCCATTGCGGACACAGCCTGGAATCTGGTGGTAGGCATCGATGAATCCTATCTGTCCGGTATTCAACAGTCCTTCCGTGGTCCTATTGTGGATCTGATCGTCAAGATCAGCATATCGATTGCAGCAGCCCTTATTGTGATCACGGTGATCAATGTGCTGGTACGAATAAAGGTCTCGGAACACAGCAAAGTCCTGGAAGACAAGGCAGACACCGATCTGCTGACTGATCTGAACAACAAGATGGCCACAGAGCGTAAGATTCGTGAATATATGGAACAATATCCGGATAAGCAGGGGGTATTGTTCGTTCTGGATGTAGATAATTTCAAGAAGATCAACGACACCATGGGACATGCCTTTGGAGATGAAGTGCTCCGGAACCTGGCAGTGCGCCTGCAGTCCATGTTCCGAGCAACGGACATTGTGGGCCGTACCGGTGGTGACGAGTTCATGGTATTTCTCAAGGACATCCGTGATATTACCATGATCGAACGGGAAGGAAAGAAGATCGAACAGTTTTTCCACCAGTTTGAAGTCGGAGAATATGTGAAGTATTCTGTTACAGCCAGCGTGGGAGCAGCAGTGTTCCCCGGAGACGGCAATACCTTTGAAAATCTGTACAAATCCGCGGATAATGCGTTATATGTGTCAAAAAGACATGGAAAAAATCAGCTTACGTTCTACAAAAAGCCGGAAAAAGAGACACAGTAGAGACCACCTTGTGGAAAATGTCCAAGAAATAGAAACAGATTTGTTCAATCTGACAAGCATTTAAAAAAAAAGAAAAGTTTATAAGCAATTCATACAATATGATTCAAAATCTTTGTGAAATAGTGGTATGGCACATTTTCGTGAATTTCGTTATACTGATTTCAGATTCAAACGAGACATATCGTTTCACAATGAGAGAAAGTAACATTGTAAATATGAAAGGAGTATTTTCAAATGGCAAGTTTATCTTTAAAGAATGTCTGCAAAGTATATCCTAACGGTTTTGAAGCTGTTAAGGATTTCAACCTTGAGATCGCAGATCAGGAGTTCATCATTTTCGTAGGTCCTTCCGGATGTGGTAAGTCCACCACTCTTCGTATGATCGCAGGTCTGGAAGATATCTCTTCCGGTGAACTGAAGATCGGTGACAGAGTAGTTAACGATGTAGAGCCTAAGGACAGAGATATCGCAATGGTATTCCAAAACTACGCTCTGTATCCTCATATGTCCGTATATGACAACATGGCATTTGGTCTGAAGCTGAGAAAAGTTCCCAAGGATCAGATTGACAAGATGGTTAAGGAAGCAGCTAAGATCCTGGATCTGACTCCGCTGCTTGATCGTAAGCCCAAGGCTCTGTCCGGTGGTCAGAGACAGCGTGTTGCTATGGGACGTGCAATCGTTCGTAACCCTAAGGTATTCCTGATGGATGAGCCTCTGTCCAACCTGGATGCTAAGCTGCGTGTACAGATGCGTATCGAGATCGCTAAGCTGCATCAGAGACTGGGCACCACCATCATCTACGTTACACATGACCAGACCGAGGCTATGACCCTTGGTACCAGAATCGTTGTTATGAAGGACGGCGTTATCCAGCAGGTAGATACTCCTCAGAACCTGTATGAGAAGCCTTGCAACCTGTTCGTAGCAGGATTCATGGGATCTCCGCAGATGAACTTCTTAGATGCTACTGTTAAGGTAGAAGGCGACATCGCTAACCTGGTAATCGCAGGCCACAGCATTCCGCTTCCTCCCGCTAAGTCCAAGAAGCTGATCGATGGCGGTTACGATGGAAAGGTTGTTACCTTCGGTATCCGTCCTGAGGATGTATATGATTCCGAGATGTACATCGAGACCTCTCCTCAGAGCGTATTTACCTCTACCATTAAGGTTTACGAGTTACTTGGTGCAGAAGTATATCTGTACTTCGATCTTGACGAGTTCCCTATGACCGCAAGAGTAGATTCTCGTACCACTGCAAGACCTGGCGATACCGTTAAGTTCGCTCTGGATGTTGAGAAGATCCATGTATTCGACAAAGAGACCGAGCAGGTTATTACCAACTAGTCTTAATCTATATTGTATGGAATTACCCCATCTGTTGATAACAGATGGGGTTTTTTGTGCTCTTTTTTCAGGTGTGTAGTTATCTAATCGTAAATATAGACAATAAATCGAAAAGTTGTGATATTGAGACTGTGCAATCTGCATGATACCATAGATTTAGAAACAGAGATTACCACCTACAAAGAAGGGAGCAGAGACTATGAATTATGAAAAAGAAATAGAAGCATTGGGAAAATATGATGTGGTAGTAGCAGGAGCCGGACCGGCAGGTATCTGTGCAGCAGTAGCAGCAGCCAGACAGGGAAAAAAGGTTGCATTGATTGAGAGATATGGTACGATCGGCGGAAACCTTACTATCGGCTGTGTAGGACCGATCCTTGGTAAGGTTGCAAAAGGAACCATGTATGATGAAATCCGTGATCTTCTGGGAGTACAGGATCGTGAGCATGGAGGCAACAAGGTGCAGGATATGGAAGACACCAAGAGTGTTTTACTGGACTTTGTAATGAAAGAAAAAATCGACGTGTATATGCAGACTCCCGTTGTTGATGTATTACATGATGATAATAAAATTAAGGGAATCGTAACTTCCTGGAAAACAGGACTCGGCATTATTCAGGGAGAAGAATATATTGATGCAACCGGAGATGGAGACATTGCATATTTTTCCGGAGTGCCTTATGAAATGGGTCGCCCGGGAGATAAGAGATTACAGCCGGTGACTGTAATGTATATCATTCAGAACGTGGATGAATCCAAAGCAATTACCTGTGTGGGAGAAGAGGATGAAGTAAAAATCGGTGGAGAGCGCTTCCTGGAGTTCACCGCCAGATGTTGCAAAGAAGGTATTTTACCGGAAAATTGTTATTGTGTGAGACTTTATCGGACCACCTATGAAGGAGAGAGACTGGTCAATACAACGCAGGTAAATTACGTGGATCCGCTGGATCGGAAACAAATTCTGGAGGCAGATCAGGAATTAAGACATCAGATGAATATTATTACTGATTTCCTTCGCAAGTATGTTCCCGGATATGAGCATTGTACAATAAAAACCGGAGCTTCTACTCTGGGAATTCGTGAGAGCAGACGTTTTTCCGGAAAATATGTAATGAATATTTCCGATCTGAGAGAAGCGAGAAGGTTTCCGGATGTTGTAGTTCATAAGGCACAGTTCGTGGTAGATATCCATAATCCGGTAGGCGGCGGTCAGGCAAACGGAATTGCAGAGTATGTGGATGCTTATGATATCCCCTGGAGAAGTCTGGTACCTCAGAAAATGGAAAATCTGATTCTGGCAGGAAGATGTATCTCGGGAACGCACGAAGCCATGGCATCTTACAGAGTTATGGCGATTGCCATGGCAATCGGTGAAGCAGCGGGAATCGGTGCAGCACTTGCTATAGACCATGATGTTACTCCTGAAAATCTGGATGTGAAATATATTCAGAAAGCATTGATGGACAAAGGAGCAGTACTCTTTGATGAAAAATAAAAAAGGAGGGACGGAAATGAAAGCTTCCAGAGCTGATATTTCAAAAAGCTGCAGAAAGAAATGGATGTACATTCGACAGCATCCGGGGATGTATGTCATGCTGTTGCCGGGATTGTTCTTCCTGTTTATTTATAAGCTGTTCCCACTTTACGGTATTCAGATTGCTTTCCGGGATTACAATGTATTCTTGGGCAACAACCCTATTGATGCCATTGCAAAAAGCCCGTGGGTAGGATTGAAGTATTTCGAACAGTTATTTTCCAGTGCGCAATTCCTTAAAGTTCTGGGAAATACACTGACAATCAGTGTCCTGAAAATTATTTTTCTCTTCCCGCTGCCGATTATATGTGCCATTTTACTGAATGAGATTCATCATAAGCTCTATCATAAACTGGTGCAGACGGTGATTTATGTTCCTTACTTTTTATCCTGGGTAATCATTTATGGTGTATTTTACTCTATTGTAAGTTCCTATGGAGTATTGAATTCCATGTTGGGATTAGCTGGAAGCGATAAAATCAATCTCCTGTCGGATCCTGTAAAGTTTATCGGACTTCTGGTATTCACAGAAGGGTGGAAAGAGACAGGATACAATACGATTATTTATCTGGCATCCATCACCGCGATTGACGGAACCCTGTTCGAAGCGGCCAGAATGGACGGAGCCAACAGGTGGAAACAGATCTGGCATGTAACATTGCCCGGACTCTTACCGACAATTGTATTGATGCTGATCTTACGTGTGGGAAACATATTGAATGCAGGTTTTGAACAGATACTGGTATTCTATAATCCCTCTGTATACAGTACAGCGGATATTATTGACACCTATGTGTATCGAATGGGATTGGGGCAGATGGATTTTTCCCTGTCGTCAGCAATGAGCCTGTTCAATTCCGTAGTAGCATTTATACTGATTGTCGGAGCAAATGCGGTTAGCCGTAAACTAACAGAACGAAGCATCTGGTAACGGAGGGTATGTATGAAGATAGTACAGAAAAAAGAGCGCCGGGACCGAAGCCAAAAAGCAATTGAAATACTGGCAAATATATTAATGGGATTATTTTGTGTTCTGATTATTCTTCCATGTATGAATCTAATTAGCCAGGCAGTCAGCCCGGGCGGAGATGTCGTCGGAGGAAAGGTGTATTTCTGGCCGACCGGAATACAGTTTGAGGCAATACAATACATTCTCGGCAAAACCAATTTTTTCATGGCAATGAAGAATTCCCTGATTGTGACAGGGTTAGGAACCTTGATCAGTGTAATAGTGACGATTATGACATCTTATCCGCTATCTCGTCCGGAATTCTGTGGTCGAAAGTTTTTCACATTCCTATATGTATTCAGTATGATCTTTTTCGGGGGTATGATCCCTGCATATATGGTTGTGAAGACATTGGGACTGATTGACACATATGCGGCATTGATTTTACCCTTTGCCATTGTACAATTTAATATGTTTATGATGAAGAACTATATGGAAGGACTGCCAAACGAGGTAATTGAGTCGGCAAGTGTGGATGGGGCCGGCGACTTCCGGACACTGGTGGCTATTGTTTGTCCGATGGCAAAGCCTGTTATCGCCACAGTAACACTTCTGTATGCAGTGAATTACTGGAACAATTATTTCCATGCAATGTTATATACGACATCGACAAGCATGCAGACATTACAGGTATATTTGAAAAACCTGATTGCGAATATCCAGTCAACACTGGCAGAAATATCGGGAAGCACTGCAGCCAGTCCCAATCTGACTTCGGATGGACTGACGTCCGCAGCGGTACTGATGTCCGTTATTCCGATTGTGGTGCTTTATCCATTTTTGTCCAGATATCTGGTGTCCGGTATTACTTTGGGTTCGGTGAAGGGATAATGGGATCTGCAATTCAGATCCGGATGATATAATTTAAGAAAGAGAGGTATTATTTATGAAGAAACGAATGATGGGGTTATTGTTGAGTACGGTGATGATATCATCCCTGCTTACGGGCTGTGGGGGAGGTGCTTCAGATAATTCTGCAGGAAGCGGTTCCTCTCAGACAGGTGGAAGCCAGACAGCGGCTGTTTCCGAATTAAAAGGACCGGGCAATGTAGAATTATCCTTCCTGGGACAGAGCCTGGACTTTGATCCCAATGCCGATGTTATGGCAGGTGCCATTGAAGAGAAGACGGGATATAAGGTGAATTATTCTATGTTACCTTCGGACAGCCCGGATGAAAAACTGATTGCCGATGTCGCGGGCGGAGTAAAATATGATATACTGAAAATGACACAGGATCAGTTTGAAAAATTATACTCCAAGGGAGCACTGATGCCTTTGAAGTCATTGTTGGAAACTTATGGTCAGGATATTCTGAACGGCCTGGAAGACAAGGAAATGTGGACACCGTTTTCCGATGAATCCGGTGAAATCTATGGAATTCCTTTTGTAAATGAGTATCCGAAGCAGGTAGAGTATATCACCTGCAGAAAAGATCTGATGCGAGAGGCCGGAATTACGGAAGTACCGGAGACACTGGACGAGTTCTATCAGGATCTGGTGACACTTAAGAATTATTACGGAGATAAATATATTATTTTCTCTGCTTCCGGCGGTTGGGATGAAGGCTGTAAAACAATTGCGGCTGCGTTTGGTATCTACAATGACTGGATGGTAGATGATGACGGTAATGTCATTTATATGACCGAGCATAAAAATTATCAGGCATATATGGATTTCATGAAAAAGTTATATTCCGAGGGTCTGTTGGATTCTGAATTTGCGGTAAATACCAGCAATAACGTGCAGGAAAAACTTGCCAGCAGTCAGGCAATTATGGGATCCTGTTCACATCCGGCACAGATTACAGTATCTACCAGTCTGGTAAATAATTACGGAGTAGCCAAAGAGGATATTGGATATATCTGCCCTCTGGAGGGAGAAAACGGCGAATGTAAGTATATGACCAGAGACGGTGTGAACTATGTTACCTGTATTCTGAAGACATGTGAAAATGCAGCAGATGCAATGAATTATATGAACCTGAAGGTACAGAATCAGGAGTATATCTGTATCGGTGAAGAGGGCGTACATTTTAACAAGGATGCCGAAGGCAATTATATTCCTATTATGCCGAAATTTACCGATGACAAGGGATTTGCATGGTGGTATATCAATGCGACCGATACGAAGACCTATGAAGTACAGTGGCAGGCAAGAGTACATAAGAGTGAATACCAGTGGGATGCTTTTGAAAATACAACCCTGTATCTGGTAGAGAACCGCCCGGAAATCTACGTGGTGAATCCGTTCCTGTATAAGCCGTCTAGCGGCGCTTATGTAGAGAAGAATCCCGCTCTGAAGAATGAACTTCAGAATTACATGCTTCAGGTAGCCTGCGGTAATGATAAGGGGCTGGATACCTTTATGCAGGACTGGAAGGCAGCAGGCGGCGACTCTGTGAAGGAAGATTTGCAGACCTGGTATGCGGAGTATAATGCAAAATAAATCCGGAATCTGACCGGAGGTGGGCTTTATGAAGGAAAAGACGGAAATGTTGCGCTATAGTGCAATCATAGTGGATGATGAGGCAATTGTCCGGGAAGGACTGGTAAAACATTTCGACTGGAAGAAGTACTCCATAGAAATCAAGGGATGTTTTGCGGACGGAACAGATGCATGGGAGTTTTTGAAAAATCAGGAAATCGATATTTTGATTACCGATGTAAAAATGGTGCGGATGGATGGCATTGAGCTGACCAGACGTGCTGTGGAGAAATATCCCAATATCAATGTGCTGTTCATCAGTGGCTATGGGGACATTGATTATCTGAAGAATGCCATAAAGCTCGGTGCTGTGGATTATATTCTGAAGTCTATTGATCTGGAAGAACTGGCGGAAGCCATGGAACGGACTACGGAGAGAATCCGCAAAAGAAAAAGATATGAGAAGATCATTCGGACTCCGAAGGGGAAAGAATCGGAGTCCGGAGATCAGGAACCGTCGGTGGAGCACAATGCGGCTATTTATAAGGTGAAGGAATTGATCGAGAGAAAATATAATGAACAGCTGTCTGTGGAATGCCTGGCAGATGCGGTGAATCTTTCGACAACCTATTTGTGCAGTCTGTTCAAAGCGCAGACCGGGATGACATTGAATGACTATATTACAAGGATCCGCATGGAAGCAGCAATGCTAATGTTATCCGATACGCAGAAACATACTTATGAGATCTGCTATGATGTGGGATATTTGTCACCGGCATATTTTTGCAGACTGTTCAAAACGTACACGGGAAAAACACCGAAGGACTGGCGCAATGAGAACCAGCGATTATAAACGTAAGGGAGTAATAGAATTGAAAATAAGGAAGAACAGAAATGTAAACCCCAGATGTATGATGTACTATTTTGTGGTGGCAGCGTTCCTGCTCTTCCTTTTTGTGTTCTGGTATCTGAGTGATTCTGTGCGGGCGCTTGAGGGAGATATGAATACACAGATGATGTATACAACGCAGAGTACTGCGGATTATGTATATTATCGTCTCAACCGCGTGGCATTCAGTGCGGATGCACTGAAAACATCCGTCAGTCCCATTATGTACGAAACGAATGATCCGTATGAAGAATACCGGGAAATACGTAATGCGCTGATGACGACCTTGGATGATAAAGTGCTCTCCTATTGCAGAATTTATTTCACACAGGATAAACTGTATGCCGGTCAGTTTACAAATGAATGGATGCTTGGAAAAATAGAAGGACTGGAACAGGATATGCCGGAAAACGGATGGACCTATTCTTTCTGGGGAACACCGCATGAGGAAAATTATGGGATTACCATAGGGAGCCGGCTGGTCATGAGTTATTATTGCCCGGTCAGATCGCAGACAGATTTCAATCAGGTGGATGGTGTGATCGTCATGGATCTTGACGTGGCAGAAATCGAAAAAATGCTGCTCCGGGGAGGAAGCGATACCCTCTATCTCATTGATGAACACGGTCAGATTCTGGTAAGTACGGACGGTACCGGGATCGGTGAGGAACTTTTGAAGGAGCCGACCGTGTCGGAACTGCAAAATGAAAGCGAAAACGGAAGTCTCTCTGTGGGACATACCCGATATGTTTACAGCAGACTTCAGGATACACACTGGTATCTTGTGGGAAGAATTGAAAACTCGGACATCTACAAATTATATTGTAAAATTTTAGCGGTGGGCGCTTTTGTTGCAGTAATACTGCTCTGCGTTGTGGCAAGTTTGTTGCTGGGAATCAAAAATGCAAATTTAAAATATCATGTATCGGAAATTTCGTTGCAGTCGGCGCAATATCAGATGCAGGCCATGCAGGCACAGATCAAACCTCATTTTATGTATAATATTCTGGATTCCATTAAATGGATGATTCTGGATGAAAAAACGCAGGAGAGTGCCAGAATGTTGAACGAGCTTTCCAGATTTTTGCGGCTGAGTTTTGGAAAGGGAACCGGTATTGTAACCATGGCGCAGGAACTGGAATGCCTGAATGCTTATGTCAAACTTATGCAGGACAGATACGACGGCGCATTTACCTACAATGTAGATGTCGAAGAGGATACGTTGGATAACCAGATTCCTAAGTTTACTTTGCAGCCATTGGTAGAAAATGCATTGTTGCACGGATTACTGCATTGTGAAAAAAAGGATAAATGTATCATGGTGAGAAGCTGGATGGATGAAAATGCCTGGTATATTGAAATAGAAGACAATGGTATGGGAATGACGCAGGAAGAAGCGGATCTGATTCTGGAGAACGAAAATGATGTGCAGGCAGATAATTATGGTATCTATAATATTCAAGGCAGATTACGGATATTTTCGGAAAATCGTTGTCACATGAGAGTAATTTCGAGACTCGGAATCGGAACCTGTGTGTGTATTGAAATTACAAAGCGAAAGGAAAAATAAAATGAAATGTTATATTAAAGATTACCCCCGCCCACAGCTGGTCAGAAAGGACTGGAAAAATCTGAACGGGAAGTGGAAATTCTGGTATGGGGACGAGGAGCAGCCGCGGGTCCGGGAGATCACAGTACCGTTTACCTATGAAACGTCGGCAAGCGGAATTAACGACACAGATGTGCATGGCATTGTCTGGTATGAAAGAACGGTGGAACTGAAAAGTGTGGATCCGGACACCCATAGCGTGTTATTGCATTTTGAAGGAAGCGATTATCGGACCAGGGTATGGATCAACGGGTGGCTTGCGGGAGAACATACGGGAGGATATGAACGGTTCACTTTTGATATTACAGAGTATATAAAAAGTGGAGAAAACAAGATCCGTGTCTGTGTGGAGGACAGTCTGTCCATGACGCAGCCCCGGGGAAAACAGCGCTGGCAAAAAGAGAACTTTGGCTGTTGGTATGTACAGACCACAGGGATCTGGAAAACCGTGTGGATCGAATCAGTTCCCCAAAATTATCTGAAATATGTAAAGATGACACCGGATGTAAAGAATCGCTCCCTGCACCTGGAATATGAGATGAACCTTGTGGGAGAACAGGACTGTGAGAATCTGGTCATCGAAACAGAAATCTGCATGGAAGACCGTGTGGTGAACAGAAGTATGACAGAAGTTACGGGAGCGAGAACCAAAATGTCACTGTCTCTGGAACGACAGGATGGAACCGAACCCTGGGCAATCTATCTGTGGAGACCGGAGGATCCCAGACTCTATGATGTGACTTTCAGGGTCTGGAGGAACGGACAGCTTCTGGATCAGGTCTATTCTTATTTTGGAATGCGGGAGATAGAGATCCGGGATGGCAATATTCTGTTGAACGGCATTCCCTTATATCAGAAGCTGATTCTGGATCAGGGATATTGGGAGGAAAGCCATCTGACACCGCCTTCGGAAGAGGCCCTGATCGAAGACATCGATAAGATACACGCATTGGGTTATAATGGACTGCGCAAACATGAAAAGGTAGAGGATGAAAGATTTTTATACTGGTGTGACGTAAAGGGAATGTTAGTATGGAGCGAGGCTCCGTCCACCTATCGCTTCGATGATGATGCCATAGAAGCTTTCAGCAGGGAATGGCTCTCCATTGTAAAACAGAATTACAATCACCCCTGTATTATTGTATGGACACCCTTCAATGAATCCTGGGGAATTCCGCAGGTCAGGACAGACAAGAGACAGCAGGATTTTACAGTTGGGATTTATTATATGACCAAGGCGATAGATGCCATGCGGCCGGTGATTTGCAATGATGGATGGGAACACACAGTATCGGATATCCTGACACTGCATGATTATGAGGCGGACGGCAACCGGCTGTACCGCCACTACATGGATTGCAGGGAGAGTATTTTGAACAACCAGGTGCCCCATTCCGGAGAACGGTTTGCCTTTGCCGAAGGCTATCATTACCAGGGGCAGCCGGTTATTATCAGTGAGTTCGGAGGAATTGCCTTAACCGGAGATGATGACGGCTGGGGCTACGGAGATAAGGTGGAAAGTGAGGAAGAGTTCCTGCAACGGTTCCGGAGTGTCACACAGGCGATCAAGAATCTGCCTTATGTATGTGGCTATTGTTATACCCAGGTCAGCGATGTACAGCAGGAAGTAAACGGTCTTATGGATATCCGGCGCAACTATAAAACAGCTCCCGAAAAAATAAAAGAAGTGAATGATGCAGGACGGAATTTGGGACTTGCACCGGATCGTGAAATCAGCTAAAATAATGGCAGGTAGTTGTACTGTAGAAGGGAGACCGTATGATAACCAGCCAGATTATACAGACAAGCATTGATGAATTGAAAGCAATCACAAAAGTTGACCTCGGAGTCTATGACCTGAACGGATCCGAAGTGGCATCTACCATGGAGAGAGATGACATTACGACCGATCTGATCACAGGATTTGCAGCATCCCCTGCGGACAGTCAGGTGATCGGAGTGCATCATCTTCAGAAGATCCGTGATGAAGGTGAACTTTTATACGTGCTGGTTGCCCGCGGAATGACGGACGATGTGTATATGGTAGGCAAAATTGCCGTCAGCCAGATTCAGAATCTCGTCATTGCCTATAAAGAGCGTTTTGACCGGAACAACTTCTTCCAGAATCTGTTACTGGACAATTTGTTGTTGGTAGATATCTACAACAGAGCGAAGAAGCTTCATGTGGAAGTAACTTGTCCCAGAGCGGTATATCTGATCGAGACGAAGGATGAGAAGGACGGTATTGTATCGGAAGTGCTTAAGAGCATGTTCTCACCCCAGTCGGGAGATTATGTGACTGCTGTAGACGAATCCAGCCTGATCCTGATCAAGTCTGTGGAGAATACTACAACGCCGCAGGCATTGCACGAACTGGCAGAGACTATTGTGGCCATGATGAATGCGGAAGCATTGTTGGATGTAAAAGTTGCTTACGGTACTGTGGTACAGGAACTGAAGGATGTCTCCAAGTCCTACAAGGAAGCTAAGATGGCACTGGATGTAGGCAAGATCTTCTATGCAGAGAAAAAAGTCATTGCCTATAGCACTTTGGGAATCGGACGACTGATCTATCAGCTGCCGGTGAATCTGTGCAAGATCTTCATCGAAGAGATCTTCGGAGACAATGTACCCTACGATCTGGACGAAGAGACATTGAATACATTGAACAAGTTCTTTGAGAACAATCTGAATGTGTCGGAGACTTCCAGACAGCTGTTCGTACACCGCAATACGCTGGTGTATCGTATTGAGAAGATCCAGAAGAGCACCGGACTGGACCTGCGCAGCTTCGATGATGCATTGACCTTCAAGATCGCATTGATGGTCGTTAATTATATGAAATATCTGGACAACCAGGAATATTAAGGACAACCCCCTGCATAAAGATAGTTAGAATACTTTATGCGGGGGGATTTTTATGTCATATCGGAAACAGATCAGTTATCTGGAATTACAGGAAAACGGGCAGCGAATCCGAAGTGCGGGATATGCGAGGTTGGAAAGCCTGGATAAAGAAGAAATTTTGACAGTGCAGCTGAATGGACAGGAAATCGTGTCCGGTAAGGGGATACTGCTGTATTTGCAATGGGAAAGCGGGGAACAGCAGCTGTGCGAAATGACGACAGATCAAGGAAGAGCTTCTTGTGAGAAAAGGATTCCATTGGAAAAAGAGAGGGAGCAGATACTTGGGATACGCATTCCGCTGGAAAGGAATTGTGCCATCGTTGGGAAATTCGAAGGAACCGGAGATACCAAAAAGAAATCTGTGCCAAAGCCGGAAAACGTGATGAAAAGCGAAGAACCGAAGCTGATAGAGAAGAAAGCAGAGGTAACAGCGGAAGCAGCCATTCCCATGGAGACAGGAAAACGGCAAGCACAAACGGCAAAGGAATCCGCTGCCGTTACGGAACACACCCTGCACATGAAAGATACCAAATGGGAGCAGTTAAGCAGCATTTACCCACACATTCATCCCTTCCGGGATGCCAGAGAATTTCTCTCCGTGGGACCGGAGGATTTCGTGGTCCTGCGGGAACGCTGTTATCAGATGACCCATAACAGCTTTTTACTGCATGGATATTACAATTACAGACATTTGCTGTTACTGCGGCAGGAAGCAGCCGGGCAGGCAAAGTATTACATAGGAGTTCCGGGAAACTTTTACGAACGGGAGAAACAGGTCGCGAGAATGTTTGGCTTTGAGAGCTTTGAAGGAGCCAGAGAACCGGCTTGGGAAGGAGACTTCGGATATTATCTGATCTCGGTGGAACTGTGAGAGGATCACAGTCCCCTTTCATCGAATTCCGGAATAAAGCTTTCACTGGCGGCCGTTCCTTCCTGACGAAAACCTCGTTCGATGCCGATCCGCTCTGCAAATCGCAATACCCGGTCGTATTCTTCCGGCGTTACGGTACGATTCAGCACCTCAATGTCCGCTACCTGTGGCAGAGGTGTATACTGATTCATAATGCTGATATAAATATGATCTCCATAGGTCTCATGGAGATAGCGCAGGATTTTTTTGGAATCCTTTGTCTGTCCGGGCAGAAGCAGATGGCGGACGATCATCCCGTGCTGCATTAATCCGGTATCTTCATCGATGACAGAATCCCCCACCTGGCGATACATTTCCGAAATGGCTGCACAGGCAGTTTCAAAATAATCCGGAGCATGGGAATACGCAGTGGAAAGTTCCGGAGAAAAATATTTCAGATCCGGAAGATAAATATCCACCAGCCCTTCCAGATGGCGCAGTGCCTCCGGAGATTCATAGCTGCCGGTATTGTATACAATGGGAAGATGCAGCCCCTGCTGTTTTGCCTGCTCCAGTGCAATAACGATCTGCGGCAGAAAATGAGTCGGGGTGACGAGGTTGATATTATTGGCCCCCTGTTCCTGCAATTGCAGAAAGATTTCCGCCAGATGCTCCGGAGCAATGACTCGTCCGGCCTTACCCAAAGCAATATTATGATTCTGACAAAAGACACATCTGAGATTACAGCCGGAGAAAAAGACGGTTCCGGAGCCGGAAGTACCGGAAATACAGGGCTCTTCCCAATAATGCAGGGAAGCTCTCGCTGCCATGAGTTCAGCGGTCTGCCCGCAGTACCCGGTCTGACCGGCGAGACGGTTCACATGGCAGGCACGTGGGCAAAGCACACAGTCGAACATGATGTCACGGAACCAGGTGTCGGCGCTATTATTTGAAAAAGTGGTAGTCTCTACAGCCATATCTGTACTTCCTTCTTATTCATAGCTACAAATGTCAAAACCGCATACGCCGGACCATGACAGCAGCTCCACCCAGTTTCCTTACGGCACATGGAAGGTTCTACTTAGTGCTGCTTTGTTCCCAACCTGACACGGTTCGTAGATTTCCATTGCGTAAG